>Ga0181410_1001371_pt1 | contig 10397 bp, 15 predicted proteins | sample 33SPOviralmetaG_FD_130112 | JGI IMG/M metagenome (GOLD analysis project Ga0181410, IMG submission 130112) | Marine viral communities from the oligotrophic San Pedro Time Series (SPOT) site, San Pedro Channel, CA, USA - 33 SPOT_SRF_2012-06-20 | ecosystem: Environmental > Aquatic > Marine > Strait... | reverse complement strand
TTATAATACCCCCGTTTAAAAATGGATTCCGATGATTTAACTAAATGCCGCAGTGACTGGATTAGAATAAGGGCATACTCAGGAGATCCATTTCCCTCGAACTCTTCAAGTGCTTCATCGGCGGGATGATCGGGGTGGAATCCGATAACCCATGTCCCGTCATGCTTTTCGTTCTGATTATCTAACCAAAGGTCAAACTCTTCGGCTGACATCTTGCTGAACCCAGTCCATGCCACTACATCCACAGAATCATCATCTGGGCAGTCTTCTTTAATGCTAAGACACTCCTCTATATCCCCAGTGATGTGCATTCTAACTTTATCCCTTGCCCATGCTTGTTTTGCGTAAGGACATGGGGGCAGTCCATTAAACTCCTTGCTCGGGACTTCCAACACTTTGCTGGACCAGTCTTTGATCTCCTCTTTGATGAGGTTCATTTTTATGCGGCCATTGAAGTACCAGGTACATTGCCAGGAGCAGTCCCTAGCTGGCCAATCAATGCGTTCTTTTGTTGGGTCTGCATCATTTCAAGTTGCCCCGCATAAGTCTGTAGTCTCTTGGCGAAGTTTTCATCTTCTTGCATTCTTTGTACGACATCAGTCGCGGGCACTTCGGGAGTTCCTTGTAAGTACTGCTGAAGCTGTTGTAAACGAAGCTGTGAATTTACACCTTGTTGCGGTACATTAACAACTTGCCCCGATGCAATCTTGGCGATGTCAGATGAAGTTTCCTGAATCTCTTTGTCGGTTGCCACTTCAACTGGAGCGATCAGTTGGCCGGCAAGGTTTGGATCGACTGCTTCGAGATACTTTCGGAGGTAGGCATCTGTCTTAAAAGTACCCTGACGATCATACTGAACCATGATTTTACCAACAGTATCCAATTTCTGAAGGACCTTCTCTTCGTCCGCATTCAGCGAATTCCATGTGATATTGAAATCATAGACAGAACTGGTTTCATCTAAAATCAAAGTGGCTCCCTGTTCATTATTGGTCACACGAAACCAAACCTCGGGACCAGCGTATGTCCGATCCAATGCCCAAATCCGTTTAAGCAACTCTTTCCACCCGCCTAGCCAGCGGTTGACTAAATTCTGACGAATCATGTTTGCTTCAACTGCATCATCGGGACTGGTTGCCCGCCCTGTCAATTTAGCCGCAATCTGTCTGATCTGCATCTCCACTTCCATCGATGCGGGCGAGTAGCGGGGGATTTCCATAAACCCAACCTCTCCCCTTCGGCGGACTGCCAAGTGCGCCCCCGGCCCGAGACGATCAGGCTTCCGGCCAGCCTGGAATTCGACTGGAGGCATCGTGGACATCGATGCACGATTTCTTCGATCATCCATCTCCGTTTTGACTGCAATTTGATAAGACTTTAAAAGCTCGGGATATCCCCGCGAATCAAGTAACCGATGGTTTAAACTTTCGCGTGTGATACAAACGAATGGATATCTGCCCTGGTCATATTCCATCGGACTGTGAAACCCATGCCCCTCGGCCTCATCAGCCCAGCAAGTAATTGTGCAAATCGGCACATCATCCTCATCAAGCTCTTTTCGGTAACTGGTGACAACGCGAACCATACCTTCGTAATCCTGAGTGCCATAAAAGTTTCCGCTATCATAAGACATGAGGTCAGAACTGTAACTTTCATCGGCATAAAAACCCTTCGAGTTTTCCAGCACCTCCTCAATCCATTCTTTATCCCATCCCTCGTTGACCTTTTGCATCAGAGCTTCGGGAGAATAATAGTGGATGCAGTGAATGCTCCGAGCAGACTCCAAATCGATTACATTTGAATCGATGATTATTTCCCGCCCTAATTCATACGCTTTTACTGCCGGGCGATTAACCACCACTTTTTCTGTGGGGATTTGAGTCTGTCCGTCCTTTCGCAATTCATTAATCATTTTGCGAACCCGCCTCTTTTTCAGATTCGGGAATAAACCAAATAGCATTTCTTCCACTCCCTCTTTCATTTCGGGGTCTTGGATCGCCATTGCTAGTTCGGGGCTTTGCTGGGCGATTTGTTCGAGGTTAATGTCCTGAAATACGCGAGTGGTTTCCCTTTTCCAATATGTTCCGAAAAATGTGAGTCCATTTTGCAGTAAATAGTTTGCCCCGATTGCACCCTCTCTTCCGAGTTCCTCCATGCTCCCCATTCGCCACTTTAAAAATTCACTTACCAGTTTAGCCGAGCCAATGTCACCCGATTCCACGGGGGCGGCTACGAGGTTAGACTGCGACAACGATTGATTCAACATCGCCACATCGCCGTCAATCAATGGATTTACTAGATTGGGATCGAGATCAGAACTGCCAGGCCACGGAAATGCCTCCGGTCCGTTCTTCTTTCCGCTTTCGTCTTTACCCGCCCATTCGTTAAATCGACATTCCCTACCCTGTTCCGCTTTATCCATCCAAAAAGAGAGATCCGCTTTCGCATCATCGAACTCCTTTTTAATGGCATCTACATCCGGCCCTTTTTCATCAAATTCCTGTATTTCCATTTTTAATCTCCAATCTTAACATTATTTTTTTAAGTTTTTTCAGTGCTTCTTTTTCGACTCGGTGGACGGTTGTAAGAGGCACTCCGATAAATTCGCTGATTTCCTTAAGAGTATGCGTTTTCGGGTCTCTTCCCGTATCCATTGCCGCCAATCCTTCTTCGACCACCATGTGTCTGAGCATGGCATCGATCCTCGCTTCCTGTTGATCATGCGATTCGATAGAGATCATCGTCCACCCGTTTAACCAATACCTGACTCTTTGGCGGATGGTTTGCCTCGGGCCGCTTTACGCACCTCGCCACTCCTTCACGATCATCAAAATAGATAAGCATTAATCGAGGGTTGGGGACTAGTTTAAGCACCCTTGCCATAATCGCCTTGGGGGCTGAGACGGGAATTTCCTCCCCCTCCTTTGGGGCTTCCTTCCATATCCCGATGCAAGTGCCTTTCGGGATACCCGTTTGCTTGCAAATCTTTGCCCAGCTTACTCCATCTTGACGAAGTTCCACCACTTCCGCCCGTTTTTCCTCACTCCATTTTTTCTTAGTTGCCATAAAATTAATACCCTCCGCTTGACGGGGTTGACATCATTTCCTCCTCACTGAAATATTCGAAGTTCCCGATGCAAAAATATCTACAGACATCAACAAAATCTTTTGAAAAATCCTTCAAGTTTCCGGGAGTGTAAGCCTGAAGACAACTTATTAGATTTTGACATTCGTCCGAAAACATCAATTTGGGCTTATTATCCAAATCCATCGGTTTATCGCGATCCCATGCTAATAAATTATTGATTGCCTGTAATCCTGTCTCGATATCGAGTGCTTCCGCCGGCTGAACGATGATATCTTCATCCGATAAATCATCTATAATGTTGGAACTACCTTCCGCTTTCTGATAGCTCGCCGCTCCTAAACGCGGGTCGATTATCCGAATTATTTCACTATCCCCACAAATCTTCTCCATCCTTCGGATTTCTTCTGCATAATCTCTTAAACCGTACCCGTTCGGTTGGGCCGCCTCGCCAGCGGACAGCTTGTCCTTCGTTAGGTCAATCCAGCCTCCCCAGGTATCGAAGTCAGGAAATTCCTTAACTGCCCAGGCTACCCCATGAGGATCGATTGCAAAGAGGACCATTGTCCAAGGTTTCGCTCCCGCCGGGTCGATGGAAAGAACCCAGTTTGCTTCGGAGAAATCGGGGAGTTTTTCCGATTGGACGAAGTTCTTGTCGGTAAGATTGGGAAAGATTGCCCGACTTTGACGAACTGGGACTCCATAAGCCCGACAAAGGATAGTCTCCCTCTTCTCTCCCTCTAACTGATTCTTCATCGCCGCCCAGCCGCCAAAGGGATTCGCCGCTGTGTGGAAATAAACCACCGAACTGGCTTTGCGGATGGGCTGCTGGACGAGGGGGACTTCTTCGCCGTCTAGGAGGTCCGCTTTCGTTGATTCTATGGTGCGGGCTCCCGTTAGCATCGATTTGACTACGCTGTTCCATCCGTCAACGGCGGTGAAGCTGATAATTCCCTTGGAATTGCGGGTCACGGTCCGAAATCGAAGGGTATTTACCCATGACATCGGCACAAGCTCATCTGCCCAATATCCAATGTTATGTGTTCCGTTGACCGGATCTTGCGGTGAACCGATTTCTCCTCCTTCGATTGTCGAAATGTCCTGAGCCCAGTATCTAAATATACATTGGCTGGAATTGGGCAGTGTAAATTTCGCGCCCGTAAATCCGTTTTTTAACGAAAATACGAGATATCCGACCTTACCTCTACCTAATCCTTTTAATTCTTTTGGAAGAGCATCAAAGATTAATTTCTGTTGGAATTGCACAGAATTAGCCGCCGTTTCCGTTAAGCACCAAATTATAGTTCCGGGGTTTTCAACGAGGCATTGAACTACCCGCTTGGCCGCCCAAAATGACTTGCCAGCCCTATTCCCTCCCATAACGAGAATTTCCGAGTGAGTCTTCAGTTCCTTATCCGCTAATTTCCAGGTATCCAGTTCAAAGCCAAATCTATAAGGATCACTTTTTTCATCTTTGATCGCTTCTTCTCTTTTCTCCCAGTATGCGAGGATTGCTTCGGGGGACATGGACAGCATCTCCGATTTTGTCAGAGGCGGGAGAGCGGGGTGCGGTGTCCAGGTAAGTGGCATTAGTCCGATTGTAGCATTTTCCGACTGCATCTACCCACAATTGGTGAAAATTTTTTTATGGGCTACAATCGGTCTCGGTGATCGGCTGGCCGCCAAATCCGACCCCCCTCCCCCCCTCCTTTGTGGTAAAAGCATAATATTTTTTCAAACAGGAAAAGCACTATTTATTACGCAAGTTGTTGTTAATTAATAGTATGCACGATATTTTAGCGACTGCCTCTTGGTTCGTGCAATAATGATTATGTCTAATTGTACTTGCCAGATCCCTTATTGATAATTCATTATCATAGTACTGCACCGATTAATTTCATGCCGACTAAACGACCAAGAAAAGTAGAATATGCTGAGAATCTTCCAGCGAACCTGAAGACCGAAGATGTATGCCCATCAGTTTGGACCGGCCAACAGCTATTCGATAAAAGACCCAAGGACTACGCTAAAGTAGTTCAGATGTTAGCTCAGGGGGCAACAGTCTCATCGATAATTAAAGCGTGTAAAGTTTCACCGCATACAGTTGCAATCGTTCGATCCCGTGAGGCAGATGCCCTGAAGGACTCTAAAAAGCATTTAAGAGGGTTAATCGGAACTGCTACCCATCTTGCTGTTGAAAAACTTATAACTAAACTCCAGGACGATGAAATACCCAACGGAGTCCTACCAATAGCTACCGGCATCTTAATCGACAAGCATCGCCAGTACGAAGGTGAACCTACTCAGACTATCGAAGTGAAGAAATCTCTCAGCCTAGATGAGATCCGAGCCGAGTTGGCCAATCTAAGAGATGAAAAAGTGGTAGATGCTGAAGTTACAGATGTATGAAAAAGATAATTCATATTAACCAGCATAAAATTCGCTCTAATCAAAAGACTGGCGAACGGGAGCCTGTTATCACTTGCAAGACTTATAAGGATAATACCTATGCCCACTCTGTTAGCGTGATGGATAAAGAGGGGACAGAGGCTTGCAAGATTGTCTATTCACCTGACAAACCTTTGTCCTGTGGAGCTAGAGTTTGGATTGCGACGACAAATCAAGTCATTCTAGGCTAAATATTTTCACTACGCAAACTGCTGACCATAAGCAGTTTAAATTTTATTTTATTGAAAGTGTAAAAGTTTATCTTGCTTTCCTGTATAGATAAGCTAGATTAAGAGCATGAACATTATTAAATTACTTAAAAGATATTCTCAGAAAAAAATTCAGCTTGGGCGCTTAAATAGTACAGAGCTTTTAGATGCGTGTCATTTGCATTTCTTGGGCCTTACAACTTTAAGAAAAGGCCGGATTATAACTCTAACCGAAAAAGGTACTAACGAACTAAAGAAATTACAGGAGGATAAATAATGAAGGGAATATTAATGAAATTGAGTATAAAACAATGGGAATCAGACGAAGCTCTCAAACCTTACTTGGATGAGGCCAAAGTATTTCTTTCAGTCTCACCAAGCGGAGCTTTGGGGCATGACTCTAAAGCAATTAAAGATATTGCTAGCATGCTAGTTATTAACGAACTAAAGAAATTACAGGAGGCTAAATAATGAAGGAAATGAAAGAAGCATTAAAAGAAATACTTAGAATCGTTCAGACCAATGGAGGATTACACGAAGGAGATGAAATAAATATTACTTATTGCACAGGTTTATGGAGAATTGAGCCAATAGCGAAGGACGCATTGAGAAAGGAAGCACAAGCAAACGCCCGCCATATCGATGACACAGAGGCTTGTACTTGCTTTCATACCGAAAAAGATATTGAAAATGAACTTTAACCACTCATTCGTTCCCCTCAAGCTCGCTGAAGCTCAAGCCTTTGTGGCCGAGCATCATCGGCACTCCAAACCTTTAAAGCGACATCGGTTCAGCATCGGAGTAAAAACCGAATTAGGTATCAAAGGTATAGCCACAGTCGATAATTGCTCCAGTTCTTGGGCTAACCGGCATGACCATATGGAGATCCGAAGAGTCTGCACCGATGGAACTAAGAACCTGGCATCCTTTTTACTCGGTAAAGCATCGATGGCCTGTTTCTGCATGGGGGCTAAGGTCGTATTTACCTACACAAAGCCCTATGAGGCTTGCAGTAGCCTTCTAGCAGATAATTGGGACATTGATGGGGTTAGCCACAGGAAAGGCCATATGCCTCTTATTAGATGGATGAAAGAATCTCCTTGGGAGAAAAAGATCGAAGGATATGTGGTTGACCTATCGACAGGCCGAAGAGAAACCAGCGAAGAGTACCGCAAAAATAAAACCAACCGAATGCTTAAAACTTTACGAGCATGGCAAGAAAAGTATAAGGATGCCGCATGACCGATAACCCAATTCACAGTTTCATTAAAACAATCGCCGATATTGACTCGGAGGTTGTATTTGCAACCAAGGCCGCTCCGAAGAATGATGTCGAAGGTTTATTCTTTAATATGCTTATGAGCCGAGCCGATGAATCTTTCATGGGTAATGTGAAAGAGTTGGCAGAACGGATGCCTGAAGAGCATTCCAGTATTGTTACGACAATCGTTTCCTATCTCCAGCGAGTATCCAAAGAAGAGGAGATTAATTAATGACCGATAAAAAACAATGGGGCGGTAAGCGCCCAAACCAAACAGGCAGACCTCCGAACCGCAAAGGAGTTAAACGAGTCCAATTTCATTGCATGATCGATCCAGCTACCAGGGATCAGATTAAGCATCTCTCCGAGCAGAAGAAATTATCTGCCGGACAAATCATTGACGAGTGGGCTGAAGGGAGTAAGGTATGAGCATGGAAGATTTCCCCTGGAACAAAGAACCCGATCAAAAGACACTGGCTAAAGAATATGCTGAGTGCCACAATTTGGATTTAGCTGAGACCGAAAAGAAATTTGAAGAGGCGAGGCTAAAAGTTATATATGAGATGAATCCGATATTAGACCCTAACTTTGAATCTTCTGATTCGGATACCGACATATAATCTCAAGATAGCCCGAATAATCGCCTAGAAGGCACACAGGGCTGTCTTTTATCGCCTGACCTATATAATTTAGCACGCTGGGGCATAAGACCGCCAATCCCGCCATTCCTCTGAATGCCCGATTTGCTGTGATTGACCGAGTGTAATATGTGACGGGTGATCCAACTGAATATTTATACCTCCTTGCCGATATAATATTTTGAACGAGTGAATGGGTAGGCTGAGTGATATCGGTTCCACCGGTTAATCGGTTAAGCTGATGATTCATTTTATTCTTTTAATCGGATGAGCTTGTAGGCTGATGGAGTAGTTGTCCTGGTACGGGCCGCCTTCAGGTGGTTTGGCGGACTATTGCGGTAGCTTTAGCTATTGGGCCGGCTACGGGCCAAAGCCTTAGTCCGAAGGACAACTACTTTTCAGCCTGTCTTTAGTCTAGAGAGTAGTAGTGTGTATACTATATAAGGCCGACACTACTACTCTTTTAACTATTTAATTAACTTATTCGCTTTTCAGTTCGAGCTTCAAAGAATAGATATTTTGATTACCCGGACCATTCTTTTCGACATTAATTTTACTTTTTGAGAGGTTATATATGCTCGTCCACATGGCATCGGTAATCTTGTTATTTGTCTGCTGTTCTAAAAGTTCAATAACTTTCGATTTACCAGTAATCGGCTTATCTTCTAACAGCCCCAAAAACTTCTCGCATAAGGCCTCATTAATCTTTTTTTGGATTGAGGAGGCTTGTCCTGGCTTTCTGAACTTGGCTTCGAGGTCGGGCTTATGTTGGAAAAGGGGGAAGGTATCGGCAGAGAATTCGAGGACTTTTGGGGGTGAGAATGGACAGTTTCGGGAGGTGGTTTCGAGGACTAGGTGTTCCTCCTCCTCGTGTGAGGTGAGGGTGAGTATGGCATCGGGATCACGGGCAAAGACACCTGAACCACTCGCTCGGTCGATATGATCGGTTTCTGACTTGTTACCCTTGGAGAAGTGGTGGGCAAAGACTATGGCGGCACCAGTTTCCTCGGAGAAATCCTCGATCAGATTAACGATTTCGCCTACCGCCTTGGCATCATTCTCGTCTACTCCTGTGGCTAATTTGTAGTAGGGATCGAGGATAATTAATTCGTAGTTCCTCTTTTCCACTCGCATCTTCGTTAGTAAATCGAGGAGTTCTGCCCGGTGACCTCGTAGTGGCCAATAGTCTAAACGGGGATTCAGAGGTATTTCGCCTTTAAAGGTAGCCTTGGCCACTCGTTTAAGTCGATCCGTACCAAAGAACTTCTTCAGCTCGAAGTCTAGGTAAAGCACTGTACTCTGCTTAACCGGCATCCCCAGCCAAGGCATCCCATTGGATGCGGCGATGGCCAAGTTAATGAGTGACCATGTTTTACCGGCTTTCGATGACCCCGAGATAATCATCTTACATCCTTCGTGCAGACATCCCTCGATAATCTCTTCAAGCTCGTTGGCGGGATTTGTGGCGAACTCCATGCACTGACCAAAAGACATAATGTCAGGTAGTGGCTTGGGATCGTCATTCCTCACCTCGATGGATCGGTTGGGCATATTCGTGACAGTTGGGCTGTCGAGCATATATTCCAGTTCGATGGCTTTAAGCTGTGCTTTATAGTATGGATCGTTTTCAGGTCTCATCTTTATTATTTGGTTTTATGTTATTTTTGATTAATGTTAAAATTATTTGGGGCTTTAAATTTATGTCATTTCTGACAAGCAAAACAGCATCCCCTTCGGCTAACCGGTCAGCCATATGCATCGCTTTAACGGGCTTAATTCCTAATTTAATAAACCGTCGTACGATGGTTGCTTTGAGGAGAGTATTAATCATTCCCGCCAAAATAGAATGGGTTGAATGGCGGAATACTTCTCACCCTTCTCAGTCTTCGGCTTACGGGTTCCCCAAGGCAGTCGGACTAAACCGAGGGGTGAATTATAAATCGATGGATCGGCACCGAGCTTCATACTCATATGTTTAAACTGCTCGGCTTTACCAGGTATCCAATCGAACCAGCAATGTAAAGACTGGCCTCCTGAATCGACTATCATCTTGAGCGGGCAGATTGCTTCGAGGGCAAGTGCCGGTCCAATCTGATCAGCCTTCGTCCAAGTCGGATCGTCAATCTCGTGGACTAGATACATTCGCTCACCGGCATTCTCTTTTTGCCGAGGACCGATATCCTTGAATGGATTGTAAGAAATAAATTCCATCTGCCCTACCCCTTGACTGATCCCCCAATCGCCCGCTGACTTAATCATGGTATTATATTTATCCGCCTGGATGTTTATCCACTGGTCAGACTTGAACAGCTTGGAAACCGCCTCCGCCGCATTCAAAGGAATGGCGGCGGAGCGGAGTTGAAGCATTTCGAGATCCTCGGGTTTACCCTTTGCGTTTGTTGATATTCCGGTATCAATTGAAACTTTCTTGGTGGGACTGATAATCTTCTCACCTGACAGGATTTGATACGCACCGGCCAGAGCATTTCGGATCTCGTTCGGCTGAAGTGGTCGGCGGGTAAATTCTTTTGCGACCTCGATGCAATAATCGTGAGCCTTTTCAAAGTCCGATTGATGCATGGCGGCACGGAGGGTAAGGCGGGCAATAAAGGTATGATGGCCAAAGTCTCCTTGCGGGAGCCGGTCGAAGAACCCCGCCATATCTGCTGATAGGATTGCCATTTAGTCGGAACCCTCGCCCTCTATAAACTGTGCAATGTAATCAGTTAGCTTACCTATCGCCTGAGACTCTATCC
>Ga0181410_1001370_pt1 | contig 10398 bp, 11 predicted proteins | sample 33SPOviralmetaG_FD_130112 | JGI IMG/M metagenome (GOLD analysis project Ga0181410, IMG submission 130112) | Marine viral communities from the oligotrophic San Pedro Time Series (SPOT) site, San Pedro Channel, CA, USA - 33 SPOT_SRF_2012-06-20 | ecosystem: Environmental > Aquatic > Marine > Strait... | reverse complement strand
ATATGATGATGCTAATCTTTATACAGAAATTTCTGCAACAGATGGCTTTATTGTCTATGGTAGTTCAGGATATGTTAATGCATCAGGAACTAACAACTACATCTATTTAGCAATAGCATAATGGAAGAAGTAAAGATCTACATATTAACTTTGTTTGCTTTTTTAAGTTTTAATTTTGGAATCTCTCAAAAGAACGAAAGGCATATAGTAAAATCTCCAACAAAGGAGCTAAAAATGATACTATACTCTAATGGTAAGCCAGTAGTAGAAGGATATGTAATTGCAATTGACAATAAACTTATAAATCACGGAATGTTTATAGTGTATAGGCAAAATGGGTTTATTTTAAGAACAGTTCATTATGATATGGGTAAAATAGTAAAAATTACTAATTTTAATAAAGAAGAAAAAATATAATGAATTACATAAGAAAAATATCAGTAGGAGCAAACTACAAGGATGCTATGCATTACATTGTAGACCAGAATGTTCTTGGTGGTAATTACGTTATTTCTGATATAGCTCAAGAGGGAGATGGATATAGTGTTTGGGTTAAAAAAAATAATGAGTCAGTAAAATGGAAAGAATTTAAAAATATACCAGTAGTAATTGAATACAATATAAATATAATATGACACCAAGATGGGATTACCTCATAAAGCCCCTAGGGAAGGAGTACAAAAACACAAAAAAAATAGCGAACAAAGATTTTATAATCAACACATCATTAGAGAATGCAGCCTTTGTAAACAGGCTGGGGGTTGTGTGTGCGGTGCCGAGTGGTGGTCAAGTGCCCCTGGGTAGTATAGTTGTTGTTCATCACAACGTGTTTAGAACCTACTTGGATATGAAGGGAAATAAAAGAAAAAGCAACGAATTTTTTAGAGATAATCAGTACCTTGTAAATCCAAATAAAATATATCTATATAATGAAAACGGCTCTTGGAAAACTACTGATGGATATTGCTTTGTCAGTCCTATTAATTATATACAAAATCAAGAAATTTATAGGTCTGACAAGGAGAAGGAAGAGCATGTGGGACTTTTAAGTTATGGCTTGATTCCTGGAGTTTCTGAAGGAGATACAATTGGATTTACAAAAAACTCTGAGTACGAGTTTAATATTGAAGATAAAAAGCTTTATAGAATGAAAGATTCAGATGTTTGCATTAAACTAAATTAATATGGATTCTTTTTTTAAAAACAACACGTCTATTTTATTAACTTTTATAGCAAGTATTTTTGCTGCAGGAGGTGTGTTTTCTGAATTTACAGCACTTAAAGATGAGTTAACTTTAGTTCATGAAAGGTTAGATGAAAAAGTTCTGGTTATAGAAAAAATTGAAAATAGATTAATGGAGTTGGAGAAAAAAACAGAATACGAAAGAGGATTATTGGATGCAAAAAATAAAATTAAATAAAGTGAAAATATATTGGACAAGCACAACAACTTGGGGTGACTATGAAGTTGAATACACCTTTGAGTATGAGGGATACTAAAGAAACCATACTTCGAGTTATTGAGGCAGGAGAAAAAGCAGTAGATGAACTTATAAAAGTTGCTGAAGAAAAAATCATTACAGGGCATAAAGACGATGACTTAGCAGCAGATAGACTTAAGAATGCAGCGGCAACAAAACGACTCGCAATAGAGGATGCTTTTATAATATTACAGCGTATTGAAAACGAAAGAGATAAGATAAATGGCGAAGACCAGACTAAAGACGGTAAAGGAAAAGATACAGGATTCCAAAGTTTTGCTGAGTCAAGAGGAAGAAAGTCTTGATCTTTGTCAATCAATAGATCATATTCCTTTAAAAGATATAAAGGCAGGTAACAGAAAAAAATCTTGGAAGTATGGATATAACACAAAATATGATGTTATAGTTATATCAAAAAATGGTCAAATAGGATCAGTTGTAGAAATACAAAATTTAAAAATAGCCTTACCTTTGCAACCGAATAGGGTTTATGAAAGGGGTGCAAAACAATCTGATCAATACTGGGAAGCTTTTGAGTATCCAAAAGAACTTAAAAACATTAAGACCATATTCCAGTGGAATGAGTACCCGAATGCATTCAAAGAGACATGGGTCGATTACATTGAAAATGAGTTTGAAAGAAGAGAAGGTGGTTTCTGGTTTAAGAATAATGGTATTCCTACTTATATCACTGGCACTCATTACATGTACCTCCAATGGACAAAAATTGACATTGGTCACCCAGAGTTCAGGGAGTCAAATAGAGTGTTTTTTATATTCTGGGAAGCATGTAAAGCGGACAATAGATGTTACGGAATGTGTTATCTCAAAAACAGACGCTCTGGATTTTCATTTATGTCCTCAAGCGAAATCGTCAATCTTGCTACAATCACCTCCGATGCTAGGTTTGGTATTTTATCCAAGACAGGTTCAGATGCAAAAAAAATGTTTACAGACAAGGTTGTGCCAATATCCACAAACTATCCCTTTTTCTTCAAGCCAATCCAAGACGGAATGGATAGACCAAAAACAGAACTCGCATATAGAGTGCCCGCATCCAAACTCACTAGAAGATCTATATCTGATACAGAAAACGAAGAAACACTTACTGGACTCGATACAACAATCGATTGGAAAAACACTGGGGATAACTCCTATGACGGTGAAAAGCTACAACTCCTCATACACGATGAATCTGGAAAGTGGGAAAAACCAGATAATATCCTCAACAACTGGAGGGTCACTAAAACTACATTAAGGTTAGGTAGAAGAATTATAGGAAAATGCCTTATGGGCTCTACATCTAATTCATTAGATAAAGGTGGAAGTAATTTCAAAAGACTTTATAATGACTCTGATGTAACTAAAAGGAATGCAAATGGACAAACAAAAAGCGGAATGTATTCTTTGTTTATTCCAATGGAGTGGAACTTTGAAGGGTTTATGGATCAGTATGGTCAACCATCCTTTAGAAAGCCAAATAAAACGATCTTAGACCCCTATGGGGATGTTATAGATGGTGGGGTACTAGACTACTGGGAAAATGAAGTAGAGAGCCTTAAAAACGATTCTGACGCACTTAATGAATTTTATAGACAGTTTCCAAGAACAGAAGGTCATGCTTTCAGAGATGAAGCAAAAAACAGTTTATTTAATCTTACAAAGCTTTATGAGCAGATAGACTATAATGATGGGTTACAAAGGCAAAGGGTTGTTAAAAGGGGTTCTTTTTATTGGAAGAATGGTATAAGAGACAGCGAGGTTATATGGACACCTGAAAAAAATGGTAGATTTTATGTTACTTGGATACCGCCTTTAGATTTAAGAAATAGAGTTGTAAATAAAGGTGGAGTTAAATATCCTGGTAATGAGCACATTGGAGCTTTTGGATGTGACTCGTATGATATATCTGGTACTGTTGGTGGAGGTGGATCAAACGGTGCATTACATGGGTATACGAAACCAAATTTTGATGGTCCATCCAATTCATTTTTTCTTGAATATATCCATAGACCTCAAACGGCAGAATTGTTTTATGAAGATGTTTTAATGGCAATGGTTTTTTATGGAATGCCAATATTAGCTGAAAACAATAAACCAAGGCTTTTATATCATTTAAAAAACAGAGGATATAGAAAGTGGAGCATAAATCGTCCTGATAAAAACAAAAATGACTTATCAAAAGCAGAAAGGGAACTTGGTGGTATACCATCATCTCCAGCTGTTATATCTATTCATGCTGAAGCTATTGAAAGTTACATAGAAAACAATGTTGGATTTAGTCAAGAAGGGAGTGGTAAAATGTACTTTACTAGGACTTTGTTGGACTGGGCAAATTATGATATTACAAAAAGAACAAAATTTGATGCTACAGTTAGTTCTGGTTTAGCTATCATGGCAAGCCAGAAGTATGTGGTTAAGCCTCAGAAAAATAATATGGAAATAAATGTTAACTTTGCAAAGTATAATAATAGCGGCACAGTTAGCTCTATTATAAAGTAAAAATATGCAAGGATCTTCTGGTAGATACATTATAGGATTTCCCAATCAATTAGCGTCAGATGCTGAGAAGTCATCTCAAGAATATGGTCTTATGGTCGGACGTGCTATTGAGTCGGAATGGTTTAGAAAAGAAGGTGGTCAATCACGATTTTATAATAACCGAGATACTTACCACAAATTAAGAACATATGCTATGGGAGAGCAGTCTGTACGTAAGTATAAAGACGAGCTTGCTATAAATGGAGACATATCATATTTAAATCTAGACTGGACACCAGTACCAATAATACCAAAATTTGTAGACATTGTTGTTAATGGAATAACAAACAGGCTTTTTGATGTAAAGGCTGAAGCTGTAGATCCTATTTCATCTAATAAAAAAGCAATGTATAAAAATCGCATACAAACAGAGATGCGAAATAAAGAAGACTTTGAAGAGATTGGAGCAATGTTAGGAAAGGATATGTTTTCTACACAGCCAGATATGCTTCCAGAGACTGACGATGAGCTCGAGCTTCACATGAAGATTGACTACAAGGATGATATTGAAATAGCAGAAGAAAAAGCTATTGACACTACATTAAGATATAACAACTACGAACTAACTAAAAAAAGAGTTGATGAAGACTCTGCTGTACTTGGTATATCAGCTGTAAAGCATTCTTTCAACAGGGACGAAGGTATAAAGATAGAGTATGTAGATCCATCTGATTTAGTTTATAGTCCAACGGAAGATCCCTATTTTGAGGATTGTTATTACTTTGGAGAAGTTAAAAATGTAAATATTACTGAGCTCAAAAAGATTGATCCATCATTAACTCAAGAAGATATAGATGAAATAGGCAAGTCCTCATCTAAATTTGATTCATACCAAGGAATGCGTGGTGGTTATAAGACTGATAATTTTGACTATAATACAGCAACGCTTCTATATTTCTGCTACAAAACAGATAAAAACATTGTATATAAAAAGAAGAAAAACGCATACGGTGGAGAAAAAGTGCTAAAGAAAGATGATCAATTCAATCCACCAAAAACAGAACAAGCTCGTTTTGAGAAGTTATCTAAAAGAATTGATGTTTGGTATGAGGGTGTTCTTGTGTTAGGAACAAATAAAGTTCTTAAGTGGGAGATGATGAAAAATATGGTGCGTCCAAAAAGCTCTATGCAAAGAGTTTATGCTCCATTTGTAGTTAGTGCTCCAAAAATGTACAGGGGTCAAATAGATTCTCTCGTAAAAAGAATGATACCATTTGCAGATCAAATACAATTATTGCATTTAAAGCTACAGCAAGTTGCTGCCAAAATGATTCCTGATGGTGTTTTTATTGACCTTGATGGAATATCTTCTATAAATTTGGGTAATGGAAATACTTATTCACCACAAGAGGCGTTAAACATGTATTTTCAAACTGGATCTGTTCTTGGAAGAAGCCTCACAGAAGAAGGAGAATTTAATAATGGAAAAATACCAGTTCAAGAACTTACATCTTCTGGAGCAAACGCTAAAATATCTTCTTTAATAAACATGTATAACTACAATTTAAACATGCTTAGAGGAGTAACTGGATTAAACGAAGCTAGAGATGGCTCTATGCCTGACTCTAATGCACTGGTTGGAGTACAAAAACTTGCAGCATTAAATTCTAATACAGCTACAAGGCATATTTTAAAGTCTGGTCTTTTCACAACTCAAAGAATAGCTGAGTGTATTGGATATAGAATATCTGATGTACTAGAGTATTCTGACATGAAAGAAGACTTTGTAAAAAATATAGGAAGATATAGTGTTGAAATTCTTGAAGAAATCAAGGATCTTCACTTACATGATTTTGGTGTATTTATAGAATTACATCCAGATGAAGAGGAAAAACAAATGTTAGAACAAAACATTCAAACATCTTTATCAGCTGGAAAAATAGATATTGATGATGCTATTGATATTAGAAGCATAAAGAATGTGAAGATTGCATCACAACTACTTAAAGTTAGAAAGAGGCGTAAAGAAAAACTTGATAATAAACGTCAACAAGAAAACATTGCTCTTCAAGCTGAGGCTAATCAGCAAGCTGCTTTAACTGCGGAACAAGGTAAACAACAAACGGCTTTAGCTAAAATGGAAGCTGAGGCTAAGATGAAACAACTTGAGTCAGACCTTGAAATGAAAAGAATGCAGCAAGAATTTATCTTAAAATCTGAACTTATAAAAATGCAGAAAGGAATCGAAAGCCAAATTAAAGGCAATGAGATAATGATTCAGAAAGAAAAAGATGCATATAAAGAAGATAGAAAAGATAAAAGAACAGCAAAACAAGCTACACAACAATCTAAATTAATTCAACAGAGAAAACAAGACTTAGATCCTATTGATTTTGATGGTCAAGACTCGTTAGGGTCAGGTATGGAGGGAATCGTAGGCGTTGATTAATTTTATAATTTTGCAATATAATTTAATTTAATTCATATGGAATGGAAGGTAAGGGCTTTGGATGCCGAAGGTAATCCTATTGAGCCAAAAAAAGAAGAGCAGCCTCAAGAAGAAGTTGTACAGGAAACTGCACAAGAAACAACAGAGGAGCCTAAAAAAGAAGAAATAAAAGAAGAAGTTAAACAAGAAATAAAAAAAGATGACATACCACAAGAAGAAGTCAAGCAAGAGCAAAGCAGCTCCGAAGAAAAAGAAGAAAAGCAAAAGCAAGAAGACGTATTAGAAAAGCCTTTTGAGCTAGACGATAAAAGCATCTTAAATTATTTAAAGGATAGGCACAACTTAGAGGTTGAGTCTATTGACGTTCTTAAAAATACTGATAAAAAACAAGAGCAATCTTTACCTGAAGATATTGCCAAGTTTATGGAGTATAAAAATGAAACAGGTCGTTCATTTGATGACTACGCAAAACTGCAGCAAGATTGGACTCAGGTTGATGATACTTCTGTGCTTAGAGAATATTACAAACAAAGTAAGCCTCATTTAGATTCAGAAGAGATAGATTACTTAATTAACGATGAGTACAGTTATGACTCTGAAATTGATGAAGAAAAAGATATCAAAAAGAAAAAGATTGCATATAAAGAAGAATTATATAAAGCTAGAAATCACTTTGAAGGATTGAAGGAAAAATATAAGGCACCACTTGAGTCAAGAGATGCTGAAATCCCTGAAAACTACAAAGAGGCTTTTAACTTTTATAATCAATATAGAGAACAATCTGACAAAGAGACAAAAGCTCAGGGTGAACGCTCTCGTGTCTTTATGGAAAAAACGAATAATCTTTTTTCTGACGAGTTCAAAGGTTTTGAATTTAATGTAGGAGAAAAGAAACAAGCGTTTAAACCAACTGATGTAAGTAAAGTTAAAGAAGTTCAATCAGATATAAATAACTTTTTTAATCAACACCTAGATCAGGACGGAAAAGTTAAAGATATAAATGCGTACCACAAAGCATTGTATGCTGCACAGAATGCAGATTCATTAGCAAAGTACTTCTACGAACAAGGAAGAGCCGATGCTACTGATGGTCTTGTAAAAGAGACAAAAAACATTGACATGAGTGTTCGTGAAAATGTGCAATCTGAAAGTAGTGGAACAAAGTTTAGAGCAGTTTCTTCTGATGATACGTTCTCGTTTAAAATTAAAAAACGATAATTAATCATTAAAAATATATAAAATGAGTGTAACAATGTCAGGAGTAGCGGGTGCATTAACCCCAGCTCCATCAAAGTCGACATTATCGACTAATTATTTAGGGTCAGCTATTGAGTTTACTTCTCAGTATCTACCTGATGTTTACGAAGCAGAATTTGAAAAATACGGTAATCGTTCTGTTTCTTCTTTTTTGAGATTAGTAGGCGCTGAAATGCCTTTCCAGTCTGACGTAATACAATGGTCAGAGCAAGGAAGACTTCACTTGGCTGTATCTGGAGCAACTCGCTCTGGAGACGTAATCACGTCAAATGGACACCCTTTCCGCTTAAACCAAACGGTTATTATTTCTGACGGAACAGACCAAGACAAAGCAATCGTTACAGCTGTTACAGCTAACACTTTTGACGTAGCTTCTTATTCAGGTGCTAACCTAGCAGCTGCAGTAGGAACTTCTGCTCTTAGTGTATTTGCTTATGGTTCTGAATTTTCAAAAGGAACTAACGGTATGAGTGGATCTTTAGAGGCTCCAAAAGACATCCAAACAACTACACCTATCATTATCAAAGACAAGTATGAAGTCAATGGTTCTGATATGGCGCAGATCGGATGGATTGAGGTGACTACTGAAAATGGTGCTACTGGATACCTTTGGTATTTGAAATCAGAGCATGAAACTCGTCTACGTTTCGAGGACTACCTAGAGTTGTCTCTTATCGAGGGAACACCTGCTGCATCTGGATCTGGCGCTGCAACTGCTGGATACAACGGTACAAAAGGTTTATTCCACGAAATCGAAAATAGAGGAAATATTGCTACTGGATCAATCGCTGCTCGTACGGACATCGAAGAGATCATCAAAGTTTTAGACAAAGAAGGAGCTATTCAAGAAAACGTCCTTTTCGTTAATAGAACAAAATCATTTGAAATTGACACAGTACTAGCTGCACAAAACAACAGCGGTGCTTCTACAAGTTCTTATGGTTTATTTGATAACGATGAAGAAATGGCTATCAGCCTTGGATTCAAAGGATTTAACTTAGGATACGATTTCTATAAAACAGACTGGAAATATTTAAATGATGCTACAACTGGAGCCTTAACTTCTGCTGTAGATGGAGTGTTAGTACCTGCGGGAACTACAACTATCTACGATCAAGTATTAGGCAAAAACGCTGTACGTCCTTTCTTACATGTTAAATATAGAAAGTCAGAAGCTGAAGATCGCAAGTATAAGTCTTGGGTAACTGGATCTGCTGGCGCTGCTGGTATGTCAAGCGACCTTGATGCAATGCAAGTCCACTTCTTAAGTGAAAGAGCGCTTTGTGTACACGGAGCAAACAATTTCATCATAATGAAGTAATATTAATTAGGGGGATGGGACTTCTCGTCCCCCTTTTTTTAATCTAATTTAATTTTAATAAAATGGCAAAAAAAACTACGGCTACCCAGCCTAAATGGGAAGTAAAGGATAGAATATATATACTAAAATATGGCAGAACACCTGTTAATTATATCCTTAGGTCTAAGCACCACTTAAATAAACCACTACAATATTTTGACGGAGAAATTTCACGCTCTATGCGTTTTGCATCAAATCAAACTTCAATATTTGAAGATGAGCAGTTTGGTGATGTAACCCTTCCAGCTATTATATTTAAAGACGGAAAACTTTTAGTTCCAAAAGAAGAGGTTTTAAAGCAACAATTTTTATCTATTTATCATCCAGACTTAGATAAAGAATATGAGGAGTTTGATCCAAATAAAATAGCAGAAGAGGATATAGCTTCAGAGGAGCAAAAACTTGATGCACAAAATATAGTTAGAGATATGGATATAGAGGATCTTGAAGCTATAGCTAGGGTTGCATTAGAAGGAAGAGTTTCTGATATGACTTCTAAAGAGATAAGAAGAGATATGCTTGTTTATGCAAGGAAAAATCCTCAAGAGGTTATGGACTTATCAGAAGATGAGAACATAAAATTAAGAAACGTTGCTGTTCGTGCAGTTGAAATGGGTATCATATTTATTAAAGACGACAACAGAACTGTTTGCTGGAATAACAAGACAAAGGATAAGATTGTTACAATTCCTTATGGAGAGAATGTATATTCAGCGTTAGCCTCTTTCTTTAAAACAGACGAGGGTCTTGATGTACTTCAAGGCATCACCAATAAACTGTAGCGTTTCCACCCAACGCTACTACTAGAGGGGAGTCATAAATATGGCTCCTCTTTTTTTTGTATTTTTGTGGAAAGATTTGCTAATGATAGATCACGTTAGAAGCACTGTTTTGAGTGTGTTAAATAAGGAGAATAGAGGGGCTTTAACAGTTGCTCAATTCAATTCGTATGCAAAACATGCACAGCAATTGATATTTGATCAATACTTTTCTGAGTACTCTCGTTTATCCACATTAAAGAACTCAAGAAGATTATCTAGAGATCACGGAGATAAGCTTAGTATTCTGAGACAAAACATTGATAAGTTTATGAAGACAGCAACTCAAACGATATCTTCTACTTATATTCAAAAACCAACCGATCTTTATAGCATAATATCTCTAACATATAGCGGTAAGTTTATGGAGTATGTCCCTAAATACAAGGAAGCGTATCTAGAAGCTTCTAATATAGCTGCTCCTTCAGCATTATACCCAGGCTACTGTGATGAAAATGGATACTTATATGTAAAGCCAAGCACATTAACAGGATCTGTAATTGTAAATTACATAAGAACATTAGCTGACCCTAATTGGACATATAATGTTAT
>Ga0181410_1001368_pt1 | contig 10403 bp, 9 predicted proteins | sample 33SPOviralmetaG_FD_130112 | JGI IMG/M metagenome (GOLD analysis project Ga0181410, IMG submission 130112) | Marine viral communities from the oligotrophic San Pedro Time Series (SPOT) site, San Pedro Channel, CA, USA - 33 SPOT_SRF_2012-06-20 | ecosystem: Environmental > Aquatic > Marine > Strait... | reverse complement strand
CCTCGCTTAACTCATACAGGTCTTGATACTGATGATCTTGCCGAATCTCTTGGAATGCTTCCAGGTCTTGTCCAATCGGGTCTCCTTACTCCCGATGATGATTTGGAGAGAGCAATCCGAGAAAGACTTGGAGCGGGAGATCTTCCCGAAGTTGCCGAGCGCACTCCTTTGGAGAGATCCATGAATAAAGGCGGAGGAGTTGCATCCTTTGCCGAAACTCTCCTCAAACGAAAAGGAAGAGACTATGGTCAAGAAGATTAGACTCAAAGCAAAGAAGAAGAGAACTTCAGCTCAGACTCCCGCTCCTCCTAAAGACAGAGTAAGCGGATCGAAGAAGAATCCCAAAGGAGCGGCAAGTGGATCAAGAGGAGGAATTAAGATTCCTGCAAAGTCTTTAAAAGCTCTTGAGAATTATCGTGATGAGCATAATGAGAAGTATTCTGCAAAGTCTAAACGAGTTGATCTCGGAACTCTCAAAGCCGTTTATCAAAGAGGAGCGGGGGCCTTCTCCTCCTCTCATCGTCCTCAAGTTTCCTCTCGTGAACAATGGGCACTCGCAAGAGTCAAAGCCTTCCTCAAATTGGTTGGAACGGGAGAGAGAAAAAAAGCTTACACGACTGATCTTGATCTCCTCCCTTCAGGACATCCCCAAAAAAGCAAAGCCGAAAAAAAGGCCGAACTTTTAGCCGTTCCTAAGAAGTATGATCACATTGACTTTACTCCTCCCAAAGGAGCACAAGAAGCAGGAGAGCGCGCTTTAGAAGTCAGAGCATCCAAGCCCGAATCCCAAAGAGGGATGACAGCTGTCGGAATTGCACGCGCTCGTGATCTTGCGAATGGGAAGGAACTATCTCCCGAGACCGTCCGTCGAATGCTCGCCTACTTCTCAAGACATGAAGTCGATAAAGATGGAAAGACTTGGGACGATCAAGGAAAAGGATGGCAAGCTTGGAATGGATGGGGAGGAGACTCTGGATTCACATGGGCTAAGAAAGTAGTTAATCAAATGAATAACGCAGATAAAAAAGCGCAATCCCTCCGAGCTTATTCCGAAGCTAATCTTCTAGGAGAGGCGCATCCTGTTTATGACGTTCCCGATGGATTAACAATCGGTAAACCGTTCAAGACTTTATCCCTCGGACAAGTCTCCTCTCGTATGAATGGAGACAACATTGGAAAGGAGATCGATGAAGATCTTCTCTCTGAGATGGTCCGAGTATTCCAAGAGCGACGCGAAGCTGATCCAGTCATCATCGATTGGCAACACGCGACAAGTCCATTTCAAGGAGGGACTCCCGCTCCTCCAGAGAGTGGGAACGCTTTGGGACTCATCGTGGATCTTGATTTGAGAGACGATGGACTTTATGCTATCCCCGCTTATAACGAACGAGGACTCCAAGTAGTCAAAGACGCGGGAGGGATCTTATGGTCTTCTCCCGAGTATTTGCATGGAGAAATATTCACTCGGGATGGAGGAGACAAGATTGGAGACGCTCAACTTTTAGCGGTCACCTTGACTCCTCGTCCTGCTCAACAACATGACAAGATTGATCGAATCACACTGAAGGAGAATCTTATGGTGACCGAATCCGATTTAAAAGGAATGTCTCAAGATGATCTCATCGATCTCGCTATGCAAAAGGACGCTATGGTCCAAAGCTTAGAAGCGAAGATCAAAGAGATGTCTCAAGAGAACGAAGCCAAAATCAATAAGGACTCTGAAGCTCAATTAGCCGAAGACGACGAAAAGAAAAAACTCAATGATCATTATGATGATGACAAAGAGAAAATGGCTGAACACGACGATAAGAAAAAAATGGCCGAAGACGACGATAAAAAGAAGATGATGGAGCACGACGAAGACAAGGACAAAGATGAGAAGAAAAAGGAGCACTATAAAATGAGTGAGTCTCTTCCTTCTGCTCAACTCCTTTCCGAGATCCAATCTCTTCGAGAGCAAGTTCAAACTCTCCAATCGGAGAAACTTGACGCAGAGCGACGCGAGGCAGTTGGAGCACTTCTCCGAGAAGGAAAGATCTCTCCTTCGGAAGAAGAAGCGGCAAGCAAAGCCTTTGACTTCAAAAAGACAGGAGACGATATCTTCTGGACTATGTTCTCAGAGCGTCCCATTCATTCCGTTGTTCCCATGAATCAAGTAGGTCATGGAGCAAGCGGACAAGAGATCACTAAAGAGACAATCAATCTTAAGATCAAAGCTTTATCGGAAGAGAAGGGATTGACTTATGCACAAGCTCTTTCCGAATTCCGACAAAATAATACTCAAGAGTTCCTCAAAGCATACGGAGTTTAAATCATGCAAACACAAAATATTGTTAAATCATTTGTTGCCGCTTCAACTATTGCAGAGTTCGATCTCGTAAAGTTTGATGCAAACGGAAAAATCGCTCAATGTGGAGCCGCGGACAGCACAAGTTCATTGATCATCGGAATCGCTCAACGCGGATGCGCCGCGGGTGAGACTACCGACGTTCTTGTATATGGAGTAAGTCGCGCAAAACTCGGAGCAATCGCCGCTTTCGAAACTGCGGATGCTTCTCTTCTCACTGCGATCGCAAGCGGGAAACTAGACACAGCAACTCAAAACGATTTCGTTGTTGCTCGTGTTCTTCCTAACATCAATTCAACAGCGGCCGCGGATAATGATCAAGCGGAAGTTTTATTCTTCGGTCCTGTCACTATCAAGTCAAACGCTTAAGGAGTAAACAATGGCATCTTCATATAGTAATATCCATCCAGTAGATCAGATTCTAACGAGCCTCGCGATTGAGTCCATTCCTTCGGACAATCAACTCATCGCGGATCAAGTATTTGAAAAAGTAAATATCCCTGAGCGAAGCGGTACTCTCCTCATCGAGAACACTCGGAACTTCATGGGAGCGACTGATCTTGACTTGGAGCGTGCTCCAGGTTCAAGCCGCGCAATGATCGGATCTTTTGATCGAACTAACTTGAGTTATAAAGCAAAGATCTACTCTGCAAGTGACTCAATCGCGATGGAAGACATCTTCGATAGTCAATATCCAGGATCTGAAGAAGCGCGCATCGTTCGCAAAGTAGCGCGGACAATGAAACTTGCTAAAGAGAAACGAGCCGCGGATCTTCTTTTTGATACAGCGACTTTTACTAACAATAGTACAGTAGCCGCTTTAACAGGAGGAACAGGGAACAAGTTCAACGCCGCGGGCGGTGAACCTCTCCATGATCTTCATGTTGTAAAAGATACTGTGTTTGCAAACTCTCACGGAATCAATCCCGATTGCTTAATCTTGGGTCGTGATGTATTCCGAGAGATCGCGCGTAATCCCGAAGTACGTGGATTTGCGGGAACAATCGGACAAGGATTTGCAAGCGGAAATCGTATCTTAAACGACGAAGTTGTAATCCAAGTATTAAAAGACGTTTTAGGAATCCCGAATGTATATGTCGGAGCCGCTCGTCGTGAGACTGCGAATCCTGGAGCCGCTTCAAGTGAAGGATACATTTGGACACGAGATACAATCTTCATGGGTATCCTTAAGGGATCTGATGCAGTTGTTTCTAAGAGTGGAAATGTCAAGGCAATGCCTGTCGCCGCTCTTGACTTCGAATACAACGGATTAAGCGCGGGACAATACGATGCTCTTGATTCGACTCGTCGTTATGTATGGAATGAGGAAGTTCAATCATTCACCAAGATTGATGACTCTTTCGCTTTCCTTTTGACTTCTTGTCTATAAGAGGCTGAGTTAATGTTCTGCTGTCTTGACGACCACGATCATATATTATTAGCGGAGAGGATCGATGCCGATGAAAAGGCAATCGAAGACCTCGCTCGTCAAGCAAAAGAACAGCCTCCAATCTTAGCCCAAATCACGAAGGCAAAGATCAAAGAACTCAAAGCGGAGAAGAGAGCCGCAGATCAATTCGGAGTTGTTTATAAAAAAGCGACTCGTCGTCTTATGGATTCTCTAAAGGACACGATTGATCAATCTTCTCCCGAAGCTCTCCTCTCCCTCCCAAAGGATCAACTCATTGAATTAATCCTTGCTGGAGGGATTGCTGAATCTGTGGAAGATTTCATAGATCAACAAAATAAAATGTTAGAGGCAATCAACGAATCGATCTCGGTTGTAGATCCAACGTGGACTCCTCTTTTCATTCAAACGGAAGTCGAATCCATCCAAGCCTTGACAGTTCAAAACGTCTTCGACGATATAGTCGTCCCAAGCGTTGCAAAGAATGTTAAGGACTCTCTCCTTTCGATGGTTATCGATACTCCTCCTTCCTTAGCAATCTCAAACCTAGCTCTAAGTTTAGAGAGAGGAGCGGGAACACTGCAAACGGAAGTCAGAACAAAGATCTCTCAATTTGGAAGATCTGTAAACATGATAGCCGCAGATACTGTCGGAATGGATCATTATCTATATACGGGTCCAAAGGATGGAATCACGCGCTCTTTTTGTCGTCCTTTAGTCAATAAGGTAGTCGACAAAACACAACTAGGAAAACTAAACAACGGACAAGGATTATCCGTTCGGACTTCTGGAGGAGGATATAATTGCCGTCACTCTTGGAGTCCTGTCACAGAATCCTTTGTAAAAGCCGCGGGCCTTGACAAAGCGACAGCCGCGGATATATCCAAAGCAAACTCAGGAGGAAAGAAAAAGCGATGAGAAAAGCTGTACTAAATAAGAACTATTCTTTTGAGTGGATCGCTCCAAGTCCGATCAATGGGACTCCCTCCTTGACTTTGGATGGAATCAATTATGATCTTTCTTTGTCTCGTCCAAATGCTACAGTCTCCGCGATTGGAAACGATCGAAGGACATTGACTGTCGATAATCAAGGAACGGGATTGGAGAGGAATCAAGTCAAAGCCTTCCTCATTACGAATGGGGATACTTACTACAATGTCACAGTCGTGAGAGTTGTCGGAACCTCTGCGATCCTTGCCGAGCCTCTCCCTCGTGAGATCGACTTGTCTTCGACTGCGACTCTTCAGTTTTCCCTTTGGTCGGTTGTCCTCCTTAGTACAATCAATGCTCTTTCGACAGCAAACACATATCCATTCATAGTCAACTATGTTTCGGACGTTGGAGCTAATACAAGGAACAAGATCGACAAAGGATTGATCAAGTCCACACCTCGTCCATTCACAACGGGATTAACTCACGACGATCTAGTCGAGATCTTCGCTCCTCTTGCGGATATGGTTCCACGTCGTCAATCGGACTTCCTTAGTCAGATCAACGCCGCTCAAGAGGAACTCATCCTCCAAGTCCGTGATGTCGTCCTCGCTCAAGATGCAACTGAAGACGAAGTATTTAATCCAGAACAATTCCGACTTTCCCATGCATATTGTACCGCCGCATTAATCTATGAGCAAAATCTTCAAATGGATATAGCGGAACAAATGAGAGCGCGATGTTCTGAGTTGATGGAGATCGCTCTGAGATCTCTTGCTTTAGATCTGGATGGAGATGGAGTCATAGACTCTGGAGAGTTGGACCTTCGGGAGAGTGGAGGAAAGACAACCGACTTCCGCGCTTCATGGAAGAACTATCAACGATCCTCAAACGACTCCTTCTTCATTGCGACAAGAGGAATGCGTCATTAAATAGGAAATCACTTCCTATTTGGAAAAGGAGTCTCTATGGGTACAGTAAAATTAAAGTTTCCAAAAAAGCTTTGGACAAAAAAAGATACAATGAGACTCGCGATGAATACACTTGCATCCATTAAGCTCCGCACGTCTCAAGGATTGGACGCGAATGGAGACAAGTTTGATGAGTATTCAGTGAAGCCAATATATATCCCAATCGAAAAAGGGACAGGAACAAGACTCAAACCAAAGGGAGGGAGAGTCAGTCGGACGGGAAAGTCTGTTTTTTACTCTGGAGGATATGAAGAGTATAAGCATGAATCCCGAAAGCGAGGCGGTCCCGATGATTCTGCAAATGTGGATCTCGTCTTGAGTGGATCCTTGATGAATAATCTAGTTGTCCTGAATGCAGAGCAAACAAGATTCACAATCGGATTAACTTCTCATGTTCAATATTATGGATACTATGTAAATGAGAAGAGAGAGTTTATCGGACTCTCTGATAAGGATGTCGACATCCTCTTCAAAACGGTCCGCTCGGAGATCGCTAGCAAGATAAACAAGGAGGATAAAAAGAAATGAGTCAAGGCATATTCAAGAGTCTTGAGAAGTTGGAGGACATGATCCAAGCGATCGATCCGAAGACTGACTCCCATCAAGGCTTTGTCGCAATACAAACAGGGAACGGAAGGACTCTTCCTCTTGATCAACGTCCAAACTCAAATCGATACTTTGAGATTGAGACTGTCACCTTTGCGGAGGATGATGGATTAGCAGGATTAAGCGGAAGGAAGCGGACTTCTTTGGAGCTTAGGATAAGATATGATATTCCAAGCGACATCGGATTCTTAAAAAGATTGATCAATGAGGATGCGTCTAAATTGATTGATACTTTGAAAGGTCCAAACTATGATTTAAGTACGACAGGGATCGTCTCTGTTATACCTGGAATCCCATCAACGGAACCTCTCTCGGATGTTAATGGAGAACTCTTTGGATTTGTCCTTATCGTCCCTTTTGATTTATTATACTTGGAGGCATAAATGAGTGTTACACATCGATCTCTTTCAATCTCTCCCGAATCATCATTCGGATCTCTCGCCGCTTTGACGGGTCTTCCTTCGACTTCGGGTCTTAATTTCGTTTCTATCCCTTGTGAACGTGATCCCATTGTTATTTATGGGGAGCCTGTCGCAAGTGAGCGCAATGACGCGCGGGACGGTTCTTATGGACTTCCTCCCGAACCCGATACCGTTTTTTCTTCTGGTTCTCGTGTTCGTCGTCGTACTGGACAAGTTTCTTTAAGACTTGACTTAACAACGATCGGAAGCGCGGCAAGTCATTATGATGCCAACTATCTAGGATACTTACTAGGAGCGGGCTTCAAAACTGCAAAGCATTCCTTTGCAGACGATACCGCTTCGGCCGTTACTAGCCAAAATCTTTTCACTCCAACTACAGTCGAAGCCAATTATACAATCGGTGGATTAATTGGAGTAGATATTGCAGGCCGCGCGGAATACTCCGCAGTAACTGACAATGATGAGAGTAACGACGTTGCAGTCTCTCCCGCTTTTTCTAACTTGACAACATCAAGCACAATTCGCGCTCTCCAAACTTGGTACCCTGGAAGTCGCGCAGAGACAGGAAATAAAGTTGCTTCCGTCGCTTTCCAAGTGCAAGGAGTGGACTTCTTGACTAATTGCTTTGGATGCGTCCTTGAGTCAATCGCGATCTCTTTGGATAATGGTCGAGTTATGGCCGATCTAACCTATCAATCCGCTTGTATCCAAGACAATCATGGAGCCGCGGTTGCTCCTGTTGAACCGACTTACAACGCGGGATCTCCTCCATTCTTTAGAGGATCTTATGTTGTAGTCTCTACGACTTCTCCAACTAGTTTAACGAATGCAACCGCAGGAGATAAGCTAGCGAGAACAGCTCTTGATTGTGAAGACTTCACCTTGACTATCACAAATACATTGACTCCTTTAGGTCATTCCAACTCAATCCTCGCGATGTCGGATATGGAGATCTCGGACGTCGATGTCGAATTGACATTGACCTTATCTTCTCCATCTACTACTTTGAACAACGATTATTTTAATCGAACGATTCGCCAAGTCTTAGTTGGAACGGGTCCGATCGCGGATGGCAAAGGATGCGCCTTCATGCTTCCCGCGGCTTATCTGACTAATGATCCTTCTCAGTATGACGTAAGCGGAAATGATATCGTTCGTCAAACATTAACCTACAAACAAAGCCGATTTGGTGGAGACGTTGCAGAGACAGGCGCGGCGAACTCTCCAGTAAGAATCGGACTCGGAGTCTAAATCATGGCCATATCCTTTTTGACAAGCACAAACATCGAAGTCGATGTCTTTCTTACCTTTGATCCATCCGTCGAAATAACAGAGGATCAACGCTCCAACTATCTCACGAATGGAGTTATGGAAGGAGAAGTCAAAGAGGATGCAACGAGATTCACTATCAAGGCTCTCTCTCCATCCGATCGCGAGGAGGCCGAAGTCCGCGCGGGATCATACACTCGGAGCGAACTCGGGAGAATGCTTTGGATTGAAGCTCCAAGCGATGATAAAGAAAAAGCACAATGGCATCACAACTTAAGCGAGGACGAGAGACAGGCTTTCGGATCTTATCAGTCTTATCTTAATCAAGTATACATTGAGATGATCCGATCCTCCTTGACGAAGATCAATGGTGAGGAGGCTTCTCTTGATTCCATTCAATCGATTCGTCCTGAATCTCATAGAGTGCAAGCTATCACGGAACTAGTCCTCCACATTCAAAGATTGAGCTTAGTTGGTGACTCGGGAAAATAGCTCTCGCGTCTTCCATATGGATTCCTTTTTCTGGAGGACGCGCTTGGAGTTGCGATCAATGCCAATCTAAAAAAGGATTGCGTCGCCTTCGTGGAAATTGTGGAGGAGCATTCCAAGCGGGACTCCCTTTATCTGATACGGATGACAAGGGACGCTTTATTCCAGGATATAGAGTTGCTCCAAACTGTGGAGAGTTCTTCTCAGATCTCAAAGTCCGATCGTGTCCTATTGCGGATATGAATCGACTTGCTCCAATCATTACGGCTTATCATCGACATCGAAAAGGACTCCTATCCTTAACGGAATCTTTTAAAAGTCCTTCATGTGCAATCGTCGAAGCCTATGATATATTAGAAAATAATACGGATGAAATGATCCGACGTTCCCAAGAGCAAAAGCTAAAGGAGATTAACAATGTCACAAAATCAAGTTGAAATAGAAGTCGAGTTAAGCGGAACGGGAAAAGTCGAAAAGGGGATCAAAGAGATCGAAGGAGGATTGGAGGGAATTGGAGAGACGTCCTCTCGACTCGTTGAAGCGATGGGATCAACAAATGAGAAACTCGGAGAAGGATTGGAGTCGGTTTCGGGAACGGTTGGAGAAGTTAAGGAGGCCTTCGGAGCTTTGGGTGAATCTATAACCGTTATAGGTCAAACAGGAGCGCGGGGATTCATGTCCCTTATTGGTCCTTTGGGAATGATAGTTGGAGCGGGGATCGCAGTCTATGAAACATTCCGACAAATAACAGGAGCCGCACAGGAGGCGGAAGAAGCAGAACAAGCAATGAACGCGGCTTCCGCGGACCTCCAATCTAAGCTTGAAGCTTTAGCAGAAAAGGGAGTTATCCCAACGACTAAAGAGTTGGAGCGATTCTCTTTGGCTGTCATTGAGTCTCAACTTGCGAAGGAATCTTTTGAGAACGCAATGAACAAGTATCGAAAGCAATTCGACAAGATCACACAAGCGAAGAAGGCCGCGGCGGATGCTTCAAGATCGGAAGCCGAAGCGGAGAAGATTGGAGGAGCTGTCTATGTTCAAACTGTCTTAAAAAGACAAAAGGCTCTCAGGGATCTTAACTCAGCTCGTCAAGGTGCTAAGAAGATTATACATGAAGTCAGAGAAGAGCAGAAGAAGGCATTGGATGAGCTACTTGCCGCAGGAGAGCAAGAGCAAGAACTTGAGAAAAGATCGACTGATAATCTTAAGGTTGAAGCGAAAAAACTTGCGAGCCTCCAAAAAGAAGCGGCTTTGATTAGAGAAAAAATTGCTAATAAAGGAGACGAAATAGCTCAAGCGGAAAGCGAGTTCCAACAAAAAACAAAACTCCTTAAACTTGAGGAGGAATTGGAGAATGCAAACCATGAGCAAACGGTTGCTATACTAGCAAGGATCCGCGCTTCGGGAGAACTTAACGCAATCCAAATCGAAACAATGAAGCTTCGACAGCGACAGATAGAAGTAGTCAAGAAAGAGGAAGCGGAAGCAAAGAAAGCTCAAGCGGAACGTCGTCGAAGATACAAGGAAAGACTTAGACAAAGAGAACAACTCCTCAAGAAAGATCTAGTCTTGACAAGTCAAATTCGACAGGTGGAGATCAAGAGTCTTTTTGAAGGGAACGAGCAAGCTTTAGAACTTGAGAAGGAAAGACACCGAGCGACTCTGGAGTTGACGAAGGAGGGATCGAAGGAAAGAGAACTTGAGGAGAAACGATTCCAATTATCCATAAGCAAGATCCAAGATCGGGAGACTCAAGAGGAAGAGCAAAGACGACTTGAAAGACTCCAGCGGCTCCAAGAGGAGAACGAGAAAGAGATCAATCTTCGGTATGATTTAGCAAGACGACTCTTTGAGATTGAACAAGAGACTCCTGGATTCGGAACCGATATGGAGACTCTTACTTTTGAGAGTGAACAACGATTGAAGATCTTAGAACTAGAGTTCCAAAGAGAAGTCAATAT
>Ga0181410_1001367_pt1 | contig 10405 bp, 14 predicted proteins | sample 33SPOviralmetaG_FD_130112 | JGI IMG/M metagenome (GOLD analysis project Ga0181410, IMG submission 130112) | Marine viral communities from the oligotrophic San Pedro Time Series (SPOT) site, San Pedro Channel, CA, USA - 33 SPOT_SRF_2012-06-20 | ecosystem: Environmental > Aquatic > Marine > Strait... | reverse complement strand
GAAAAAATGTCACGCGAGGCAAAATCATTGCCATCCGCTGAAATTGCATTCCGACAATTGCATTTGAATCAATGGGTGAATTCATTATCGGGATGGATTCCCGACGATGAATGGATGAAATCCTCGGGTGATATTCCGTGGGATCAATTGCGTGGCCGCGATTGTTATGCTGGACTTGATTTGGCGGCAACCGAGGATGTTTGTGCGTTCGTTTTGATTTTCCCATTTGATGACGGATCAATCAAGGTCGTTCCAAAATTGTTTGTTTCCGAAGCGGCCGTTGAACGTCGTCGCAATCAAACGGGCGGATCATATGACACGTTTGTTTCCAATGGTGAATTGATTGTCACCGAAGGGAATTCAACCGATTACGCCGTAATTGAACGAACGATCAAAGAATGCGCTGAAATATACAACATCAAATCCATTGCGTTTGACCGTTGGAATTCCAATTCATTGGTGCAATCATTAACCGATGCCGGGTTGGAAATGGATCCGTTCGGTCAAGGTTTCATATCAATGACGGCACCAATTAAAAACGCCGAAATATTGGTGAAAAAACGATTGTTGCATCACGGTGGTCACGGAATGATGCGTTGGATGGTTGCCAATGTCGTCACGAAAAAAGACGATGCCGAAAACATAAAATTTTCAAAGGCCAAAGCGGGTGACAAAATTGACGGAATCATTGCAATGGTGATGGCATTGGGTGAAATGATCACGATGGAAAACAAAGATGTGACGGGATCATCGACATATGAATCGCAAGGAATACGAATGTTATGATGAAATTAGAAGATGCACGTGAATTGGGATTGATGTTGTTTGAAAACGGATTCACGCCGTGGATGGCGGAAAATGGTGATGGATATATCGTTCGAATCATTTTGCAAGGCGAAATGATCAATGTGTTTTTCAACGATCGTGAATCTGTTGGTTGTAATTGATTTATTCATATATTGTGAATAACAAAATTTTTCGCTTATGTATTACACAACAACAACAAAAGATTCCGTACATTACAAAACGAACATGGAACCAGTTGATGACATATCAATCGGCGACATCATAGAGATGACGCGAACGGGAAAAGAATTTTTGGTGGAATCAATCACACCATCCGGAATCGTATTGAAAGAATGCACGACATACGTTTCATTCAGTCGTTCAGCATTGAACGAACGTTTGAAACGAAATTCGGCAATTCATAAAAGCATTTAAAAAATCCACGGGGTGTTCTGCTCCGATGGTGTTTGGTTTGGTTGGGGACGTTGTGGTGACGTCCCCTTTTTTATTCAATATCAATTTGTTTGTTTTCACATCGTGATGTTAAATTTTGAACATTGCGTATGATAACGTATATTCACCCCGAATTGTACAATCATTTTCAACCGAATGGCCGAAAATCAAAATTTATTCGGGCGCATTTTGGGCGCATTTCGTTCCAATCCGAACCGCCCATCAACATCATTGGCCAACCCGGCCGAATGGATGTTCAGCGACAACGAATCAAAAACGGGCATTGCCGTCACGGAAAACACCGCGATGCAATTGTCAGCCGTTTTTGGTGCCGTTCGTGTTATTTCCGAAACAATGGCGTCATTGCCGTGGAACGTTAAACAAACGAATTCCGACGGCATCGTTCAAGATGCAAGCGCACACCCGATCAACAAATTGATTCATCATCCAAATGCGATGATGACGGATTTCACATTCCGCGAAACGTGTCAAGCGAATTTGTGTTTGCACGGCAACGCGTTCATCGCAATCAAACGCGACGCGGCCGGAAACCCATTACAATTGATTCCGATCCCGGCAAACCGCGTTCAAGTCAAAGTTTATAAAGACGAAAAATTTTACACCGTAGACGAAAAAGAAACGTTCGATGATTCCGAAATGATCCATTTGGTTGGATTAGGATTCGACGGTGTGGTTGGAAAATCGGTCATTGAATCCGCACGTGAATCAATCGGCCTTGGATTAGCTGCCGATCAATTCGGTGGTTCGTTTTTTGGTAACGGTGCAAACGTATCGGCGGTTTTAACCCATCCGGGACGCCTTAGCGACGAAGCTTACAAACGTTTGATCCGTTCGTGGCAACAACGCAACGCGGGCTTGGATAACGCCCACAAAACCGCGATTTTGGAAGAAGGAATGAAGGTCGAAAAAATGTCCATCAGTCCACAAGAATCGCAATTCATATCAACGCGCAAATTCGGCGTTGAAGATATCGCACGTTTTTTCCGTTTACCATTGGCATATTTGGGATCAATGGAAAATTCATCCACACGAGCCAACGTAGAAGAACAAGGAATAATGTTCCAACGCAACACGATTTTGCCGTGGGTTAAACGTTGGGAAGCGGAATTGAATCGCAAATTGTTTGTCGGCGATTCCGAATATTACATTCGTTTCAATATGGATGGCTTATTGCGAGGCGATATCCGTTCACGTTACGAAGCGTATACAAAAGGCCGTCAATGGGGCTGGATATCGGCCAACGATGTTCGCAAATTGGAAAACATGGCACCGATCGACGGTGGCGATGCGTATTTGCAACCAATGAATATGGTTGAAGTCGGACAACCACAAAACGATGACGATGCCGTGGAATAATTATCCAAAAGCGGCAACCGATAACGCCGCACGCGCATTGAAACATCGCGACGACAACGGCACCGATTGTGGAACGGCCGTAGGTTGGACGCGAGCAAACCAATTGGCAAATCGTGAAACAATTTCCGATGAAACATTGGTTCGCACATATTCATTTTTATCACGTGCGAAAACATACGATCAAGGCAATTTCACGGATTCCGATGGGAATGAAATTTGCGGATCAATAATGTATGCCGCGTGGGGCGGTGATGAAATGTTGCGTTGGGCGAAACGAACAATTGAACAAATGAAACAAGATAAAAACGAAAGCAAAAACGAACGGCATATCAAATCCGTTGTTGAAACCGATGACGAAATCGTCATCACATTCGGCAAAAACGAAATGGATGAAAGTTCTTACGACGACGAAAAACGCGCCGAACCAAACGAATTGGCGGTCGGTGATTTTGTGCGTTGGAGTTCATCTGGCGGCAATGCGTATGGCCGAATCATTAGCGTTGAAACGAACGGCGAATTGGAAGCAGATTCCGGATTCATCGTCAAAGGAACCGAAGATGATCCCGCGGCATTGATCCGTTTGTATCGTTTTGATTCTGAATCGGACGCATACATCGAACGCAAACCCGTGTTGAATGTCGTTCACCGATTCAGCACATTGGAAAAATACGATGCCGAAGTTCGCAAATCATCCGTCGTAAAAGAACAACGCGAATTCCGAATGGAAAACGCGGAACAAAATGGAAACACAATTCGTGGTTATGCCGCCGTTTACAATTCGGATTCCGAATGGATGGGTGGATTTTACGAGCAAATCGAACGTGGCGCATTTGACGACGTTATGAACGATGATGTTCGTGCGTATTTTAACCACGACGAAAATTTATTGTTGGGACGTGTATCGTCGGGAACATTGCGCATCGGAACGGATGCACGCGGTTTGTTTTACGAAGTAGATTTACCAAACACAACATACGCCAATGATTTGGCGGAATTGATGAAACGGGGTGATGTGAATCAATCGTCATTCGCATTTTTAATTGATGCGGATCGTTGGGAACAACGCGATGGCAAAACTTACCGAATCATTGAAAAAGTATCACGCTTGTTAGACGTTTCTCCCGTTGCGCAGCCGGCATACCCGGACGCAACATCGGAATTGAAAAAGCGAGATTTGGAAACCGAAACCAAAGAAGAAACCGAAACGGCAGCGGCGGAAACCGTTGCATCCGAATCGGCGGAATCTGCGACCGAGGATTTCAACCATTATTTGTATAAAAGTAAAATTCTAAATTTTTAACACGATGAAAAACATCGAATTGCGCGGACAACGCGCCGAGTTGATCAAAGGTGCAACTGCAATCGTTGACAACGCTCAAAAAGAAGGACGTTCATTGAACGCCGAAGAAAAGTCAAAATTTGACGCAATGGAAGCGGATGCACGCAGCATCAAAGACCAAATCGACGTTATCGAGCGCACTGCCGAAATGAAGAAAGAATTGGCCGCAAACGCTGAGGTTCGCGAATCTGCTCCAAAAGCAACACGCAAAGGTGCATTCGAAAAATACCTACGCAACGGAATGGGTTCTTTGAACGCAAACGAACGTTCAATCATGGGTGAATTACGTGGAACAAGCACGCAAATCGCTGGGACTGATTCTTTGGGTGGTTTCTTGGTACCACAAGATTTCAGCAACGAATTGGATATGGCGACATTGTTCACCGGTGAGGTTGAGCGTTTAGCCAAAAAATTGAACACTGCGGGTGGCGCATTGTTGGACTACCCAACAATCAACGATACTGCAACGGATGCGGGTTTAACTGCTGAAGCTGCGGCCGTAACCGTTCAAGATATGACATTCGCAAACGCGCAATTGTCTGCTTATAACTACGCATCACAAGTTCGCGTGTCAATGCAATTGTTGCAAGACAACGCATTCGATTTAAACGCATTCCTTGCCGAGGCAATGGGCGAAAGAATCGCACGTGCAACAAACGCGGCATTCACAACGGGTACTGGTTCAAGTCAACCACAAGGTATCGTTGCCGGATCAACTTTAGGTAACACGGCAGCATCTGCAACGGCAATCGCCGCAGACGATATCCTTGACCTAATTCATAGCATCGATCCAAGTTACAGAAACAAAGCGTCATTCGGTTTGATGGCTCACGATAACGTGATCGCTGCAATTCGTGCTTTAGGCCTTGGATCAGCAAACGACTTCCCAATTTTCATCCCGTCGATGGAAGCTGGTCAGCCGGACAAATTATTCGGATACAACATCTACTACAACAACGATATGGAATCAGCGATCACGACTGGTAAGAAAACGTTGTTGGCTGCAGATTTCAGCAAATTTGTTGTTCGCTCTGCTGGTGGTGTTCAAATGGTACGTTTGAACGAACGCTACATGGATGAATTAGAAGTTGGTTTCGTTTCTTATGCAAGAAAAGATTCTAAAGTTCTTGATTCACGCGCCGTGAAACACTTGATTCAAGCGTAATCAAATGAAAGTTAGATTTTTGAAATCTATTTCTGGATCTGGATTCCACTACCGCAAACACGCGGTGGTGGATATCCAATCCGATGAAATGGTGACCGATTTTTTGAACGCTGGTTTTTGTGAGGCAATCGCAGAACCACCAAAAAAGCGCGCGAAAAAAGCGGTGAAAAAGACCAATACAAAAGAAACACGTTAACAAATGGCAATTGATATTGTAACGCCCGCGGCGTCCGAACCCATCACATTGACGGAAGCAAAGAATTTTTTGCGCGTTGACCATAGCGATGACGACACTTTGATTTCGGCATTGATATCGGCATCCCGTGAAATGTGTGAACAATACACGCGACGCATTTTGGTGACCACAACAGTCGATGAATATTTTGACCAATTCCCGCGCAATCATTGGGATGGCCAATCGAACTTGTTGTATTTGTCACGTGGCCCAGTTACATCAATTACATCCGTTTCTTATGTAGACGAAATCGGATCAACGGCGACAATTGCGTCATCGTTGTACACAACCGATTTAATTTCAGAACCCGCACGCATTCAATCCATCGGTGGATGGACAACGGGCGCGGGTGTTATCAACCAATTGATTGTTCGCTATGTTGTGGGAACGGACGTTTCTGCGGTTCCAAAACCATTGATCCAAGGAATGATGTTGGTCATTTCCGAATTGTACGATCAACGTATGGATCGCGTTCGTCAATTACCAACGGCATCCGAATATTTGTGGAATCCATATAGAATTTTTACGTTTTAATGATTGATCAAGCTGGACAATTAGATCGTAGAATCACGATTCAAACGTTTTCGGAAACAACCGATTCATTTGGTCAAGAGGTGAAATCATTCACCACATTGGCGAATGTATGGTCGCGCGTTATTGAAAAAGTAGGAAACGAAGGTGAAAACGGCGATATGATTTCAGCAACGAAACGTGTTGATTTTTTCATTCGTTATCGTTCCGACATCAACGAACAAATGCGGATTGTGTACAACAACGAAACATACAAAATTCACGCAATACAATCGGCGGATGCCCGCAAGGCATTTCAAATGATTCGTTGCGAATATACCGACGCCGCATGAATAACGTTCGATTGACAATGGTTGGCGACAAACGTGTGATGCGCGATTTGAAAAAATTGGATGAACGCGTTCGCAAACGTGTTTTGAAAAAAGCGGCACGCAAGGGTTTGAAACCCGTTGTCGGCTTATACAAATCACAAATTGAAGATTCCGACGAAGTGTTCGCCGTGTATCGCGGTGGCAAGGTTTATGCGGAAATCGTTCCCGGTCAATTGAAACAATCGATTGCCGTGAAATTCCCAAAACAAGAACCCGGTGTTGACGGAATCGTTGCATCGGTTGGCCCACGTAAAACGGGCGCATACCGTCACCCGGAAAAAGGTGGTTGGTTCGCGGGATTCATTTCATTCGGTTGGTTGCGATTTCGTGACGGATCGAAATACAATGGTCAAAACTTTAATTGGTCAGCGAATGCGATTCGGATCGGTGAACGTTTTGCAACGCCACGGATCAAATCAGCGTTCAGCAATTATTTACGCGACGAAATCAAAAAACTTGGTTTCTCACAAAAAATGGGAACGCGATGATTGGCAAAGTAATCAAATATAAATTTGATAATACATCGGCATTGAACAATGTGTTCGGTGGTCGTATTTACCCCATCATTGGGGCGCAAGGTGGCGCGACGCCGTTTGCGGTTTATGATACGACATCGATCCGCGCAGAGGGTTCAAAAGATGCCGATTCACATATTGATATCGTAAACGTTTCAATCACAATGGTTGGGACGAATTATGGTACACTGCAAACGGCGGTCGACAACATACGTTCGACATTCGTTCGCATGGATGAAACAATTTTGGGCGTTAATGTTCAATCGTGTTCGTTTGACACCGTTTCCGAGGTGTTCAACGTTGATGAGGAAACATACGGCGTCGAAGTTGATTTGAATTTTCGAGTAGTTAAAAATTAAAAATAAAAAAGATGGCAGCAAGTACATCAGTAATGAATAGCACCGACGTTGTAATCATCGTCGCAAGTGAAATCGTCGGTAAAATGACATCGGCGTCGTTGTCCGTATCAATGGCAACGCGTGACACATCGACCAAAGAAAGTGCTGGTTGGATGGAAGTATTGGAAGGACAAAAATCGTGGACGTTATCCGGCGAGGGTTTGGTAGTGTATAACAACACCGGTAAAGCAACACCAGATGATATTTACACGTATTTAAGCAACCGCACCGCGGTGGCTATTGAATTCGGTTCAGAAACAACCGATGAAAAATACTACAGTGGTAGTGGATTTTTCACGGAATTCACCACGGATGCTGGGGTGGAAGATAACGCAACGTTTTCTTTTTCATTCCAAGGAACGGGTGTTTTAACACAAGGAACCCAATCATAAAATCAGTAGGGGGGTTTCGGCTCCCCTATTTTAACAACAACAAACAACAACAAAATGATAAATCAAATTTTAATCAACGGAACCGATCATCCCGTGAAATATGGATTCAACGCATTGCGTTTGTTTTCAAATCAAACGGGAATTGGATTGGGTGAATTATCACAATTGCAAGATTCAATGTCCATCGATCACGCCATCGCGTTGATTTGGGCGGGATTGAAAGACGGCGCACGCGTTGAAAAAATTGAATTCACAATGACGATGGATGATGTCGCCGATTTATTGGATGACGATCAAACCATCATTGAACAATGCGTTGCGTTGTTCGTGCAATCATTTGTGAAACCATCGGATGACGAAAAAAAGTAAATGCCCAACACGATCACCAATCGTTTGATTGGGATGATTTGGAATCAATCGGGTTGGGCGAATTAGGAATGACCGTTGGCGAATTATACGATATGACGCCGCGTCAATTCTACAACAAACGTGAAGGTTTCCGACGTATCGTTGAACACGAAATGCAAACGAAATGGGAAACATCACGATGGATGGCCGCGGTTGTTATCGCGCCACATACGAAAAAAACAATGAAACCGCGTGATTTGATCACGTTCCCGTGGGAAAACAAAAAACGCGTTCATCGGGCGGCAACATTTGATGAAGTAAAACAAGGCATAAACAAAGTGTTCGGCAATGGCAAAACCACAAATTGATTTAAAATTCGGCGCGGATCTAAAAGATTTCCGTCGGGGCATTTCCAACATCGATCGATCATTGTCAAAAATGTCGGGCGGATTTTCTGCATTGGGTGCAACCATTGGCGCATCGTTTGCCGTTGATGTAATCAAAGAATTCATTTCCGAATCCGTTGAATTGGGTGCAACAATGGAAGGTGTTCGCGGGGCGTTCGAACGTTTCGCAAGTCCCGACACAATGGATCGATTGCGCGATGCGGTTTCGGGAACGGTCGATGATTTGAAATTGATGCAAATGGCCGTTCGTGCCAAGAATTTCAAAATCCCGATGGACGTATTGGCCAAGGGTTTGCAATTCGCCACGAAACGCGCCGTTGAAACGGGTGAATCAGTCGATTATTTAGTCGAATCATTCGTGATTGGTTTGGGACGTGAATCGGTGAAAATCCTTGATAACCTTGGAATTTCAACATTAGAGATTGCGCGCAAAACCAAAGAATTGGGCGATATGACCACGGCGGTTGGTGCCATTATGGATGAGGAATTCGCCAAAGCTGGCGAACGCATTGTCACCACATCAATGAAAGTTGATCAACAACGCGCGTCGATAACCAATTTGAAAACGGCAATCGGTGAAAAATTGTTGCCCGTTTATTCTGCATTTTTGAACGGGACGTTGAATGGATTGGAAAACATCAATTTCATTTTAGACGATCAAGAAAAAGGGTACAAACGTCTTTTCGTTGCGGCACGATCATATTACAATGCAACGAAATTTGGATTGGATTTGGTCACCAACCCGTTGAAAGCATTCAAAAGTTTATTGGGCCAAACCAAAGAAGAAATTGAAGAAACCGCAACGGAATTCGACAAAGGTTTGCCTAATGTTGCGGCGTGGACGGATAAATTTTCGGAAATGCAATCCCAAGCCGACCAAGGCGTAAAAAGTCAAAAGGAAGCAACCGAAGCGTATCAAAACAAATTACAAGAATTATTACCAACGTTGCAACGCGTTGGATATGAAATCGATCGGGCATTCAACCCCGGTGAGGATACAAGCGGAAAACTCGCACATCAATTAGGATTCGCTGAGGTTAATATGGAGCTTGAAGAGCTTGAGGAAACCGTTGAGAACTTTGGCGATACCTTTGACAATAGCTTCAATGGTATGATCAACAATTTTGATGAATGGAAAGAATCAGTTGAAGCATCTACCGATACCTTTGACCACAGTTTTAGGAATACCATTGATAAGTTCAAAGAGTTTAGAGATGAGTTCCTAATGGTTGGGGACATTTTACGCGTTTCATTTGAGGCAGCCTTTGCCCCATTGGAAGAAGGCGAAACACGATTGGGAAATTTCCGTGAGGTATTCGTTCGCCAATTGCAAATGATGGCCGCACAATTGTTGGCAACCGCAGCGGCGGCGGCAATACTTGCGGCAATTTTAACCGTTGCATTTGGTGGAACCAATATGGCGGGACAAGCGATGTTTGGAAAAGCGGGAATGGGATTCGGTGATTTGTTTAAAGGTTTTGGCGGCGGCGGCTTTGGATTCAACGGCGGCGGAATTGGTGGCGGAGAAGGTGGTATGAATATCATCGGAATGCTTAGAGGTAGTGATTTTATATTGATGCAAGAACGTGCTGGAAGGAATAGAAATCGATTAAGCGGAATAGGCGGATAATATGGCAAACCCAAAATTGTACAGTGAATTCAGAAGTGATCACGGAAATTTCTACTTGATAGAAATATGGGATGAAGACTATACGGGCAATGATCCGGATCAATTCAATGTTTCGGGCAATGGTTTTGAATTGAATTATTCGGGGCAAACCGACAATATTTACAGTCCCGTCATTGGATCATCCGTATCGTTTGGAATGTACATCAAAGATGCTGCAACAAGAGCATTTGAAATTGATTTTAAAAATTACCAAGAAAACCGTTATTACGTTAAAATTTGGAAAGGCCAATATGATGGCCAAAATTTAGATCAATGGTACAACACCACGAAAGTTTCCGACGATGGATTGGTGATGTCATTTTCACCCGATCAAGAACAAGTGGTGTATCTTGATTTTTATTGGGGTGGCTACATTTTACAAGATATTGTAAGCATTGAAGATGCTGCGGAGCCTTACG
>Ga0181410_1001366_pt1 | contig 10406 bp, 23 predicted proteins | sample 33SPOviralmetaG_FD_130112 | JGI IMG/M metagenome (GOLD analysis project Ga0181410, IMG submission 130112) | Marine viral communities from the oligotrophic San Pedro Time Series (SPOT) site, San Pedro Channel, CA, USA - 33 SPOT_SRF_2012-06-20 | ecosystem: Environmental > Aquatic > Marine > Strait... | reverse complement strand
TTTTCCTTTTGTTTGTGTTTTATTATAATACAAATATAGTATGATTGTACTTATTTGCAAGGTCTACTTAGAAGATAATCCTTTTGGGTACAAATAGTCAAAAGTACCCTTTTCATAAGCTATATGTCTTCTAGTGTCGGACAAAGCTATACATTCACCATTCTTAACGTCTTCCCAATACTTTTGAAAATACTCTTCCAGTCGTTCCTCTGTCCACTCATACTCATTCACCTGTCATTTCCTCAATCAAATATTTTATTACTTTATCAATATTCGGTATCTTACCATAATTTAGTTCCATCTTCATATACTTTAACTGTATATTCAATCATTAATTATTCTCCAACTACTTTAACCACACATTCATAGGTTCTTTGTTTAGCTTCTAATGCTTCATCCTTCTCAATCAAATCTTTTACATAGTAACAATTATACCAGTTAGCATTACCCTGATCTTTGAACAAAGCGATCTTCTCTCTACCCTCAGATGAAATTCTGTATAGTATGAAACTTTGTGCGTATGTACTAATTGCCATTGTCAATATTAATAGTAGTGTTTTCATTGTATTCCTTTGTTTTTGTATATAACAAATATAATATAACTAGAGTTAATTGCAAGGGTAACTTGAGACTATCTTTTCTTTCTTAATAACAATTCACCAATAAGCCAAACAACTACAATACCTACAACGTAATATACTATTCCCACATCATAACACCTTTAAATTTTCCATTATTTCCTCAGCACAAGGTCCACAGAACCTCTCGGGTTTCTCAAACCATTTGTTAAAGAACTTAGCATCTTCCTCATCCTTAATAAATGAATGTACCGGGTCAAACTCTTCTTTACAATTTAAACAGTTCATTAATCAATTCCTCTCACTATCTTTCCCTTGTCACGTCTACTTGGAAACTTAGTAAACCCTTCCTCTACTGTCATTTCTTCTTTCAACATACTATAATACAATCTTTTTACAGCATTCTTAAAGTCTTTATTGGTATTATATAAAGCTGTATTATGTCCAAAACTCATAGCTTTATTAAAAGGATGAATAATAATCTCATAACGAGTTCCACCAGTATTCTCATTAAAGAACTTATTCAATTCTTTTACCATATCTTTTATTTCTTTGGACATACTCTCTCCACGAAGACTACTTTATTAGGTCCTTTGTTAATAACATCGACACCACACACTTTACCATATTCTAATGTCGTGTGTAATGTTAGAAGTAAATGTAAATAAGTTTTGCCACTCATTAATAAATTTCTAACCCTCACATCTTTCCACAAAAACACTAGTGTGCGGTTTTGGAGAATCCATTTGTTCTCTCTTTTAATTGCTCTATATTGATACATATTTCCTACCATCTAATTATAATAACCAATCTCTTTCTTATATATAACAAATATAAAAAAACATAGTATATCGTCAAGTGTATTGTGTTTTAGTAGAAGTGTTGTGTGATGATATTATCAATTTTCTTTTCCAATTCATCCAGACCCTTGTCATTTTCCACTTTATTGTCCCAATGGGTATAATTATCTAGTCCTTTCTCAGATGGATGTTCATTATCTAACGACTCTCTGTCCATTGGACGTTCTATTCGTATTTTAATGATGTTATAGTCAAGTTGTTCCTCTAAACGACTAATTTCATTTGGAAATCTTACATCAGTGATGAAAATGTAGTCAGAATTTGATTTACGACAGCGTTCTATCACTTGATCCACCCAATAAGTATCACTTACACGATTTCTAAAGATTTCTGTACCATATGTTTGTAGTAATGCTCTAGTGATTGGAGTTTTGTCTTCATAGAAGTTATCATCCATTGTCTTTAACTTATCAATCTCGTCTCTCATGTCCTCAACGATACAATCTTCAAGACCATTGTCGACACATCTATCTAGTATAGCATCAAGGTCGAGATAAATATCGTTGAGGACCTCGGCAACCAATTTAAAATCATTCTTACAATTATCTTTTAAGTCCTTAGCAAACATATCTTCTGTGATCTTTTTACCACTATTAACTAATTTATCTATTAAAATTTGTGACATAGTATTCTTACCACTACGCAACTTACCTGAGATCAACACAATCGTTTTCATATTTGTCCTTATTATTTTATTTTGTTAAACATTCTTCTTACTATATAACCTCTCAGTAGAGAAATTACAGTAAAAACAAGCGTCATTAGTGCGTTATCAGCTATTGACATATGTACATCAAAGAGTGGAAATAACATTATCTGTATACAAAGACTAATAATGTAACCTGATCCAACATTCACAATCACTTCTACTACGGATAGTTTTTTACTTTGCCCTCTCATTAGAAAGGTAACTCTTCCATCAACATCTGTTCTTGTATAATTATATCAATTTCCTTTTCAACATCTTTTGTTTTGTACATTTTGTAGTTACTAGCACCAACTTGTAGATGACAAATATAACAAGCTTCAATCTTTATGTCAGTATATTTTTCAATAATTCTTTTATAGAGACCCATTTGTAAACTGTACACCGTAAGTTCTGATGAGTCCAAGTGACTGAGTGTTCCCAATAAAGGATATGGATTTGATTTTTTAATTTCTTTGTTAGTTTTCCAATCAATAATATAATACTTACCATTGATCTTATTTTTAGTAACCTCATCAATCATACCAGTTATGTTCCACTCTGGACAACCTACAATCTGTTCGGCAGCAATGTGTTCCATCGTGTCCTTAGAGTCGGTTTTAAACTTATCACAGATACCTTTTGTATTGTTAAGAGCTCTAACAATATCCTCTCTATCCAATTTGCTTGGAACTTTAAAAGGTAAGTCCTGCATGGTCTGTTCCATATAAAGATGGATGAGTGTGCCCTTGTCAGCACCATAGTTTCGTTTCATTTCCCACTCATCAAGTATTTCTTGTTTACTTACACCAAGTTGATCAGCCTTACGTTGAGCAAAGTAATCCGAGTTAAATGGTTTTTTATACCTACCAATAATTGTTGTTACTGATGTGGGATCCTTGTGAGGATGTTTAGTAAAGGTATACTTATGTGGACCTTCGTCAAATTCTATATCTTCAAATACTTCAAACATTGTTTTCCTTTTCAATTTATAATATGAACAAGGCAGGATTTGAACCTGCATTCTACACTAGAAATAGAATCCTATGTACTCATAGGTGCATCTACCAATTTCGCCACATGCCCATTTCTTTTACTTTATACCAATCTGATTGATGATAGTAAACACAATAGGTTTGTCATCATCAATCTTAGCTAAAAGGTTATCCATTGCTGGACGGCAGTTACTAATCGTGAAATTATTTTTGTCACGATTCGTACCAAGTAAAATACAGCCCGATGAATCTCCGTGGTCATTACCACCATGCACACGAATATGAGTAAAGTCAGGGACATCATCAATTGCCAAGCACTCACCAAAAGTTTTAGAAGTATATTTCTTTCCATAATAAGCCCCCTCTTCAATAGCCGTTTCATGTTTTAGTTTAATTCTATCAGGTCTTAAAGTGTCTTCACAAGTATAACCCATATACTCACCATTTAAATAACACTGTCCTAATGTAGTTCGTGGTCCTATCAGTTGTCTAAAAACTAATATATTATTAATACTATTTTTCATATCTCTCCTTTATTTCTCTTAAAATTTCTTGTCTTAACGAGTACCCATAAACTTCTTCTTCAATTACTTCTTCATACCCAACACCTTGATTCTTTGCTGTGTTATAAATTAAATCTATTAAATCCATCATCTTTTTACCCGCCCATAATTTTTTGTCATACGTTTATCAATCATCTTTAATATTTTTTTAAATGGTCTTTTATATTTATTGCTAAGAATCCACACATCAAAAAATATACGACCTATACAAAATATAATAATACTAATTATAGAGGTTAAGACTAAATAATTTTCATTCATTACAGATCCCTCAACCTTTTAGAATTTGATGAGATATAACTTTTCAAAAAGACCGCTAATCCACATACTATTCCGATACTCAATGCAATATAAAAATCACTCATATAACTATTTCCTTCCTTTAACAGTGTTAGTTATTTATAATCCCAACTTGGTGTAGTTTGATCAATTGGTAAATCTGTTTTAATATAAGTTGCGTTAAATATATTAACTCTCATAGAACTGAAATGGACATTACTAAAACAGTCTCCATAAAACTTATACAACACATATCCTTCCTCAACTTCTAAAACATAAACTTTATTTTTACTATCATGTGGATTGTCAAAGTTCAATGTACTTTGATATAAGAAACCTTTACTTGGTGGAATAAAGTTCAATCCAATGTTACTTAAAAATCTAATCACAAGTCACCTTCCTATACATTATGTATCTCTTTCTGTACCATGAATAACTTTAAGTGATGGGAAACGTAAACTTGGTTTACCTGCTACGTTCTTTGTATACTCAAAGAACTTTACAGTAACAATCTTACCCACAATCAAACTAGGATTCTCAGCCCAATCTTTTCGTTCCTGTACAGACATTCCAGTACCAAGTCCTACACTATACTCTTCTAAGTGTTTCTTAGTGACGCCATTAGAACTATCACAAGCTACAATATTCATTCGTAACATACAGTTAGGAGTGATACGAGTACCCTCACCTTTAATAGTTTCAGTGAAGTCACCTACTTCTAAACTCTGTACTTCAAACTCATCATCAAAGAATTGTTTTACTTTCAATAAGTCTTTGGATCTCTTACCTTTGTAAGTTGTATCTTTACGAAGCATTAGACCTTCCCAACCACCAGTAGTATAATCCTTAATGAGTTTAGTAAACGCGTCCTCTGTAAACTTTACTTGTTCAAGTATGTCTACTGTTGGCAAGTCCATACAGCTCAACTCAATCTTTAAGTTACCTAGACGATCGGACAGAATGTTTTTTGATTCTTTATTATAAAACTCACCTAGTTTTAAATAGTCAAACACTTTAAACTTAGGTTTCTCAATAGTGTAATTCTTTTTCTTAATCATTTTCATAACAGAAGAAAAGTCTTCGTCACCATTCTCATCTACAATACACAACTCACCATCAAGTACTACATCTTTAATGTTCCATCGGTTTAAGTCTTCCTCAACTTTACCTAATGTTAGGAATGAGTTGCCAGCACGTGAGTAGAACTTCCACTTACCATTAGTATTGATAGCAATACATCTCACACCATCTAACTTACGACTAATGAAATGTGTAGACTCGTCTAATAACTTTTGATGTTTCTCAGGGTCATATGTAGTAGCTAGTGCTGTTGAGAACTCAGGGATTGTATCTGGATACGCTTTATTAATAGTACTACTTGACAATCCAGCTTTCCAATCTCTACCTAAGATAAGGTCAAATACTTCTTGTGCGTCACTGTTTAAGTATGAACGTACCTTCTCAACTTCGTGTATTGCAGCGTGTCCTGAAAGGTCTCGTTCATTAAGTCGATCTAACAAATCTTTAATTTCAAACCAAGACTCTTCAACTGTGCGTTGACCTTTAATACCACCCTTGTTATATTTCTTAACATGGTATTGCTTATTGATTTTATCAAAAGTGTATAGTGCAACTTCCTTGACAAGCATACTCTCTTTTTGTAATAGGATCTTTTCTTTGTCCAACTTCTTTGATGTTGACGCTAACTCTTTAATCAAATTTTCAATCATTCTTATTCCTTTTTTTAATTACAGTTATTATTTTTCCATAAATTAGTAATAAATTTTTTAGATGGAATATGAGTTCCCTCTATATGATGTTCATGTATATTACTACCCATTGAAGTGTTAAATGTAAAAAGAGGTAAACTATAAACATTATCTATACTTTGATAAATAAAACAGTCACTTATAACATCTTTTACATTTATTAAGTCATACTTATTATTTATTTTAGGTACTAGTTTTAATAATTCTTCTGCTGCTTTTCTTTTTATTAAATAACATACTGTGCCCCACATATAATAATTATGTTTTTGAAGATTAATAGTTATATTATTTGAAATAGTATTATTTTTCATCCACCATGGACCATAAGTTACTGTTAATTGAACCACATTAAAATCTTTTGGAGTCTCATTTATATAATCCCAAAATGTTTTTTCCCAGAAAGATAGGTATTCAAAAGATAAATCGTCTTCGGCTATTAAACAATACTCTCCCAATGATGGAGTATTAACAAAATAATCCAATGCTTTTATATGGCTTAAAAAACATCCAAGTGCTCCAATTTCTTCTTTGGTTTTTAAAACTTTTTTTGGATTGCAATAGTTTAAATACTGAGTACCCTGAATAGCATCTATTCTTGAATTCGATAAACGGTATTTGGAAAAAAGGAATTCCATATGTTGCTTTCTATTTCTATCTTTTTCAAGGTTAATCCAAAGAGTATGAGGAAGGTTTGTTAGTTTTTTATTCATAATATAATTATAGTTGTCCGTTTGGTAACGGTTTAATATTTTTAAGATCAACACCATGCTTGTGTTCTATTGCAGGGTTGTATATCCAAAAAGGAAAACTTCCACCATACCTTTCCGGAGCACATATCGTACATATAACATTTTGATATATTACTCGTTGTCCTATCATATATCCGTTCATTAACAATCCTTGTATGGGCAGTTCTTACATCCACTATTACAACACTTACTTTTTTGTAATAGAAACTCTTTTGATAGTGGTTCAGGTTTTGGTGGTTCACTCCAGAAGTTATCCAAATCCTTTTTCTTCATTACTTAACTCCTTCATTTGTATATAACAAATATAAAAAAAACACAATACATTGTCAAGTCTATTGTGTTTTAGTTTTAAGATAGTCTATTGTTTATAAGGAAAAATCAGTTATTTCTTTCAGTGTCCACATATAGACTGGACAGTTCTCCCAATACGCACAACCATAATTAAAATCAAAACATTGTATAGCCTCAGACATAACCTCATCGTCAGTAACATCCTCATCTTTATTGTGAAGTATTTCATTATAGATAATATTAACACATCTGTCTGAGGAATACATCACTCTCCAATCATGTGTCACACCAACAATAGCACTATCAAACATATCATCTATGAAATGCATCTCTGTTAGTTCCTCAGGATATAATATTGTCAAGTTAAATTTGTTTCTCATGATTGTCCTTTGTATATAGATTGAAGGTGAGCTTCACACCTAAATCATATTCTGTTTTAATTGTTCTGTCCAATTTTAGTTTCGGTACTTCAAAGTAGGCATCACCCTCGTATTCTTTATCTATGTCTGTAATGTAATATTTATATATGTATGGCTCAGCCAACTTATATACTTCAACACCACCAATAACAAATGGATTTGTATCACCAGAATGTCTAGCAACTCTCATAGCTTGTTCAATAGACTTTACTACAATAACACCTTTCAAGTTTAAGTCTTGTCTACTCAACACAACATTCAATCTATTAGGCAAAGGATTTCCAATAGATTCAAATGTCTTCCTACCCATAATGACAGTACGGCCAGTAGTAAGTTCTTTAAAGAACTTCATATCTCTTTTAAAGTTCCAAATCAATTCATTCTCATTACCAATAACATTGTTCTTGGACCTAGCTAGGATTGCACTTAAAATCATACTGCCACCGGTGCCTTGATTACTCCGTGACTTTTATATCCAACTAATTTAAAATCGTCGTACTCAAAATCAAAAATGTTTTTTACTCTTGGATTAATATGCATCTGTGGTAATTGATAACATCCACCATAACCACCATCAAGTAATTTAACGAATCCAGCATTTTTAATTTGTTCTTTTACTTGATCCTTATGGTTATCATAGATATGTACATCACCAAAGGTATGAGTAAACACTCCATACTCTAAGTCACATACATTAGCAATCATCATAGTAAGTAATGCGTAACTTGCAATATTAAATGGTACTCCTAAGAACACATCAGCACTGCGTTGATATAACTGACAATTTAATTTACCATCCATTACATTGAACTGAAATAAACAATGACATGGTGGTAACGCGGAGGATTCGATATCGTCCGGATTCCAAGCTGTTACAATCAATCTACGAGACTCTGGATTGTTTTTAATCATTTCAACTACATTGGAGATTTGGTCAATTACTTTACCATCTTTAGTTTCCCAACTACGCCACTGCTTACCATACACAGGTCCAAGGTCACCATTCTCATCAGCCCACTCATCCCAAATCTTTACATTGTTATCTTGAAGATACTTAATATTAGTATCACCTTTCAGGAACCAAAGTAGTTCGTGTATGATAGCACGAGTGTAAACTTTCTTTGTTGTTACTAAAGGAAATCCATTTGACAAGTCAAACTTGAGTTGTTCACCAAACAATGCTTGAGTACCAGTGCCAGTTCTATCTGGGCGTTCAACACCTTGGTCAGTTATTTTTTTTAATAAGTCTAAATATTGTTTCATTTATATTCCCTCAATAATTTTATTAATTATTTTCATCTACCTTCTATACCATTCTGTTCTGTTACGTTGAAACTTACTAATAGATTTAGATAATCCATCATTATATTGTTCCATATTAATAGTACCATCTTTATTAATGTAGTGAAAATCTTTATTACACTTTGGACAAGTAAGTGTATCATCTAAAATACTCGTAAAGCCAGTAAAGTGATTATTGTGCCAAGAATGTTTACAAATTTGTTTAGTCATTATTCATAATCCATTGCAATTACATATTCATCCATCTTATTTTTAAACTCGTTTAATTGTTTAACAAGTTCTTTAAGTGTTTCTTTTTGTAATGGTGAATGTATCTTGTCAGCTGCTTTTCTCCAACTCTGTGCTTCAATTATATTCCATACACACATCTTTTCAGTCATATTTCTCTTGTAGCGTTCCAAAACTTTGTCACCATAAGTATTCATATTACTAGCAGTGTCATAAATCTTATCACTCAGTTCTTTAAACATAGGTATTTCAATTAGGTCCTCAAAAGGTTTCATCTATCTCTTTCCTTCCAATTCATATTTTATCCTTTTGTCATAATTACTTTAAACTTTTTAAAGTTGTTTAATACTTTGGGAACATAATCCCTAGTTTCCTCTGCGAGTTTACTTAGGGCTGTTGTTTCCTCTTGTGTCAAATCCTTACGACCTATCAATCCATAACGATACGCTTGTCTATATCCACCATTGTAATGTGCCAAAGCTTTACTCACACTATTATAATATAGTATCATTCTATTTAGATACCAAGTGGTCATTTGTATATTTGTCTTTGCATTGTACTCAATACCATCAACATAAGGAATTTTTAGATGTTCACAAATATCACCCGCTGTTGGTGGCATTACTTGTCCTAACCCTCTAGCACCTGCATGACTAGTGACAGAATCTCTAAACCTACTTTCTTGTGCAATCAAACCCAATACTAAAGCTGTGGAGACTCTATCGTACTTACTTGTTTCATCAACAATCCATTCGGCATAGTTCATTCTTACTGTATAAGGAATCTTCTTATTCACTTTAACAATCACCTTTTCGGCATTAAGTATTTCCCATCGTCTAATGTTGTCTTGGGAGATTCCAGCCTTGAGTTGATTGATCTGTACTTGATGTGTTAGTGATAGGTCTTGTATTTGTATATCAAACTCTTTTATTAGGTCTTTGTTACTGGACACTAGTTGAGTATGGTAGAGGTGATTGGTTAAACCCAATAGTAAAATTAATACCATCAGAACATACGTCTTGGAAATCTTTTTCATTTAGTCTCACTTTTTCTTTTAAATATAACTTATGTTATTTATTGTGTCAATAAGTTAATTAATCTTAGCCTTAAAAGACTTATCATTTGGTCTGATTGGTATATAAACTTTCACAAGCAAGGTGGTGCTGTACAGTTTAAGCATTCTAATATTTTTCATATGTCGCTGAATACTCTTAATCATATATTCACTTAATTCCAAAGTACTTTCCTTTTTAATTTATCAATTGTTTTTCGTATATACAAGTCACAGTCCTAGTCTTCTTTCTTCATAGATTTATCGTACAACACATATTGGTCTGTACTCTTATTTTTACCAAAGTGCAGTTCAAGATAACCACCAATAAGTGTGTCAAGACTAACTCCATATTCCTCACCCTTATTTACAAGCTCTTTCAAAACATCATCATCCATTTCTAAGTCTAGTTTGGAAGTTCCTTCAGCACCTAAAAGTGTGACATACTTTTGATAAACTTTAAAGTAAGTCTTAGCATCTACTTGTTCTTCATTCTGTTTCATAATCACCTCTATGTTTCTCTTTCTTGTGGTTCAAGTTTTTTATTCTTTCTTTCCTTTGGTTGATTTGATCATTTGTATATAACAAATATAGTAATTAGATCTTAGAATGGCAAGGGTTTATATTTCTTTGTTAG
>Ga0181410_1001364_pt1 | contig 10415 bp, 24 predicted proteins | sample 33SPOviralmetaG_FD_130112 | JGI IMG/M metagenome (GOLD analysis project Ga0181410, IMG submission 130112) | Marine viral communities from the oligotrophic San Pedro Time Series (SPOT) site, San Pedro Channel, CA, USA - 33 SPOT_SRF_2012-06-20 | ecosystem: Environmental > Aquatic > Marine > Strait... | reverse complement strand
TATGACTTATCAAATGGGTATAACAGGTTTTATGAATTTTAGACAAACAAGAGCATTAATGGAAATGGGTTGTTGGTTAGAAGCAAGTGAAGAGGTATTAAGAAGCAAGTACGCAACTCAAACGCCCAATAGAGCAGCTTATAACTCAAGGCAATTAGCCTTATGTCAAAATGCCAAGAAAGACATCAGACCAACATCAAGCTAATTCAAGACTTGGAGCTTTAGGCGAATCCTTAGTACAAACCTTTCTGCTTGAATACGCAGACTTTTGTTTCCCCACCCAAGAAAAACATCCAGCAGACCTTTGTTTTGAACTTAACAGATCAATGTATACAGTTCAGGTTAAGAGCAGAAGGGCTACTAAAGAAAAGAAGTTTGTCTTTGCTGCTGAGAACTCAAGGTCAATGTCTGATACATACAAGAACTATCATTGTGATGTCTTGGCTTTTGTATTCTTTTATGACGATCAAAAGAGAATCATGTTTAAAGCAAATACATCATCACAAAACTATTTCACCTTTGATAAAAAAATCATTACCGATAATATAGAATTAGATTCACTTCAAGAAACACTTGATGCTCTCAATTCTGTTCCTGTTTTAAAATCAATTATTTAATCCTTGCATATTATATAAATATAATTTAATATATTTATATTAATTAAGTAAAGGAGTAAACATGAAGCACGACACAATTATGTATCTATCATTTGTAGGTATGTTGTTTTTCGCTTGGGTATTATATCTATTACAAAATGGATATATAGCATGAGAGAAATAACATTAAACGAAGTAGGTAAAGTAAAACCATTGATCTTAGCAAAAAGGCAAATAAGGGGTTACTACAGAGATGTCTTTACTGGAGAGAATAAAGTCCAAGTAGATGAAAAAGAATATATAGTCAGAGATTCATTGACTGAGATAGCTTATCTAATGGGAGCTAATACATGAAGATTGAATCACTAAAGAACTTTGCATCTGAGCAAAGAGGACAAGCACTTATCTACAAAGATATACCTAATGAAGATTACCATGCAGGCGTGGGTATAAGCAGTAGTTATATTAGAAGGTTTGGTGAATCTCAGCTTCACGCAATAGAACATAAACAAGAAAGCACACCAACACTAAAGTTTGGCACAGCAGCTCACGCTTTAATTGTAGAGGGTAGAGAAGCCTTTGATAAAGAAGTTAGAGTCATGGAAGGCTCACCTTATACAAAAGCCTACAAAGAAGAGAAGGCTGAATATGAGGAGCAAGGATTTATAGTTCTCAAAGAAGCTGATCTTGAGGTTATAGAAGGAATGAAGGCAAATATGGTTTACGAAGCTAATGCTTACTTAAATGCTAAAGGCAAATTAGCAGAAGCAAGTGTTTACTGGTATGAAGATGACATTCTTTGTAAATGCAGACCTGACATGATGTGTCCACCTTTAGACCAACCCAACTCTGATAATAAGATGGTTGTAGTAGATTATAAAACAACTATATCCTGTGAGCCTTATGCTTTTAATAAGTCAGTCAAGAAGTATGGCTATGACATGCAAGCAGCTTGGTATAGAAGAGGAATACAAATGGCTGGATATGATGTAGATGAGTTTGTATTCATAGCACAAGAGAAAGTACATCCTTATGCTTCTAAGGTGTTTAGGATTACTAAAGAGCAAATGGATTATGGCTGGACAATGATGGAGAACTATTTAGAAGAGTATAAGGAATATCAAAAAGGTAAACCTCTTACTATTTACAATAGTCCTAATGTTGTGGATTTGGTTTTATAGAAAGGGCAAATAGATATATGAGAGTATTAAGTATTTGGAGAGTTTATCCTTTGCCCTTGAACCTAGTATACAGTTTTTGGAGAAGTAGGTAATAAAGTTCTAGCTTTATTATCAAATAAATATTAATATAAAAAAGGAGAGTCAGAATGGACGAAAAAACAAAAAAAGCACTTTGGATATCGGAAGATTTACACAAGGAGATCAAGATATTCGCAATTAAAAATAACATGAATATTGAGACTGCATCTCAGATGGTCTTAAAGCTAGGCATGTGTTCTTACAAAGCGGAGAAAAAGAATGGGTCAAAATAGTAAAGCGGTATCAAAGCGTAGAGAAGAACTAGAACAAGAGAAGCTAGATAATCAAATCAAGACATATTATTTTCAAAAAGGTGCTGGTAAGCACTACAGAGAAATCACTTACATGAGTGGTAAAGTAGTAAGGACTGATTTCAATGATTGAGTGGATTCTATATTTTATTGGTGCAGTGTTTGGCTTAGTGGCTATAGGTGCTGTCATCAGCGTTATAGCAGCAATATATATTTTTAATGAGTTAGATTAATGGTAAACAGCAGAAACAAAGGTGCAGCGTTTGAGAGAGTTATAGTCAATAAGATTAACACTATTCTTGAATCTAAAGGACTAGACACAAGAGTTAAAAGAAATCTTGATCAGTATCAAACAAAAGGCATGGCTGATATCTACTGGGATAAGTTTGCCATTGAATGTAAAAGATATAAGGCTGGTGGTAAAAAGACCATGTACAAGAATGAATGGTGGCAACAGGCAATAGATAGTGCTGGAGATAATTTAATACCTTTGCTAATTTTTAAATATGATAGAAGAGAGCCTATGTGTGTGATACCTCTTTACTTGGTTACAAGTGTAGAAACTGCAAATTGGCAATGCACATACTTATGTCCTCTATCAGAAATATGTGAAAGGTTAGATGAAATCTTACAAAAGGCAAATGGATTTAAACAGTTATCTACTTGAAGAAGATTTTGAAGAGTTTTGTAGGAAGTCCTACGAAAGAATCTCATTAGCTTGCGAAGTATTTGGCATAGTTAATGATGAGGATTATTACAGTTTTAAGGAAAGGTGTTACACCCAACTTGAGACTGATTACTTAAACAGTATTGATAAAACAATACATTAACCATAGGAGAGTATTATGGATATTTTAGGCGGTATGTCGAATACCAGCGATAGTCAGCAAGTTTATCTTGCTTTTAAAACAGCCGATCAACAATTTTTTGTTAATGGGCAAACAGCAATTGATTTTAAATACTTGCAGTTAGACCCTGCAACATTTAAAAGCGGTTGGGGTAGGTATGCTGGTGAGTATCAGTATCAATGGGATTCCAAGTTTGGAGAAGCGAGTCCTAAGCCTGCTGATGATTGGAAAAGAGCATTTAGTTGTTGTGTTATGCCTCACGGACATGACCATGCACTTATTTGGAGTAGATTCACTTTTGCTGAATCAAGTGCTTTCAATAAGATACTAAGTAGCTTTTGGAATCAAATGGATGCAAATAGCAATTCTTTACCTGTAGTTGAGTATAAAGGCTCAAAAGAAATACAGGTGGGCATAGGAAGGTCATCAGAGTTATCTTTTGAGTTTTCTAAGTTTGCTCCAAGATTTGATAACTTTGTTATCCCAGCATTTTATGACAAGGATGATGATGCTGTTGAGGACACATTTAAAGACCCTAATGCTGGTCTTGCTGACAAAGTTCAGGAGATGGTTGATAAGAATGAATTGTCAGACGATGATATTCCATTCTGATGCAACAGATAGATTGGATAAGAATAGCACCTGACGTTGCCAAGCAACTACTAGGAGAACCCACTAAAACCTCATCTAACGAGCTTAGATGGGGTAGCAAGGGGTCTATGGCTCTTAATCTATCAGAGGGGACTTTTTACGATCACGAACAAGGAGTCGGTGGGGGAGTAATAGATTTAATTAAACATCTCAATGAAGATGTAAATACAGTTTTAAAACAGTTTGGTTATGACTTAGCACTACATTCAAATGACTCCTTATTAAGTGGTTTCAACCCCCCTAAAATTGAAGCCACAAGTAGTGCTAGGTCATTCACTAGAGAACAAATGATTGATTTGTATAAACAGTCAATTGTTAGCCTAAAGTACAATGATAATTTCATGGTTCTTAGATTTCCTGAAGGTCATGTCATAAAACAGAAATATGCACCTTTTACACTAGGTGCTGATGGTTTATGGGCTTTAAAGCGTCCTGACAGCCCTCTCATGCCAATTTATTATACGGACAAGTACCCTACTAAGCCAATTGTAATAAATGAGGGAGAGAAGGCTCTAAGAGGCTGTGAGCAAATAATTGGAGATAAACTTGATTCTTGTACTTGGCATGGTGGAGTTAATAGCTGGAAGAAGGCAGATTGGAAACCCATATTAAAAAGAGAAGTATGGATATTTCCTGATAATGATAAAGCAGGTAAGGAATGTGCTGACCAATTAGCTGAACACCTAAGAAAAGAGGGTTGTAGAAACATTAGAATCATACAGCCACCTGAAGAATTCAATGAGAAGGATGATCTTTATGATGCTTATGATAGGGGTTATTTTAAATCAGCAGATGAATTTATTGGCTTTGTTGATAAACAAAAAGTAAAGCTACCCAAAGGTGCTTTACGCTTTGACAGAGCCGACTATGTTCTATCGCAGGTAACGAACCCTGATTGGCTTATAACCGAAGTATTCGAACGCAACCGCTTAATAACAGTATTCGGTGCTCCCAAATCAGGCAAATCGTTTATTGCGATAGCCATGGCTTGTGCTGTAGCAAGAGGCAGTGATTTCTATGGACATAAGGCAAAAAAAGCACCTGTAGTCTATCTTGCAGGGGAGGGAGTGAGTGGCATTAAGAGGAGGCTCGCAGTATTCCATCAAAGCAAATATGGTGGCAGTCTTACCGAAGCACCCTTGTTTTTATCTAACAGAGGATCAAGAATTAATGAAGCAGAAGAATATGAGAAGCTAGAGACTGAAATTAACTTGCTGAAACAAGAAGTAGGGCAAATCGGTTTAATTATTTTCGATACGTTTCAAAGAAATTTCTCAGGCGATGAGAACTCAGCACAAGAGGTCAATAAGTTTGTCAAAGCTGCTGATCAGTTGATTCATGACTTTGATTGTACTGTATTGCTTGTTCATCATACTGGCAGAGGTAATAAAGGTAGGGCTAGAGGTAGTTCTGTTCTTGATGCTTCTATTGATGGTGAGTTTATGGTTGAGAGAAAAGACAATACTGTTGATGGTGAGAAGCAAATGTTTGTCAAGATGAAACAAACCAAAAACAAAGATGGAATGGGCATGACTGATAAGAGCTTTATTTTTCATGAAGAGACTGTTATCGGTGAAGGTCTTGATGTTACTTCAGGATTATTAATTGAGACTGACGATGATGATTCTGATGATGATATACAAGATGCAGTAAACGAAGCAGAAGATAAAAAGATATCTTCTCTTATGTATTTTCTAGCAAAAGATAAGCCAAAACCTGAAGAAGAATGGTTTACAGCAGATGATTTTGGACATCAAGCGGTATATAACACTACTGGTAATGAAATTAATCGTGATTCTATCAATAGATCGCTTAAAAGATTAGAAAATGCTGGTGTAGTTATACATGCAAAAAGAGACAAAAACACTGTAAGAAAGCAGGGTTACAGGCTATCAGAGTTTAGATTATATGATGATTATGAGTTAAATAATGGATAGAGTGTGCGAGTGTGTGTGTGTGTGTGTGTGTGTGTATTGATACATTATTTGAGTGTGTGTGTGTGTAGTAGTCCGTAGGACTACACACATGCACACTTAAATGTATACGCACAAGGAGATAAATATATGAATACTTATTTAGATGATTCTTTAAAAGATAAATTAAAACAATTAAGAATTCACGAAACTGAAACAAGAGTTAAGTGGGGTAATCTTAAACGAATCTATAAGATGGTAGGTGTTGACTTTGAGATTAAGTTTTTAAAAGCAGAACAGTTGTTAAAAACATCTTTACGAGAAGATCCACCTAAAAAGCAAATTGCAATGGTAGAAATGATGTTAAGAGCTTATGAACAATTAAATATCAAATGCGAAGAAAGTGGATATATTATGATTCAACCAAATGCAAAATGTTTTACGCTTGATAAAAAGACTGCTTTGATATGTGATACTGATGATGAGAAGCCAGTATTAGAACTTATACATAAGAATGAAAAGGATATTATGATATTTAGCATAGAAGAATTATTAAGATGTATTCCTAATGACTTTATGAAAGCTAAAGAGCTTTTAAGCAAATTAGATAAATCAGTCAATATACAAAGAGTAGATTATGTCTAACTGGCACGGAGGCAAAGGCTCAAAGCGTAGACCTGAAGATTCTAAGAAGTTAGATGCAAATTGGGAAAAGATATTTGGAAAAAAGAAAAAGGAGAAAAAAGATGCCGATAAAACTAAAACCTAGTGCCAAGATCAGAGATAGGGCTACAGGTAAAACAACAACAGAACATTACTATTTAAAGTGTATGACACTTTCAGAGCTTAATGATTACATTGAATCATCTAGTGCTAAGAAAAAGATCATACAAAAATGTAAGAATGAAATAATAAGGAGAGGCAAATGAGTGATTTAGTAAATAAACCACCACATTACAATAAAGGCAAATTTGAGTGTATCGACTACATAAAACAACAGTTAGGTGCAAATTTCCCTTCATACCTAGAGGGTAATGCCATAAAGTACCTTCATAGACACAAATATAAAGACTCTAACATTCAAGACTTAGAGAAAAGTATTTGGTATATTAATAAATTAAAAGAACATTACGAGAACCTATAATGAGCAATAAACCGCAAATTGATGTTTCACAACTCAAAAGGCAAATCGATAAAGGCAAATCACTGAATGAAGTGGTAATGTCTTTGGGTAAAAGCAAATCGACTATTCTCAAAGTGGCTAATGAGAATGGTTTAAAGTTTGATAAAAAAAGCCCTTGGGCAAATTTATAATTAAGGCAAATTTAGTATTAAGGCAAATTTAGTATTAAGGCAAATATGGATATACAAGTAAAAACTGATCTAAAGAAACTCCAAAAGAAAATGGACGTTTTACAACATAAGACTTTCAACAAAGTTCTAAGCGAAGGCATGAATTATACTGGTGCTAAAGTTGTCAATGCACAAAGAGAGATGCTTCTTAGAAAACTAGAAAAACCTAGAAAAACATCTATAACCGCTATTGTAATGTCTCAGTTTGCTAAACCTAACAAGAGAGGTCTAAAGGTTACAGTTAGGGTTAAGAGTTATGCTACTAAGTTTTTATATTATATCTATACTGGAGAAAACGAACCTGCTAGAAGTCAAAGTTATCCATCTCCTACTGATGATGGAATGGCTAGGAGAAACCAGTTTGGTAACATTGTTACTCAAAGAGGTATATTAAAAAGACTGGATAAGACTAAAGAGTCTCAGAGAAAAGGCTCTCGTTTTATTGGGGTACCTAAAGGAGAAGGATCAAAAGTATATGGTATATGGGAAAGACAAGGGAGAAAGGGTAGAGGTGGCTTAGACTTGCTTGTAGCCTTTACGCCATTTATTAGACATAGAAAGTTCATTGATTGGTTTAAGTTATCTCAGAAGGTAGTACAGAATAATTTTTATAAAGAAGTAAATAAACAGTTTGCTAGAAGGGTTAAACAAGTTCTAAGATAAAGGCAAATTTACCATAGAGGCAAATTTACCTTTACCGCAAATTTAATCTAAGTAGAAACTAATAGAACAACCATCTCCTAATTCAGCATATTTAGTTTCATGTTTGCTGTTTTCATGGTCAACAATAGAATATCCGTCTTTGCATTTTTTTAGTTTTCCGTTCTTATGTTTTTTATATGCAAATTGATATTCAGTATATTCTATACATGGATAATCACTTAAATCGTTCATATCAACATCTAAAGAAAATTTCTTTTTTAAATAATCTTGTATAGCTTCATTCATATCCCAACTGTTTAATTTAATCTCCATCTTCTTCTCCTATTATTTCTAAAATTATTTTTTGAACTCTTTGAGCCTCATAAACCTCATGCCCTAAAAACGATATATAACCATAATCAGGCTCAGGCTCTTTGCGAAACTCTAACAATTCAGTATCAAACCTATCTAGTCTCTCATTAAAGATGTTATCAACTTCATGCTGTATGCTTTTAAGTTTTTCTATTATTTGTTTTTTAGTTAGATTCATTTTTTACTCCTTGTTTTAAATGTTTAATCTCTTCTCTATAATCTAAAGAATTCATTTCACAAATTTCTTTAAATGTTTTTACTTTAGATAATATTCTTAAATCCTCTAAGAACTCATCTAATACATACACTTCAGAATCTAGCATATTCATAATCATTAAACTTTTATGCCTATCTTCTACAGCTTCTCTTAGTTCTTTTTTACTCATCACACCACTCCTCATATTTAAGATTGTATTTAGTACAAAATCCTTGAAAGGCTAAATAATCTTTTTGTGTATAGATATATTTATCCATATCATCCCAATTTATAAAATTTATAAATTTACGCTTATCAACAAAAACGCAAATTCTTTTTTTATAATCATCTGTAGCAACCTCTACATAGTTATTAGAAGTGCTTACAACATGACCATTAAACAAACAAAGCAAATCACTTAGAAACCATGCAGACCATTCGCCCTCATTGTTACCCATGTATTTATCATCAAAGCCAATTTCATATATTTTTTCTTTACTCATAGTGCCTCCTCATACTCTTTATAGGTTTTAACTTCTAGTACAAAATCGCCAATATGAATTATGTTTTTATCACATTCCATAAAGCAATCTTCTTTAGACTTTGAAAAGTCTGTTGGTTTATATTGTGTGTTTTTCATTAGATTATCGTAAACATCTAACATAAATTCTGATTTACTCATGTTTTATAACTCCTTACTTTTATTAAACATAAACCTATTATATATAAAAATATATAAATACACAATACCTAAATGCAAATTTATTTTTAAGGCAAATTTAAGATCGAGGCAAATACTGTTTTGATGCAAATACTGTTTTGATGCAAATACTGTTTTGATGCAAATTTATAATCAAGGCAAATTTATAATCAAGGCAAATTTATAATCAAGGCAAATTTATAATCAAGGCAAATTTATATCTTGAATCAAAAAATCACCGCAAGGAAAAAAAAGAAGCAACAGAAACAAAAAGAAGCAACAAAGAAAAAAACAAGGCACGGAGAAGCCGTCTATTACAATATAAATATATATACATAGTAAAACATAGCTTTAATATTAAAACGTCTTAGAAAGGCTCTAAGGCTCTCCTATATATTCAAGGCATAAAAAAGGCGGTAATGATACCGCCCTTTGTTGGTTGGATTAAATATTAATTAATTGCTACTGCTCCAGTAACCGTTTGCATAACATCTAGTGTTGACAGGAACAACGAATATGTCTTGTGCGAAATCTCCGTTTTCGTCTTCATCTTCTTGACAGTTCTCCATTATAAAATCCCATGCTTCATACATACATTTAAATGTTTTGTGATGAAACATTCTATTATATGCCCAGTCTATGATCTTATATTCTTCTAGTTGTTTCATTATTTACCCCTTATTAATTTTAGTTTATGCCCCTCGTTATGTAGGCGTTTATATTTATCTAGCATAGTTGCAAGACAAGAACCCCTAAAGGCTACAAAGCCTTTAAGATTTCCGTTTTTTATTATTAGTTTGTATTTCATTACGCCACCTCTATCTCATCAACTTCTGTTGACATGTAATGAAATGACTCATCTATTCTAAATAATTTAAAATCAGTATAACCACCCCTACAATCCGCACCGTTATGTATTGACAATGCGATGATGTCGCAATCCCAATTGTAAACATACATAACCCCTTGATTTAAATCATTTTCAAAGTTGCATGTATTCTCTGTAGAAAAATCATAATCATATCTATTAATTAAATAATCTTGTGCATCATATAAACAGTTAAAGGCTCTACCATTTGGATTGTCATAATTATATAAATCTTGTTTAACCCAATTATTAAAGTCTTTTGTTTCTTGTTCTAGGTATTCGCACGTTTCATTTAAATGATGAAATAATGATCTTGAATAATATTTATACTCTCCATCACTTTCTATAGTTTCATAAGGCTCATTAATAAAATCTTTTATAGATTTCTTTTTATTCTTTTGCCAGTGTCTGTTACTATCACCGCCACTATCTAATATATGAGTTCCAGTATCCTCTATTAGCATGTTGTATATTGTTTGCATTGTTTCCATGTTTATATTCTCCTTATTGTTAAACATAACACTATTATATATAAATATATATTTATATGCAATAGATAATATAAATTATTTTTTATTTATATTCTTATCTCTTTTTATACCTTTATAAGTTCTATGAATAATACACTTTTTATTATTTTTTTATCTTTTCTTTGATTTTTAGGCGTTCTTTTTTGTTGTTCTCTCAAAGCCTTTGTTTATAGGCTTCTGATAGCTTAGGTTCTTCTAGCCAAGCCACTACGCTTTTCTTTCTCTCCCTTTCCTCT
>Ga0181410_1001359_pt1 | contig 10430 bp, 13 predicted proteins | sample 33SPOviralmetaG_FD_130112 | JGI IMG/M metagenome (GOLD analysis project Ga0181410, IMG submission 130112) | Marine viral communities from the oligotrophic San Pedro Time Series (SPOT) site, San Pedro Channel, CA, USA - 33 SPOT_SRF_2012-06-20 | ecosystem: Environmental > Aquatic > Marine > Strait... | reverse complement strand
GAACAAATGTCTTCTTGCTTCCCATCTCATACCACCTGAAGATGTCGTTCCATTTATTTTGCTCTTATATTTCTTTTTCTTTCTTTCAAACTTCTGCCTTTCAGTCATACAACCATTTCTTCTGAGAGTCATGTCTCTCTCAAACCTCTCTTTCCTGTTATAATCACACTGATAGAGATAATTATCTTCCTTTGCCAGTCCCGGACTTACTACATCATTGGATATCGTTAGGGTATAGAACAGAGGAGTTGTTGCACACCACCCAGTGCCCGTACCTAAGATAAACTTGGGTTTCATATAGATAATAGTACTATACTCAATATGTATGCTTCTAAGCAAACCTTCAGAATATCTTTATGAAATGTTGGCGAGTAATTATAGTAAAGCGAGAAAGATGTGGAAAAAGAATATAAAAGAGGCATGGAAGTATAAGTGTGCATATTGTGGGGAAAAGGCAGATACGATAGATCATATACATCCTCAAGCACATGGTGGTCAATCAGACTTGACAAACATGATATGTTGCTGCGAGAATTGTAACAAAAGTAAAGGGCACGAATCTGTGGAGATTTGGTATTTTCAGCAAGAGTTCTTCCAACAGAAGCGATGGGAAGAAATTGAGTTGTGGAAAGCAGAACTTGCACCTGCTCAACGAAAGAGATATATAAGAGGAAGGGGAGGAATCCCTACAAAGTGTGTAGTTTTATGAGTTATTCCGTATATCTCGACAAACAGATTGCATTTCATCATCTCAGTAAGGAAGAGGCATTAGAGCGTCAAACTCAGTTTCGTCAAATGATTCATGCCGGTGTAAAGAGTTCTTACAGTGCAGAAGAGGTGACAATCAGGTTTGATTCTATATAATAGAATTAGAGACGATATTACAATGACATTTTCAGCAATTTCTTATTTCATGGCAAACCCACAGGTTTACATGTTAGAGGGCACATGGACGGAACAAGTCACATCCGCATCGGGTTTGACAGAACTGCAAATGATGGTTACAATGCATATGATAACGGTGCCACTTGTATTCATATTGGCATACTACCTAATCTTTATTAAAAATGGAAAAAGACCCACTGCTAGATGAGTTGCAAGAAAGGATTTCAGAAGGTCCTATAGTTTTTACTCCATGTGATGAATGGGAGGAACTAATGGAGGAGAAGTCAGATGAAACTTAAGAATACCCCTTTCACTATACAGCATGTAAAAAAATTGAATCCGATTCGATGGGTCAGAACTCAATATAAACTTTGGAAACTCAGAAGGGAAGATCCTTTCATCTATGAGGAAGAGGATTGAAGATATATTTTGATGGTGATTCTTTTACATATGGAGGTGGACTGAAGGATCCAACAAATTATCGTTGGTCAAAACTTGTTTGCGATCATTTTGGTGCTGAAGAGACAAATCTATCTAAAGCAGGTGTTTCAAACCAATGGGTCTTGAGACACCTTTTTGCTGAAGACAATAATTTAGAAAAATATGATATAATTTTCATACAACTTACATACCCTGATAGATTCGAGTGTTGGGATAAAAAAAAGAACAAATGGCGTTCATATTCAAGTGGACTAATAAGGTGGTGTAAGCAGAATGATAAACTAAAGAATATGGACTCTCGCTTTATTGATTATATCGATTACTACTCGAATCATATGTACAGTGACAAACAGGGAATGGTAAATGAACTTATTGCATACAATTCTATCGTATCATATCTCAAACTTTTAGGGAAACCCTTTTTTATGAGTAGTTTGAGTGGGTATGGTCATATCAAATACGATCTAAACTTTCACAAGTTCAATCATATGAAAATATCAAGCGATGACTTACATCCTTCAATACTAGGTCATAAACAAATAGCGAAAAAAGTTCTCTCAATACTCAAGGGTAAATATGAAGATTTATTTTGATGGAGACTCTTTTACCTATGGTAAGAGGTTGGTTGATCCTGCAAACTCAAGATTCAGTAAACTTATTGCAGATCACTTCAATGCAGAAGAGTGTAACTTCAGTATTGGTGGTGCAAGTAATCAAAGAATACAAAGACAACTACTCATAGACAATAAAATTGAGGAATATGATCTAGCGATCATACAAATGACCTTCCGTTCAAGATTCGAGTATTACGATCGAATCAAACGGAAGTTTTCTCTTATCAATCAAGCAAAGACCAGAAAGTATAAAGGTCAGAAGATCTTTATGAATGAGGAACACAGACCTTTCTGGCAACACTACTATGAACACATATATGACGATGAATTCGGTAGAGTCAATGAAGAAATCATTTTCAAGTCAATTAAAGATCATTGTGCTATAATGGATGTACCATTGGTTATCGTCACAAACGATGAATCAAGTCGTTTACCCTTCGACTATTGTATGTCTTGGAAGAAACTACCAAGAGCAATGATTATTGAGGATGGACATAAGAAACAATCTTATCATCCTAATGAAGAAGGGCATATGTTAATTTGTGAACAGATAATTGACATAGTAAACAAAAAACATAACTAACTCTGTGAGTTTGCAAGGGCGGATCTACTTAATTTTTTAAGTGATGTATTTTTGATTATGATTATTATACCAGAAGCAGTCTCAAAAGACGTGATAGAGAGATGTAATAAAGACATAGATTCAAAGATATCAAGTAATATATGGGGTATCAATCAACGATGGGGAAGCGAGTTATATGATGGTATACCGGGAAGTTGTTTGATAGGAGATCTTTCATCAGAAGTATATCTGATTGTGAGAAAGCAACTGAGAAAACATCTACCTGAGTGTGGACGAATGGACTTCATGTATCACTATTGGACAAAACACTCTGGTATCAATTGGCATGATGATGGTGGATATATATTTGGTGCAACACTATATCTAAATGAATGGAATAAAGAGTGGGGAGGTATATTTCTATGGGAAGATGGTGGCATGAAAGCATTGTGTCCAACTATAGGTACATTCGTTTTGAATACAGAAGGTCAGATGCATAGTGTGACTCATGTACATGAAAGAGCACCATATGCAAGAAGATCAATTCAAATATTTGGGCATAAAAAATGATAGGTTTTTCTGAAGGGTTTCATGATGCAGCAGTATCCGTCGTCAAAGATGGACAGATAGTATTTGCTAGTCATGCAGAGAGATATTCAAGAAAGAAGCATGATAAGACACTTGGAACATTATTAGGTGACGTAGCAAAGACATATAATCAAGATAAACAGATAGCATTCTTTGAGAGACCATTACTCAAGAAGTCAAGGCAGTTCATAGCAGGTCAGTATAAGACAGTATTCAAGAAACGTATTCTTACACTACAACCTACAAATTACTTCGGTCATCATCTATCTCATGCTGCAGCAGCATTTCAGACATCACCCTATCAAGAAGCAGCATGTGTAGTTGTAGATAGTATTGGTGAATGGGATACTGCTTCGATATGGAAAGCAAAGATGGTAAATGGTAAAGCAAAGTATTGGAAGTGGTGGAGTATCAAATATCCGAAGAGTATTGGTCTATGGTATAGTGCTTTGACGAAGTGGGCAGGATTCCGCCCATTAGATGAAGAATATATCTTTATGGGTATGGCAGCGTTCGGTACTCCTTGTTGTACTGAAGAAGTTCGTGACCTTCTCTCTCAAAATAACCATCGCGGAATCTCTCCTCTCTCTAGTAGACCCGAAAACGTAGCAAAGAGTGCCGAGTTCGTATTAGAAGGCGAAATACGAAAAATCTTTAATGAAGCAAATAAGATTAGTAGTAATATCTGTTATGGTGGTGGTGTTGCCTTGAACTGTGTCGTAAATGCTAAGTTGCAAAAAGACTTTAGTATGTGGATTATGCCAAATCCCGGTGATGCCGGTGCTTCTTTGGGTGCTGCCTTATTATGTGATCGTAAGAAAGTTGATTTCAATCCATATCTCGGTTATGATATCAATCGTAGTATAGATCCAAAAGAAGTTGTCAGAATCCTCCTCAACAAAGGAATCGTGGGTGTTGCGAATGGGTGTAGTGAGTTTGGTCCTCGTGCTCTCGGTAATCGAAGTTTATTGGCGGACCCACGACAAATTGAAAACAAAAACAGAGTCAACGAAATAAAACAAAGACAAAAGTTCCGTCCATTTGCACCTGCAATACTGGAAGAACACTGTCAAGACTATTTTCATATGCCACCATCTTCAAGGTATATGTCATACACATATCAATGTAAGCATCCAGACGAGATACCTGCCTGTATACACTACGATAATAGTGCTAGGGTACAAACAGTCCCATCAGACTGTCCAAGCGTTCTGAGGGACATATTAGAGGTCTGGTACAAAGAAACTGGGTGTCCTGTGCTCTTGAATACTTCTTTGAATATCAGAGGAATGCCTATGGTGAATACATGGGATCATGCATTAGAATTTGCTGAAAAGTATGGTGTTGACGTTGTATAAATTACAGAGTATAATGAAATGAAAAACATTTTCTGTAATGGCAAAAGGATTTAAGGTGGTGACCACTCCACCAAAAACAACGGCAGGTGGAGATACTGATGAGTTCTCTATAGATGAAGCAAGAAAACTGATCAAAGGAAAAGCAATCGTCTTCTGTCTTCCGGGTCGGGGAGTATCATACACATTTCTAAAGAACTTTGTGCAACTGTGTTTTGAATGTGTACAACAAGGTGCTACGATTCAAATATCACAAGACTACTCTTCAATGGTCAACTTTGCTCGATGTAAGGTATTAGGAGCAAACGTACTCAAAGGACCAGATCAGTTACCATGGCAAGGTAAACTTGCATATGATTATCAGTTGTGGATTGACAGTGATATTGTATTCAACTTAGAATCATTCTATAAGTTGATCTGGATGGATAAAGATATCGCTGCAGGATGGTATTGTACAGAAGATGGTAAGACTACATCTGTTGCACATTGGTTAGAAGAAGATGATTTCCAACAGAATGGTGGTGTTATGAATCATGAGATGATTGATGGTATTCAAAAGAGAAGAAAACCCTTCACATGTGACTATACAGGGTTTGGTTGGGTTCTTATCAAGCACGGTGTGTTTGAAAACCCTGAAATGAAATATCCTTGGTTTGCACCACAAATGCAGGTATTCGATTCAGGTGAAGTACAGGATATGTGTGGTGAGGACGTGTCTTTCTGCCTTGAAGCAATCAAAGCAGGATATGAGATATGGTGTGACCCAACTATCAGAGTTGGACACGAGAAGATGCGAGTTATATAAGTAATGTTGTAGTTTTGAAATATATTACATTACAAATGGAGAGATACGATATATACTTGCAGGGTGAAAAAGTCCTTTCTGACATTGATGAAGAAGAGATGCTAGAAGCAACTCAAGAGTATGCAGAACAATTTTATCGTGAAGGAACTCCACACCCAGATGACATCGAGGTCAGATATCTCGGAACAGATCAAGAGGACTAGACAGTCCTCTTTTTTTGTGTATAATTAGTACAGAGATGATTAATTATGTCAACACTGATCTGTAATTTGCCTGCTATACATGTGTGGGTGCGAAAGGAATATCTAAAAGATCATAAGAGTGGTCATGGTGAGTTTGTAAAAGGAGTCTGGGTAACTGCTAAGTCGATGCCGGGTCGTGCTTTTTACTTTGAGACCTACCTATATGAATATGCTGCCTTGTTTGATAAGTTACCAATAAGTGCATTTGTATCTGAACCAAAGACTCCTGATCCAGACATGAGTCTACCTAATTTACAATTCTGGAACTGTATGGATTATGGAGTCACAGCAATCACCAAATCAATCATCGGAAGTGCGGATTACGAAATTAATACCCGTGATCACGGAAGCATTAGAGGAGAATACATCTGCACATTGGACAACTACCACGATTCTGCAGATAGCATTGACTGTTCTACTGCTGAAACACCAGCAGAACATAAATCACACAACCTCATAGCATTGGACAACGGTCAGTTCGCTCTGTACCCCAATAACAGGATGAGAATCTATGATAATAGTCTAACACCAGCAAAAGTAAAAACACCGGACTTCAAGGTCTCTACAGACTACTATCAGGTAGAGCATGGATATGAGAGAGATGGATTAGGTGATCAAGATGACTATTTCTGGAAGACAGCAAAGGATAGAGATATAATTAAGGATAGAGATATAATTGCAGATGTGGATGATCAGAGAGCACATCACTGGGAGTAGACATGTTATTCAGTGGATGTAGTATCACATGGGGTGATGAACTCGAAAATCAAGCAGATAGATTTAGCAGTATCGTAGCAGAGAAGATTGGTATCGCTGAGAATAATGTATCTTCCTGTGGTATTAGCAATGATGCAATTATCAGAAGAGCAGTATCAGCACAACCGATTCAACCTGTAGTATTACAATTGACTGTTCCAAGTCGTATCGAATACTTTACAAAGGAAGGTCCTCAGAAGTTTTCATTACAGAGACAAATGAAACCTGTTCCATATAGAAGAGAAATGAGATCATACTACACTGAAGTCAATAATGAACAACATCAAATGGAAAATCTCTTCAAGAATGTTTTTATATTTGAGCAGTTCTGTTATCTCAATAATCTAAAACATATAATCCTTTTTGCTGACTGTGATTCTGAGTTGCATCATGGACATTGGAGTTTTATGTGTACCTCTAAAATATGGAATATTTGGAAGGATGTACTTGGTTATAGACATAGGGGTGGGCACCCAAATAAGGAAGAACATAAGAAGATAGCAGACTTTCTTTTAGAAGTGCTCTAAATAGAACTAAATATACGAGTATTCTATAAAAAGTGCCTCTCAATAAGATATCAAGAGGTTTTAGGGATATTTCACTATCCTTCAAACGACACCCAATAACGAACGATCTTGTACCGCTAAAAGATGCTGATGCAATCAAACGGGCGGTTCAGAATCTTGTGAGGACAAAAGTTGGTGAAGTGTTTTTTAGAAATGATATAGGTACTAGGATTACAGGATCATTGTTTGAATTAGCAAGTGATGATTTGGTTGACCCTATTGCCACCGAAATTGAAACTGTTATAACAAACTTTGAACCTAGAGTTGATCTTACAAATGTAAGCGTAGATCCTAGACCTGACGAGAATACGTTGGATATTGAATTATCATACAATATCGTTGGTTTGTCTTTACCGACTCAAATTATCAACTTCATACTAGAACCGACTAGACTATAATGGCTCTCACTCAATTCACGAATCTAAATTTTGAGGATATAAAATCTTCGATAAAGGACTATCTGAGAGAAAATTCAAATTTCTCAGACTTTGACTTTGAGGGATCTAACCTTTCAGTCCTTATTAATACGTTAGCATATAATTCTTACATTACAGCATATAATACAAATATGGTTGCCAATGAGTCTTTCATTGATTCAGCAACACTTAGAGAGAACGTAGTATCATTAGCGAGAAATATTGGTTATGTACCTAGATCTAAACGTGCAGCGACAGCACTGGTGCAATATATTGTGTCAGGTATATCATCAACTAATGCATCTATAACACTACAACCCGGAGTTTTTGCTAACTCAGGTTTGAATAACACTAACTTCATATACTCACTACCAGAAAAGGTTCAAGTTCCTTCATTCTCAGGAACATCACAAGGTTTGGTGACAATATATCAGGGTCAATACTTAGAGAAAGAGTGGACAGTCAACACATCACAAGCAAATCAGAAATATGTATTACCGAATGATAGTATTGATACCTCTACTTTACGAGTATTCGTCAAAGATAGTTCTGCTAGTAGCACTCAGACTGAATATAAGTTGATTGATAGTATAGTTGGAGTCACTTCTATAACTAATATGTTCCTAATACAGGAAACATCTGATGAAAAATACGAAATATTATTTGGAGATGGTATATTTGGTAAGAAACTAGAGTCTGGGAACGTTATAAACGCATCTTATATCAAAACTGATGGTAAAGATGGTAACGGAGCGAGCAATTTTAACTATGCAGGCACCATAAAAGACGAAAATGGTGCAGATATAACCACAGCACAGACTAGATTGATCACTATAGTGCCTTCAGAGAATGGTGACGACATAGAATCTGTAGAAAGTATCAGAAATTACGCACCTAGAAGGTTCTCTGCACAGAATCGTGCAGTTACTGCCACTGATTATGAGTCAATACTTCCTTCAATATACCCAAATATCCAATCAGTCAGTGCTTTTGGCGGTGAAGACCTAAATCCACCTCAATATGGACGAGTTTTTATTGCTGCTAAACCAAGAAACGGTAACTTCCTCGCTGATTCGACTAAAAAGAGCATATTGAAGTCGTTGAAAAACTATTCTGTAGCAGGAATTGTTCCATCTTTCGTAGATTTGAAGTTTTTATACGTCGAATTGGACAGTTATATCTACTACAACACTAATTTTACTGGAAATCCTAATACTTTGCGAGCAAATGTCGCAAATTCCGTCACACAGTATGGCGGTTCCGGAGAATTGAACAAATTTGGCGGTAGATTCAAGTATTCTAAGATGATTTCCGTGATTGATAGCACAGATTCTTCTATCACATCAAATATTACGAATATTTTGATTAGAAGAAATCTAAAAACAGTACCAAACACATTCACACAGTACGAATTATGCTATGATAATGAGTTTTATAAAGAATTAGACTCTTATAATATTAAAAGCACTGGATTCACAGTCGCTGGAATCAATGGTACAGTATATCTTGCTGATAAAACGATTGATGGGTCAAATATTGGTAATCTTTTCTTATTCAGAGTCACAAATGAAACTGAAGTTGACATAGTATCATCAAACTTTGGAACAGTGAACTATACAAAAGGGGAAATCCTTATCAACACTGTAAATATCACATCTACAGTGCAACCTGAAGGTATTATTGAGATTCAAGCAATACCACTGTCCAATGATGTGTTGGGAAGAAAAGAACTATACTTACAACTTAGTGTAGCAAACAGTAACTTTACTATGAGGCAAGATTTGATTGCTTCTGGTGCAAATGTCTCTGGAACTAGATTTGATGCTCAATCAAGTTATATAAACGGTAGTAAGGTACGTGGAACTATCGTCACAAGCACTTCTACAAGCACTATTCCAACCACTGTAAATAGTACTGTAACAACAACAACATCTTCGTCATCTTCAAGTAGTAGTAGCGGATACTAATGATCACAACGTCACTATCAAGAGTCAAAATACATGAAGTAATAGAGAGTCAGATACCTGAAGCAATAGATTCTGATAATCCCTTACTTGGTCAATTCCTAAAGCAGTACTATATCTCACAAGAGTATCAGGGTGGTCCTGTAGATATTGCTGAGAATCTTACTGACTATAAAAGTGTAGACTTCCTCAATTCTGACAATCTAACTGGTATTACATCAGTTTCTCAATACACAAATGCAAGAGAGAAAACCATATACGTTGATTCTACTACAGGTTGGCCAAGTAAGTGGGGTCTATTGAAAATTGATGACGAGATCATCACTTATACTGGAATAGGTAGCACAACATTTACTGGATGTGTTCGTGGTTTTAGTGGTATTGAGAATAATGCAAGAACTAACTTACCAGAATATCTTACTTTCACTAATTCAGGTATTCAGACTCATGGAGTCGATTCACAGGTAAAGAATCTAAGTAATGTCTTTCTACAGCAGTTCTTCAAGAAAGTCAAGACACAAATATCTCCGGGATTTGAAGATAGGTCATTTACTGGCACATTAGATTCATCTAACTTCCTAAAACAGTCAAAAGACTTCTATGCTACTAAGGGAACTGAAGAAGCATTCAAGATATTGTTTGGAACCTTGTTCAATGAGAAGGTTGATCTAATCAAACCTCAAGAGTTTCTATTCAAACCATCTGATGCAGAATATGTTGTTAATGATGTATTGATATGTGAAGCATTGAGTGGAAACCCAGAGAAAATTATATCTGAGACTATTTCACAGGGTGATGCTAGTGCATCTGTGTATGAAGTTGAAAAAATCATATTAGATAACAAAACATACTACAAACTTAGATTATCTTCAGATACTATTGAGGGTTCTTTCAAACCTGTGACTAGATCATATGTAACTGGTAAGGTTGCAGCAGGTTCAACTATCATAAGTGTGGATTCCACAGTTGGTTTTGCTAAGTCTTCATCATTCACTGTTGGGAGACGAACATTTAATTATACAGACAAAACTCTAACTGAATTTTTGAATGTAAGTGGTATTGGTACAATTGGTATTGGTGCAACTGTAGATGCAGGTGTAAATGCAATTGCATATGAAGGAGGAAACACCAACTTCCCCATATCACTAAGAATATTGAATTCTATTGTTGGATTCACGGGGTCTGGTCTACTTCAGCAGAAAGGTAGTGAATATAAGATAAAAAATTTAGGATGTG
>Ga0181410_1001357_pt1 | contig 10447 bp, 7 predicted proteins | sample 33SPOviralmetaG_FD_130112 | JGI IMG/M metagenome (GOLD analysis project Ga0181410, IMG submission 130112) | Marine viral communities from the oligotrophic San Pedro Time Series (SPOT) site, San Pedro Channel, CA, USA - 33 SPOT_SRF_2012-06-20 | ecosystem: Environmental > Aquatic > Marine > Strait... | reverse complement strand
CGACATGCTTTTTGCTGGTCAGGAAGATATCAAAGAAGAACTTATTGACGGTGAGCAATATATAGTTTTCAAACCAAACACCATTGTTTATGCTATACCTAAAGATAGTGATCTAGCAAAAGAAATATTAAGTGCTGGATTTGGTATTGTGTGGCACACAGAATATGTAGGTGGTCCAACACTAGCAGATACTCAAGCAAAATTTGGTTTCGATGCTAGTGTGTTAGGTGATGGTTCAAATGCTGGTGTATGGCAAAGAGATGCAACCATTAAAGATTTAAGTGGTACAGTAACACTAAGTGATAACGAAGGTCATAAAATGCTTAGTGCTATACAAGAAGCAGACAATTATTTAAAAACTATTGATGCAAACACTTTTAGTTGGTTGCAAAAAGGAACTGACTTAGTTGGTAAAACATTTCTAGAGCAATTAAAAGCACATGCAAACAATCAAGTACGTCAAGGACACTTTGATGAACCTACTAAATTTGCACAAGATTTTATCACAAAATTTGTAAATTATTGGACTAAAGAGATAGATAAAGTAAAACAACAAAAAACTATTGATGCTAAAACACAAACAATGGTACAAGGTGTAAAGTTTATTAAAGAAAACTTACAGAGTATTATTGCAGTATATGATTTGTACTTAAAACTTATAGAAGCAAAAATTATTATTGTTAGAAAATTAGAGCAAATAAGACAAATGCCAACATTTAAACAAACAGAAAAAGGTTATGAGATAACTGGTGAAGAAGGATTTGTTGCTGTAGATAGATTAGGCAATGCATTAAAGTTAGTTGATAGATTAGAATTTAGTAAACTAAACTTTGGTTCAGGCAAGCCAGGTTCATAGAATGGAATTACAACTTATAAATCAAGAACTCGCCGAAAGTAAATTGTTTAGATTTACAGGAAGTTTTTCACGACTGTCTGGTAGAGAAATTGCAGACTTATTTTATCTGCAAACGTTAGCAACATTTATGTTTACACAAGACAGTAAGCAACGTGATTACGGTTTAGCATACGCATATAAAACAATACAATACGGACCTTTTGCAGTATTTAGAACAGCGGCAACAGACTTATATATGTTAGCATTTGCTGTAAATCAGTCAGATTATGCACAGATTAAAATTAAGAATGCAGATAGAAAGTTTTTAAAAACACTATCTTTTCAAAATAGAAAATACTTCCAATTTATTACTAGACTATCAAGAGACAATGTGTCAATTAGCGATGCTACAACATTCTTATTTAGATTAGAATCACAATTAAAGATTAGTAATCCTATTTACAAACAAATGAGACGTTTAATTTGCCAATGGCCACAATTAAAATTTTCTCAACGTCAAGCAGTTATTAGTAAAATGGTTCAGCAATTAAGAGTTAAAGGAACTGGCAGTGAAGTATTTAGACATGCTAGTTCTATGACAACTCGTAGAGAATTAAAACCAGTACCTCAAAAGTCAAACACACTTAAAAGAGCGGCGGCTACAGCAGTTGGAGCCTATGTTGGAAGTAAAGCAATACCAAAACTTACCAAGAACAAATTAGGTGGTAAGACTGGAGCAGGCATCGGTGCAATAGCAGGTTATTGGGCTAGTGGTCGTAAAAAGGTATAAATACAGTTATGCAAATTAGAGATATTATAATAGAAGCCAATCAAGAAGAAATCAAACGTTTTGATAATGCGTTCATGAACTGGTCAGCAACGTCTGGTTCAATATTTGGCTCAGAAGCAAAAGCCTATGTTGCCGGCAGAGCAAAAGCAATTTTTACTAAAGGTGGCGTAAGTCCAACTGATGCAATCTCTATGGCTCTTGAGGAATATAATTCTAAAAAGAGAAATCAGAAAGACAAAAAAAATATAGATCGTAAAACAAATAATAAGATGACATTTGGTAGAGACGATATAGAAGCAGAACCAAAAAGAAAACGAGGCGGTCAAGTAGGTAATACAAATGCTTACAAAGGTGGACCAGCCAATCCTTTCAAAGATGTAGATATGTCTACAATGGCTACTTCAATGAAAACAGGTAAAACACTAGGCGATAGATTATCTGGTAAATTACAAGGTTTAATGAATATTGGACAAAAATACCGAGCTAGAACACCTAAATAATACAATTATTTGATAAATAAAAGTAACTAAATAAATTCATTGGAGAATTAAAATGGCACAAACTCAAAATACAGGAGCCGCAGTAGCACCAGCACATTTAAATGGTAAAGCGATTGCAGGTATCCAAGTAGATTTCGGTGTTGACGTTTCAGCAAAATTGGCTGTAGGCGGAGCATTAGATATCTTTTTAAAAGCAGTAGGAAATGAAGGTTTAACACCTTTCGCAATTGGTACAGTAGACGCAACAGGTGGAACAGGACAAGGTCTTAAAGTTTTATTTGAAGGCGAACACGGTACAGATACTTATGACGGAACTAATTCAGAGACTTTAGCGGCTCATTTAGAAGACGTTGTACAAGCACTTACAGACGCAGATGGCGTTACATGGTCAGCAGTAACAGTAGCGGCTTTTGAACTATAAGAAATTATACTAAAAAATATTTAAAGGGAGTTTAGGCTCCCTTTTTTTATGGATTTTTGATAAATAAATGTAACCAAAGTACATTCATAGTAACAACGGCGGTGGTTTAAGACCACGAATGTACAACAAATTAGGAGAAGCAAATGGCTTTAACAAGAGTAAACGGTGCGGCGGCAGAAGGACAATTATTAGTAGGTTCTTTAAGTCACTTCATCATAGACGAAGTAGACGGAACAGATGACATTAGTTCATTTGGTTTCACAGCAGGTGCGGCTAACAAAGGTGAATTAGTTTTATCAGCATTAGCAACAAGATGTACACCAGTAATCATCAACAGCATTTCTGCAACAGTAATGCATGTAGCAGTAGAAGGTCAACCAAGTGCGGCTGACTTACTAGCGGCTATCCAACCAGTTCTTACTGGTAACGGTGCAAACGCAACTGTAACAGCAGGTGAGTACAGAGTAGTCTAAGTTTAATACTTAACAACTTTTTAAAAAGCAGGCTTAGGCCTGCTTTTTTTATGGCTTCTAGTTCTGGTAACAAAATTTTTAAATTGTGATAAATACAACTAAAGACACAGGAGACACAATGGTTGGACAAAGAAGCGGGGCAATGACTTCCATGGAAGTTGTTACAGGTGATATAGAATTTTTCACTTTGTACACTACAATTGATATTACTAACACTGATGATTTCAGTGACAACAGTCAAAAAGACTTTGAAAGTGTTGTACAAGTAATAGGAATGAGAGCTATGCCCATTGTTATGAACAATCCAGTTGAGTTAAACGGAACAGGTAACAATGTATTAGAAAATTATGGTGCACCAAGCATGACAGGTGCAGGATATATTTTTAAGTTTGCAACTGAAAGACCAGGAGCACATACAATAGAGACACTAGTAAACGAGTTTGACGATATAGTATTAAATGGTGGTACCGTTGATACTAAAAATTCTATAAATATGGAATTTACAAAACAGGATCTATTATAAGATGAAAAAGAAAATACCAGAATCAATGCCAGAAGAAAAGCAAATATATGCAGAGTCTCATAATATGGAGGCACATATAATTGCTGACATGTTGCGTATTGAAAGTATCACTACAGAAATTAGAGAATTTAAAGAAGATACTAAACATAGATTAAATAAATTAGAAAATTGGCTAGTTGCAATAGTTGGCACAAGTTTTACAACGTTAGTAGCATTGGTAATTGGGCTATTAGTAAATTTTTTAGGATAATATGAAATTATTAGAACTAGGCGAAGAAGCCACTATCATCGAAGCAAGAATGGTATGGCGTAAAATGGGCAACAAAGTAAAACGTGCTGTCCGTTGCACTAGTGGCCGTAGAAAAGGCAGGGTAGTAAGTAACCCTGGTCAATGTCATAAACCAATTGACATGAAAAAGAGAATGACATTGAGAAAAACTAAGGCACGAATGGGTGCTAGGATGTCAAGAAAATCACAAAGAACAAAAAGAATGAATCCAGCATCAAAGAGATTACGTTCTTTAAATAGAGCAACAAACAGGCGATAAGATGAAGTTTAAGGATGTAAGAACTTTTAAATCATTACTAAATGAATATGGATTAAAGCCAGGCACACCTACCGCAGTAGGTGGACAACAGACTGGTGCAAATGCAAAAGCAAATGCTGTAGCAAGTCCCACAACACAAAAAACTACAGCAAAACCAGATAAAGGCAGTCCAACAACACAAGGTGTAGACACTACACCAGAGGAACTTCCTAAATATACACCCATCAAAGCAGGTGATTTAGATGTAGATTCAGAGTACAACGACAAAGATGGAAACCCAATTGGTAAAGTTGTAAGTAAAGTAGGTGATAAACCAAATCCTGACAAAGTTGTAGTGCAAGACAAAAAAGGTGAATACCAGTTACTAGATCCTAAAGATGAAGTACATGCTTTAGTTGACGAAGGTAAATTAGGTACACTTGTTAAAAAAACACAATCCGGAATTAAATTTAGAAGCAAAGACAATCAAGGTGTTAAAAAATTAGCAAGAAAGAACAAACTCAGCGAACAAGGCCGAGAGCAAATATTCGAAATCAATTTTAATAAAAAAGAAATAGGACAAGCGGCTTTAACGTCACCAATCAAATGTGGTTTTGAAGCAGAAACTGTTTGGTCTGAAGTATATGGTGGCAGTAGTGATGGCGATAGTTGGGCTGATGAAAATACATGGTATGAAGTAGAAGATGCACTTCATAATCAACATGGTAGACGTGCTGTACAAAACATAGAAGAACAATACAGAGAATGGCTATACGAAATAGCATATGATTTGGAAGGCGATATTACTGCTCGTATGGCACAAGACAGAAAAGAAGATGAAGATTATATAAATGATTTTGTTGAAGATCAACTAGACGAAGATGATATTGAAGAATATAAAGAAAATTATCTAAATGGAATGGATGAAGACCAATTGGAAGAATATGAAGATTGGGATTTTATTGCTTGGGGAAGACAGTACGCAGAAGAAGAAAGAGAAGACGAGTTAGTCGAATGGCTTGAAGAACAAGTACGTGAGTCTGGTGAAGCAATGGATGAAGCAATGTCAGAAGCAGAAGATGAATATGACATGGACCGTTGGGCAAGTAGAGAATATGGTGGCTGGGGTAATTGTTTAAGTGAGGTTGGAGATTATTATCTAGATAATCCAGAAGGCGGCGGCGGATTAGAAGAAGTAGCAGATATTTTAAATGGCTGGTCAGAGCAAAATAGTGATTTTACCGGTAGTGCAGAATATGGTGAATATGGTAGTACTAGTGGGTATGATACATGGGCAGTCGAAGATGATAGCAGTATAGATACTTACACAGGTACTGGTGCAGAAATTATTAGTCCAGTTTACAGTTCACCCGGTACAATGCTTGAAGAGATGAGAAGTCTTTTTAAGTTTTTTGGTGACCAAGGGGTAGAAACAAATAGTTCAACAGGTTTACATGTTACTATGAGTTATCAAGGTAAAGGAACAACAGATCGTAATCCAAACAAGTTAAAAATAGCAATGCTACTTGGCGACAAATATCTTTTAAGTACATTTGGCAGAGAAAATAATAGTTATGCAAGAAGCCAAATGGATAACCTAAAAAAGAAAGCGGCAGAACTTAAAGCAGATCCTGAGAATATAAAAACTATTAAAGGTATAGAAAATATTTTAAGCAAAGGTATTGATAGTGCTAAATTTACTTCTATAAACTTTAAAGATCAAACAGACCCAGAATCAGGAAAACAACTTGTAGAATTTAGAATAGGTGGCGGCGACGATTACCATTTAGATTTTAACAAGGTTGCAAAAGCAGTAATTCGTTATGCTACAACTATGACAGCAGGATATTCTGCAGAGGGTGATGAAGCATATAATAGAGATTATGCAAAAGCATTGTTCCGTTTCATAAATCAATTAGATTCAATTAGTGACGTTGATGATGAAAGAACAAAAGGTAGATTTGATGATGGTGCAGAACACCCAGCAGTAAATGTGCTGAAAGGATTTTATAATAAAGAAAATTATGTAGAATCTATGTTTATCCTTGCTAGTGCATTTAACAATCTACATAGATATAAATTACTAAAAGCAAGAACACCTGGATTAAAAGAAGAAGTAGAGTCTGATAATCCAGAAAAAGAAAGTTTACTTAAAAAAGCTCAAGAAAAATTTGCACAAGGTGTAGCACAGGCAGGTTATGACTTAAACCAAAATTTAAACAGAGATGTAACAAGTGCAAAAGGTATCGGGATATTAAGAAATACTGTTAAAGATTTTGAACTTACTCTCGACGAATTGAGCAAATTGATTACTAGCCTATATGGCCACATTTTTACCAGTAAAACAGTTTCTCCACAAACAACATTAGAAAGATCTCAAAATGGTGTAGAAAGATTATTTAAAAAAGAGTTTATAGAATTACCATCATTTGCATCAGGTCCACAAATAGAAAAAATAGCATCAGGTATATGGAGTGCTATAAACGGTGATGAACTTGATGGCAAAAAATATGATGATTTTATTACTAAATTAGCAGATGTAATACCAACTAGAAGTAAAAAAGTAATTTCAGATGCTTGGAAAACACAAATAGAACAACCTAATTTTAAAAAGGAATACAAAGATTTCTTTGGTGCTCTAACACGTGGTTCTTATGGATATGGACCAATTGATGGTCATTGGTTTGCTCCTGGCGATCCAATATCTAAAGCAGGATACGATAAATTTATTGATCATATAAAATCATACAAACCTTACACTCAACCAGTAGGTAAAGGTATAAATCTAGCAGTACAAGGCGGCGACGGTTATACAGATAATTGGTTAAGCAAGTTTATGATTAAGTATAGAACTCGTTGGGAAGAATTAGATAGAATTAAAGAGCAAGACTTACAATTATACATAGATAGTTTAAAAGAAATAAATGTTTCTGTGAAAAACATGTATAACGTTATTCAAACATCCGATGATATGATGTATGACAAATACAGTGATTTAGAAGGCACTGATGCAGGAAGCCAAAGAGATGGACCAGGCTTTTTTGGTTTAACTGGATATATAGGTGAAAAATTAAAAAATCTCATCGATGAAATAGAAGGTGGAAGATTTACTCCTAGATCAATTGGAGATACAGTAGCAGAAGATTATAAAAATTATTTACAAGACTTCTTAAGAAGTGCATTTGACAGATACTATAAAATAAAAGATACATATCCAAGTGTTTATAAAATGGGTCCTATACCTGACTTAGTTAGAAAACGTTTAGATGCAATTAAACAATTTATGGTTACGTTTGATAAAGTTACACAAAAATTAGGTTTTGACTCACAACAAGATCAAATAGATAATAAACTCAAATTAGATAAAAAAGATAAAGAGTTTACTAGAAAGAACAGTAAAGTATTGACAACTGTAAAAACATTTGATTTTGGAGGCGGATTATATTATAGAAAAGAAATGATTGATGAATTAGATAGTTATTCAGATCGTACGTTATTTGATTATTTGCAATGGACTAGGAATCAAAACAGCAGTTATGATTTCAGTATACAAATGCCAATAAGTCATGAGTCTATAACCAGAGAAGCCTATAAGCAACGAAACTTCGAGTACAGAAAAATAAAAGACACTTGGAGAGAAGAAAAAATTGATAAGATCTTCGATGCATTTAGAGACAAATATAGAGTTAGTTATGAAAATTTCAGGAATAATTATGTTAGTGACACCGATTATGATATCAAGAACAAATTAAAATTACGAGGAGTTGTGTTTGACGATGGTTCTCTCGGTGACGGAAGAGAGGGAATGAATGGGCTAGGGAACGAACCTCTAATACCAAGAAAAGAACTCAACAGTGATTTAGGCGAACCATTTGAGTTTTCAAGTGCCTCGGCCTGGCATGTAAACAATCCAGAATTATCTAAAAAAGCAAAAGCAATAGACAGTAAAGCAACAGCATTTAATACCAAAGTAGACGCATTATTAAGAGCCGGCGGTGTACAAGATTATGACAGAGAATCTTCTAATGGCATAGCAAGTAAAACAAATTGGGTAAACCTGGCAAAGCATTTAAAAATAGATACAGGTGTAAATGAACAAGGTGCAAATCTTTTAAAGAAAGTTTATGCTCAATTTGACGGTGATCACAACTGGAGACCAGGTAAAGATTCTTTTGATAAAAATGCAATTGGTGGCAGTAGATGGGCCGCCGCAGTTTTAGCCGCCGAAAAGTATATCAACGACAATTACATAGTAAGTGGTGGAAACTATTTTAGAAAAGGTCCAGACGGTAAACCAGGTGATGATGTAAGTGATATATATGGTTCTGGAACTAGCAATAGAGAAATACCAGCAGTTGGTTCTGAATCAGATTATGACAAAGCCAGAAAAGATTACCAACTGTTTGATAGAATGATGCAAGACGGAATGCAAAACTATATGCCTCGCGGCAAAGTAAATCAACTTGTTGCTTTATTAAATGGAGATATTACTCCAGGCGGCACTAAGAATATGATATTACAAGCTCTTGTAAGTAATAAAGCAGGTGGCGGTGAACCTATGTCGTTAGATCAAGCAAGAGAGGTAGTGAGAAATAGACTTGCAAATGCACCTAGTAACCCAGACTTAGAAAGTGTATTTAACAAATTTGATGGATTACCATTACACGAACAATTAGATATTATATCAAAAGTAAATAAAAATAAAATTGATAAGTTACATGAAACAATAGAAGCAAGTCAAGACATGGCGGCATTGCTAAAAGATTTACCTAAAGAAAAAAAGAAAAAGAAAAAAGTTAAAGAAGATGCAACACCAAACAATGATGCTATTGTAGTTATAAACAAATTATTAGCAGATCATTTTCCAGTAAGCGATCTTAAAAAACAAATGTTGGCCTTTACAGCAATACCTGTTCCAGGAATGTTAAATGATTTTAAACGTTTAAGATCAGAAGCAGGTGACGATGCATGTGCTAGAGGCATTGTTAGAGGATATGCAAATACATTAGGACCAGACGTACAAGAAAAATTAAATATTTCTGAGTGGAGTAAGCAACATGTTAAGGCATTGCTCGAAGCAAAAGGTATTATGGGCAGAGTAGTTGGAGATAGATTTCAAAAAGGTGATGACCAATTAGAATTTCAACGTGTAGATCTATATCCTCAAGAAGAAATGCAATTTCCTGATGCAGAAAGCAGAGATGAATTTATCAGAGCAACAGAACAAGAATTAAACAGTCAAATTGAATGGACTAATACTCCTAACAATGGCAGTTTAGCATTTGGTATTGCTACACTCACAGATCCAACCTTAGATGATAAACTAACATATTGGGGTAGATACTTTAAACAAAAAACAGCAGATATGATGGGTAAGTGGAGCAACGGTCAAGTACCAGTTGGTTGGAAATTACAAACTGCTGGAGCAATGAAATTAGATATAGGCATAGACCCACAACATTTAATTAAAACAGATGATCCTTTTAATGGTGTAGAAAATGTAATACAAGCAGTAAAGAAAAATTCTGCAGGTAACGAATTGTCAGAAACATTAGTAAATGCATTAGAAACTATCCATACACAGGAACATCCTGTGTTCCCAGGACAAATAGCAAACTTACCAGCATTAAGAGACTACTTTGGTGAGATAATGGGACCAGTAGCACTTATGAGTGAAATGGTAGGCGGACAGGCAGATGCCGCCAAAGCAGATTTATTAAAAGGTCAACCTTGGGCAAGTTGTAGTATATTTTGGCCCATGGCGATGAATGCCCCACTAGTTGACAGTTACTTCACAGCACCAGACGGTAGTAGAGTAGGTATTAGCAGTAAAGGTGGAAAAGGTGCAAAAGCAAGTGTTAAGAACATTGCAGATGCTATAATAAAAGCACCAGACATAATGAAAGCACAGTATCAAACAACTGTAAAGATTATAGACATTGTACAAAACAATAGTGCTAAAGATGGACCATTTAGATTAGCAGAATTATACAAAATGTTACCACAAGGTTTAGAACAAGAAATCAATGGTTATATTCAAACAGGTAAACAAGACTATGCTGGACTTAGTCCTGCATGTACAGAATTATTTAATTATGGTACGCCAAAGCAAGACATACCAGGTTTTAACACAGGATATGCTATGTTGGCTCTACTTGCTAAAAAAGTTACAAGAGCAATCAACACAGCAGGACCAGAGTTTGGACAAGGGTGTGTAGCATTCCTTAACCAATCCAGTATTGTACAGTTATATTGCAAAATGGGTAAAATGGGAGACGATGCTAGAGTAACAGGATGGGAGGCTGTATATCCGCCAAACTTCCAAGGTACAGTAGAAATAGACGGCAGTAAAAATTACTACAGTTCAAGAATAGGTGG
>Ga0181410_1001356_pt1 | contig 10449 bp, 4 predicted proteins | sample 33SPOviralmetaG_FD_130112 | JGI IMG/M metagenome (GOLD analysis project Ga0181410, IMG submission 130112) | Marine viral communities from the oligotrophic San Pedro Time Series (SPOT) site, San Pedro Channel, CA, USA - 33 SPOT_SRF_2012-06-20 | ecosystem: Environmental > Aquatic > Marine > Strait... | reverse complement strand
TGAATTTGTTGTAATGTTGTTGTTAGCACAGCAATCCTTGCCTCATAAGCAATCGCTTGCGCTGTCGCATCGTTTAGACGCCTTTGATATACGCTCAAAAGCGCAGAAATTTCGGGATCCATGCGTATAGATAATAAAAAAGGAGGTCCGAAGACCTCCTGTATTTAGTCAGTTGTCATGGGGTTCAGAACGAACCGCCGTCGATCGTGATGTTCTCTAGGGAACGGGTGGTGCCGGAGCAGGAGATAACCTGCGAAGCGCCAGCACAGTCGTTCACGTAGAGGGAACCAACTTCCAATCCAGCGTAGGCGCTTGGAGTTAGGACACCGGTAGTCTCACTTGACTCGCTTGCGAAGACAAAGCGAGCAGCAGAGTCATCCCAGAAGAACGCTGCTTTCTTAGCAGAACCATCATAGTAGTTCATTACGAGACCAACGTCTTTGTTGGTATCGCTGCCTAGATCACCAGAGGAAGAACGCTGTAGTTCGAGGAGTGTATCCTCAATCGTCGTGTTCGTCGTGTTGATGCTGGTGAGCGTGCCGTTAACGGTAAGGTTACCGCCGACGGTTGCGTTACCAGATAGACTCAGACTGCCGCCTGTGAGGGCACCAGAAGCGGTTACGCTCGTAAGACTGATAGCGTCATCCAAAGCGACCGAGACGCCGTTAGAAGCGGCGGTAGTGGTTACGTTAGAACCACCAGAGATCGTTAGATCCTCAGTTGCTAGTGCGATGTCCTCAGAACCGCTATCACCATCAACCGTTAGGGTTGTAACGACAGTTGCGGTACTTGTGGCAGTAACGCGACCCTTAGCATCAACTGTGATAACAGGAATTGCGGTAGTAGAACCAACCGTACCTGCGGAAACACCACTGTTAGCAAGCGTTGCCGAGATGGTAGCGTTAGCAGAACCATCGAAGGAAGCAGAACCTGTAGCATCGCCGGAGATCGCTAGTGTTCTAGAAGTTGCTAGAGCAGTTGCCGTAGCAGCGTTACCGGAGGTGTCCTGATTACCTGATGCGTTTACGCCAGGTAGGTTGATGTTTCCAGTACCATCAAAGGATACACCACCAATTGTTCTAGCAGTCTCTAGTGCGGTTGCCGTAGCAGCGTTACCAGAAGTATCTTGGTTACCTGATGCGTTTACGCCAGGTAGGTTGATGTTGGAGGTACCATCAAAAGATACACCACCAATTGTTCTAGCGTTTGCTAGAGCAGTCGTGGTAGCAGCATTACCAGAAGTATCCTGGTTACCAGTGGCGTTTACACCAGGTAGGTTAATGTTAGCAGTACCATTAAAGGATACGCCACCGATGGTTCTAGCATTTGCTAGAGCAGTCGCGGTGTCTGCGTTACCAGTTAGATCACCTGTAACATCGCCAGTTACATCACCGGTTACGTTGCCGGTTAGAGCACCTACAAAGGTAGCAGCAGTCGCGATACCAGTTGTATTGAGTTGACCGTTAAAGGTAGTAGCAGTAGCAACACCGGTAACAGTTAGATCACTTAAAGTCTTAAGTGACTGGATGTGAACAACGTCACCTAGGGACTTCCAAGCGACGATTTCTACTTCATCACCTGCGGTAGCACCCGAGGCAAGAGTTACAGTTGCCTTGTCAACGTTATCGTTGTAGTCAACACCGGTTACAAGACGAACACCGTTTAGGTATACATCAACAAAACCTTGTGTGTAACCAGCATCAAACGTAAGAGCAGTTTGACCTTGCGTTGCGGTGATAGTCTGAGAAGTTGTGAAGGTGGTAGCAGCAACACCAGACATGGTGACTGTTGCGGTTCCATCAATAACGGTGAAGGCTTCTAGACCAGTACCATCAAACCGGAATGCGGTAACAAGACCCGTGTGACCTGAAGCGGTTGTAACACCAACTAGAGGAATTAGAGTACCGTTTGTTTGACGGATATCAGCACCAACGAAACTAGAAGCGGTAACAATACCAGCAGCGTTCATGTTGGTAGCACCGATGCGACCAGCGGTGATATCACCGGTTAGAGTAGCATCGTTGACTGTTGGCGACTCGGAGAAGACTAGAGTAGAAGTACCAGTCTCATCGGTGATCGCAGCAGCGAGGTTTGCGCTGCTTGGGGTTCCAAGGAAGGTAGCAACGTTAGCACCTAGACCAGCAACACCAGAACTAATAGGTAGTCCAGTAGCATCGGCGAGGTTAAAGGCAGGAGTTGCGTCAGCAGCACCTAGAGCAACAGAAATACCACCGAAGGATACGCTGCTATTATCAAGAGCAGCATTGGGGATATCGGTTAATGAAGCACCAGAACCAGAGAAGGTCGTAGCACTCAGAGTGCCACCAGAGAAGGTTAGAGCACCGTCGTCGCCAAGTTCACCACCTGTACCTGCTAGAACAACACGACCAGAAGTTAGGTCGGATACAGCAGCAGAGTTAGCAGTCAAACCACTAGCAATGTTAGCGCCACCGTCTACGTCTAGAGCACCAGTTACGGTAGCACCAGCACCAACCTTAAGGGTTGTAGCGTCAGCGAAAGTTACAGTGGCAATACCCGAGACATTGATAGCACTGAAGTTAGCACCAGCACCGCCGCCAAGGACATATTCCTTGACACGAGACATTTCGGTCTTACGGTTAGTACCGCCAGCACCGTCATCAACAACTAGGAGGTCAGCATCAACTAGGTCAGCACCGATGTCGGTAGCACCATCAATGTTTAGTGAAGCAACGTCAACGGTAATTGAGGAAGCAAGAGCAGAACCGCTTAGAACCTCAGTGTTGTTGACCTTAAGAACCTTGCCAGAAGCGAGGTTGATGTTTTCGGAAGAACCGAAGTTATCGCCAGTTGCTTCGAATTGGAAGGTCTTGTCGCCCTCACCAGAATCAACGGTGATACCAGCACCATCAGCAGCAGCGTCGTTAGCAGCGCCAGTGGCAATCTGGATGTTTTTATCGTCAATATTGACGGTTGTCGAATTTATGGTAGTTGTCGTACCATCGATTTGGAGGTCACCAGCAATAACAACCTTACCAGTGTTGTCGCCAACGCCAGCGGGGTCAAGTGTTAGGGTTGCTGGACCAGAGATAGTATCCGAGGTAACACGGATTGCAGAACCTTCAGCACCTGTATGGAATGCAGAAGCAGTAACTGTAGAAGAAGCAACTACGGTGCCAGTAACACCAAGAGATGAACCATCAAATGTTAGGTTACCACTGTCTTCTAGTTCTCCACCAGAACCAGCAATAACAACTCTGTTATCTGTAAGATCTTCAACAATTAATGTGTTAGCTGTTACTCCACCATTGAAATCAGCAGTACCACCAACTGTAGCTCCACCAGTTACTGTTAGACCAGAAGCGATGTTAGCACCACCATCAACATCAAGAGCACCAGTTACGGTAGCACCAGCGGATACTACAATGTCGGTAGTTCCAAGTTGGTTAGTGGTCGTAATACCAGTTGCCTGGAGGTTTACGAAGTTAGCACCAGCACCACCACCAAGGACATAATCCTTGACGCGGGACATTGCTGTCTTGCGGTTGGTGCCACCAGCACCGTCATCTACAACCAGAAGATCAGCATCAGCCAGGTCGGCACCGATGTCGGTAGCACCGTCGATGTTGATCGCAGAAACGTTTACCTTGTCAGCAGTGGTAATCTCGTTTAGTTTACCGTCAGCAATGCTGCCAGCAAGCATGGCGTTAGTAACACCAGATGCTTTTACGTTCAGAGTGCCGCCACTAAACTCAATAGAAGATCCATCAACCTCAGAGGTTTTGACATAATCTTCTACAAGTTTGCTGTCCGCAATGTTGCCATCCAACTGACCATTGGTGATTACACCAGTTAGGTTGCTTGTAGCAAGATTACCATCAAAGGTTGTTGCAGATACAATACCAGAAGAATTGATATCGTTGGTAACACGTAGACCGTTTCCTGTAGAGAAGGTCAACTGATTGCTATCAGCGATAGCACCAGAGGTACCAGCAAGAACAACACGACCAGCCGTTAGATCACTAACAGTAGCAGACGACAAGGTGGTTTCGCCACCAGAGATGTCAGCACCGCCATCGACGTTAAGAGCACCGGTAATAGTAGCACCAGCACCGACCTTAAGGGTTGTAGCATCGGCAAACGTTACGGTAGAAATACCAGATACGTTAATCGCAGCAAAGTTCGCTCCGGCACCACCGCCGAGCATATAGTCCTTAAGATTGGCAGCGGTTACTTTACGGTTTGTACCGTTAGCACCGTCATCGACGATCATTAGGTCGGCGTCAACAACTTGAGTAGTTGCGGTGCCGCCATCGATGTCAAGAGCACCAATTTCTACTTTGTTAGCAGTGCTAATTGTGTTGAGCTTACTATCAGCAATCGAACCAGCCAACTGAGCGTTGGTGATCGTACCAGTCAGACTGGTAGTAGGATAGTCAGTAGCATCACTTAGGTCAAATGCTGGAGTAGCGTCTGTTCCACCAAGAGTTAGCGTAACACCACCAACAGAAGTAGTAGGATCTGCTAACTTACTGTTGGCAATAGAACCTGCTAACTGGGCGTTAGTAATCGTACCAGTCAGACTGGTAGTAGGAAGGTTCGTTGCGTCTGCCAGATCAAATGCAGGAGTTGAATCGGAAGCACCTAGGTCAACAGATACACCACCAAAGGAAACACTATCGTTGGCAAGTTTGTTATTGGCAATAGAACCTGCCAACTTGTCGTTCGAAATACTACCAGCTAACTGAGCGTTAGTGATAGTTCCTGTTAGATTTGTAGTGGCAAGGTTGCCGTCGAATGTAGTTGCGGTGACGACTCCGCTTGCGTTCACTTCGGTTACTGTGATGCCATTGCCGCTAAAGTCGGCACCACCGTTTACGTCTAGTGCTCCACCAATAGTGGCACCAGCGGAAACATTTACTGTGGTTGACTGTAGGAAGGCAACTGTACCAACACCCGTGGCATTAACGGATGTAGCATCTAGGGTATCATCCCAAGACAAATCACCGTTGCTATCTACTAAGAGATAACCACCGGCTGTAATAGATGCTGGAAATGTATAAGTAAGGTTGCTCGCAACTGAGGCAGGTGCCTTCAGTTCAATATAATTTTCACCGTTATTCGTTCCTTCTACTAAGCGGAGACCCGATCCTGCTGTAGTTGTTTCTTTGGTCCAATATCGGTGAGAACCAAAAAATTTGTTATTTGACGTTGTACTATCAATACCAACGTAGAGGTCATACTTATCCGTTGTAAAACCAGGTTCACCGGGGCGTAAACCTGGTAGATTCGCGAATTGACCTCTCTTAAACTGAATTACTGGAGAACCCATGAAGAGAGTATTTGATCTTTGCTACTCAAATATTTAGAGTAACTATAGTCTACGTCCAGTATAAATTACCACTCACCCGCGTCAAGATCAATCTTATTGTCTAATGCTACATCTAGGTAATCAATAGTCTGTGTTGTGAGACCAACAGGTAGTGGATCAGCAGTTGTTACACCAACAGCAGAGTCAATTACATCATCAGGATTTACAAATTTAAACTTATCAGTGGGAGCATCATAAGCGAGAACAAATTTGTTTGTTGTTCCACTTAGATTGGATGCGTTTACATCCAACAAATCTTTTAGACTTGCCACTGAGTCTGCTCCAGATACTGATTGTACTATAACTTGGACGGGGGATGAACCTTCTCCAACCAAGTTTACGTCTGCTACCTCATTATCGTCAACAGATACGTTAAAGACAGAACCGCCATTATCACTAACGACTATATTTGACATGTCAAGATACTGTCGAGTTTATTTTTGCCTGACCTGTTATGACCTTTGTTTTCTTATTATTATTCGTGTTCTCGATTATAATATCATAATTATAACGACCAGCAGTGATAATGCCTGTTTGAGCATTAGTCAAACTAATAGTTAGTTGACCTTGTGTTGGGTCAGCATTATATGTGGTACCAAAACTAATGCTACCAGCGGAATCACTCCACTTTCTCATCTTAGCATCAAACTCATAGATGCTAAGATCCAATGGAGATCCATCAGACTTGTTCAGAGAGTAAGTTCTCTGGAAGTCTGTTCCCTCCTCAATGACTAGATTGACGACAGGAACTGCCATTAGATTCTACCTTACTAAGCTTATTTATTGAGGATCATTGCTTTTAAGACAGCAATCTCACAACGGAGTTCCTCAATCTCCGATTTCTGAGCGAGAACTCTTGCCTTCTCTGCCATATATTTCTCATAGGCAACCGTGTCTGTATTCACGATTGCCTGTGATTTCATGTCTCGCTCAAGACCTTTGTGGTCTTTTACTCTCGCTCTTTTCATAAAGTTTCTCGTAAAGAAATGACCAACTCATCAGGAAAGTGCGATAACTCGGAAGTCTCTTAGTCTTACCGGTGTCGCAGAACTGGTGCTGATACATTCGATCTTGACCTGATAAGCAGTAAACTGAGGTAGGTTATTCGCGGTGAACTCATGTTCTACGAATTGACCTGGAGCAGCACTGATGTTTCTATCAGGAGTACCGTTATTTAGAGCAGGGTTAATAACCTGTTCTTTGTTATTGAGGTTATTGAAACCAGGCATTAGTTCGAATACCTTGTCAACCTCAGAACCATCAGCACGTTGGAGTCTGTATAAAACTCTTACACCACTGGTACTAGACTTGTCAATATCAACTAGGACACGTAGAGAAGAAGCAGGATTCTCAAGTCCAATAACCTGAGTTAGGTAATTGAAGTTGTGTGGATCTTCTAGAAGTGTATTAGATCTCCTATCCGTAATGTAGTTACTAATTGGAGCGTTAGTTCTGTTTCCTCTAGTTGTGATGGTGCTTGCGAACACATCAATCGTAGGAGAAACGTTCTCATCAGTGGTTCCGATTGTAACTTCCATTGTGAAGGACTTGGAAGCAGGTAAAGCGCCCAACTTAGAATTCTCGTTCTCGCGGGAAGCAATCATTCTAGGCGTGGAGAACTTAGTCTCATTAGCGATAGAAACTGGTTCGAAACCTTGATCCTGGAAGGATATCTCAGAACCATCAGCACTAGTAGCAGAGGTTGTTCTAACCCTAGCAGACATCGTGGTGTTTTCTGGAGTAATGTTTCTTAGGTGTGGAGTGATGGACTCAAACTGAATGTTCTTAGATGCCTTCACTTTACTACCACCACCAAAACCAGAGTTGGTGAATACTTTATTACCCTCAATCTTGAGGTAATAATTATCCAAAGTAATCTTACTATCGATAGAGTTGGTTACCGATGCGAAGTTATGCTCTTTGTTGATTCTTCTTAGAGATACGCCACCAAACTCATACTTTTGGATTTCAGTATCAGTGGTGTAAGACTGAGAAAGTGTGCCGTCAATACCACGAGTTGTGATACCCGTTAGTACATTGTTACCAACACCCGTGTAAGCAACAATCTCTTTGTTGATTAAAGCATAACCAGGATTGTCGGCGGTTACCTGAGCACCCTCAAAGAAGTTAAAGGTGGCACTATTACCAACACTAATGTTCTCGATAGAACTTGCGGCGTATCCAACAGTAATTGTTGTTGGAATCTGATCACCAACAGCACCAACAATTTTTACAGTATTGTTAGCAGCGTGCATACCGTGGTTACGCGCCTGAACACGGAAGTGTGTTCCATCAAACTCATTGTTGTTGATTGTAGACGTAATAGGATTGATGTTGGTCATTGCGGAAGCAATACCAGCAGCAGGACCAGCAGTAGGAACGTGTTGCAAATCAGAAGACGTGTTAAAGTCCTGACCAGTTACATTCGTTAGGCGGAAACTATTGGTGGAAGTGACAACTCCAACCGTCAAGACTAGACTTCTGCCCAGTCCATCAGCACCAATCGTACCAGTTACGGTATCACCCACAGCATAACCTGTGCCAGTTGCGTTGACGCTTACGTTATCAACTGTTCCACCGGTTACAGTTACGATACCAGTTAGACCACTACCAGATCCAGTTTGAGTCTGGAATGTGATCGCTTGACCAGCACCATTGGGATAACCTAGACCAGCATTAGTGATGTTTAGTCCTGTACCGCCGATAGCGACAGGACCCAGTTTTGCCTCAACAAAACCTGAGGAGGTTCTACCAGACTGTTTAATCTCACTACCAACAACTACAAATTCGTTAGTAACAGAAGATGACAGACCCAATGTTACCTTCTTAGAGAAGATCTCAATTGGATTGGGTTCTAGTAGATACTTATCATTTTCAGAATCTAACTGAGGATTAAACATCTTCAGTGTTCCTTCACCAGTCGTAAACTTCGCTTTACGGGCAACATACTTGAGGTCTTCCAGTTGAGAAGCAGTCCACGTAGAAGCGTTCTGCGACTTGAATAGAGAACCTATTGAAGGTTGCTTATTAATAATGACTTTTTGCAGTTCTGGAAGATCCTTGGTGGAGATGTCTTCCTCACCCATACGAGCGATCCAGCAGTTGTAATCCTGAGTATCTGCCTTGATTACAAAAGCATACTCGCCAGTTTCAAGATATATTGGGAAATCAAATATGAACGTTGTTGGTGTTTTACCATCCGAAGATGCTTTGACATCAACAGCATCTAGAACTTTAAATCCTAGAACCGTCATAGATGGATATCCATTTACAACAGGCACAATTTCTACCATAACAGGAAGATTCTCACTCTTCGTAGCGAAGAAGAGATCTACAGATGTCATGAAGATGCCAGGTTGCTCGTCCACTACAAATGATTGTGCTAGCGGGTCACCAGTGTCCATGTTCTCTTCTGGAGGTTCTGGTGGTGCTGGTGGTGGTGGTGGCGGTGGAGGTGGTCTCCTAATAATCGTAGTTTCTACGATCAAGTCAGCACTAGATGTAAAGTTTGCTCTTGCTCTACTGGTAGGAATACCAGGAATGTTACTACGTTTTGCGGTTACCTCTGCTAGATTGGTACCATTTGAGAAGTTTGGATCTGTTGGAGGAATATGAATAGATCCAACTAGAGCACCGGTCTCGTCAGAAACTAGACGAACTTCGCCGACAGTTGCCTCAGCACCACTGGTCTCACCGATCAGTTTCATGTCCTTAACGACACGACCATAGAAAGTTTCATTTGACTTTTGAGTCAAACTCTTAGTATCGATGTTTAGTAGTGTTGTGGTATCGCTGTAGGATGATGAAATACCAGTATTATTGTATGGGTTGGTGTTAAAGAATGCTACAGGAGCATTATAAGGACCGTCCTTGTGGTTGGGAGAAGCAAGACGGAATTTGATCTCTGCGTTGCTTCCTTCGCCTCGTACAGTCTCACCAACCTGGAATGCACCCTTGACTGGGGATACCTCTAGTAGTTTAGGAATAGCAAGTTTTCTGTTATTTGACATATCCTTGCTAGAGAACTCAGCGTTCATCTTAGTAGATGGTTTGAGTCTTGTAGCAACGAACTCGATATTCTGAGATCTTAGTTTTGGAACAGCAGATGTTTCAGTGATAACCTCAGTTTCACCAAATCCACCATCAACAGTTATAAATTCTCTTTCTACCCAGTAATCCTCGGCAGGATTTAGTGACATCTTACCTGCCCAGGTAACAACATCAAATGGGTTTACATTTACCGCTCTACTGGCGAATGGTTGATTAAAGTCCTCAACCTCAGTGTAGTTCATGGTAACAAGATTACCAGACTTTCTTAGATTTGGAGAACCAATATCAGTGGCAAAGAATACGTCACCTGTAGGATCTGGAGTTCCGTTTAGACCGATAAGTGACTCAGAACCAACTAGAAGGTCTACACTATCAAAGTTGGCACGAGGAACCATGGTGCCATTCTCAATGTTATAATTGAGTGATGGAACGGTCTTATCGGCAAGATTGAATGAACCAAAGTTATCAACAGCAAAACCAGTCTTAAACTTGTCTAGTCCAGTGTCTGGATCTTTGACAGTTAGTGCTTGTGTCTTTGCTTCGAGTAGAGACAGTGTAGTTACAGTCTCTAGATTTTCGATTCTGTTCTCAAGGTTACCGATGTCAAGCATCGTGTAACGTCTATTGGATCTATCCTCAATGTTGATATCGCGATTTACATCAAAAACATATGGAGCATATGTGATCTCAGCAAGTTCGAAGGAACCTGTTATACCTTCTGGGGCAGTAGGAGCAACAGAAGGTGTGCCCTCTACAAGAGTAAATGTTATATCTCTATTGAGGAATAGTCTGTCAACACGACCCAAGTAATGTCTATAATCAAATGTGATGTTCTCATCACTTACTAAGATATTGGGAATGGACTGACCGTTAGAACTAAAGTTTCTAGACGACCACTCAAACGGCGATAGACTACCACCATAATCGGCAACACGAGGTCTTAGGTCAATGACATCAGTGTTTTTGATACCATTAAACCCAGGAACCATATCGTATACATCAGCACTATAACTAGATGCGGTAATAATTTCACCACTATCATCAGACTC
>Ga0181410_1001354_pt1 | contig 10454 bp, 10 predicted proteins | sample 33SPOviralmetaG_FD_130112 | JGI IMG/M metagenome (GOLD analysis project Ga0181410, IMG submission 130112) | Marine viral communities from the oligotrophic San Pedro Time Series (SPOT) site, San Pedro Channel, CA, USA - 33 SPOT_SRF_2012-06-20 | ecosystem: Environmental > Aquatic > Marine > Strait... | reverse complement strand
CACAGGGAACTGAGATAAAGTTTAGTGATGATGCATTGGGTATACCATCAGTGCCCAATGAACCAAAATCACTTGAGCCCTCAAGGGCTACGCTTAAGCTTCTTACTGTAGATGCCATGGTTATGCCTCCAAATATAATAAATCAAAAGCTAGAGATAGCATAAAAGCTAATGCGTCACCCTGTGTATCTAGCACAGGCTCTAGCAATGGGGTTAGGGGTATTATAGAAACAATACCTGTATTAATAGTGTCATAATTAGGGCCCTTGAGGGTATCAATTAAAAAAGCTGTATCTTCATTAATCAGCCTCATTAAGTAGCCCTTATCAGTAGGTAGGTCATATCTAACTCTAAGGTTTACTCTGCTCCGCTTGCGCCCGCTTATGCCTGCCTGGCCATCATCCTGAGCTAGCCCATCAAGTTCTAACTCAAAATACCTATTTGAGTGTGGTCTATTTTCTAATGAAGCTGTGAGCCCATCACCTCTATTAACAGCCACAAAGCCATGATGTACATCAGATTTAGGAGTAATGCCCTCTATAAAGTTCTCTATATAATCGAGGGCTGAGAATATGCCTTGAGTCATTTAGCTACTCCTAACTTTTTCCTAACCTCGATACCTACAGCCTCACTTAATATATCTACATCTTTTTCAGTGAGGCCTAAAAACTCTCTCTTCTCATTAACATGATAGCCGTAGCTCTGCACATGTTTAGTAAGCCCAATAGTAAAGCCTGTGGCTGTGGCCTCTTTAATAACTAGATTATTCATGAGTTGACCACTTAGCACTAGATCTACTTGAGCTGAGTCATTATTGCCCTTGCGCCCTCTGCCTCTGCTATCTTCTTTATATTGCTCATAGCCCCCTGCATAATAAACACTCTGGCCTGTTCTAGATGGCCTACCACCTTTAGGTGATAGCCTTGCACCTTTTTTAGCTACATAGATAGGCTCTTGAGAGTAATCATCAAACTTAACACCATTAGCATCTATGCCTTCTGATGTTCTTAGCTTGATAGTCGCTAGCGTGTTACTTGCTAGCCTCATGCTATCTTGTGCAGTCCATAAAGTGCGAGGTACTTTTATATTGATCTTAGTAGGCATGATTAATGTCTCATACCTCTGGCAGGTGTGAATGTTAGATCATTATCTTTTTTAGTGTAGTTACTCCAAGAGGCTCTAAAGTCAGTAGCTGAGCCACCTGATTTACTTAGGTTCTCTTCACCATCATCTATTACACCATCACCATCTATATCTAATGCCACGCTATCTAATGCAGAGGCCATTAAGTCAGCACATCTAGCTCTAAATGCCTCTGCTAAATCAAGCTGTGCATTTTGCTCATAAATCATAGCTGCAGTACAGTAAGCATGGGCAAGCTTAAAGCTCTCAGCATTGAAGACTTCATCTTCTGTTAAATTGTCTGCAGAGAGATGTGATCTAACATTCATAGATAACTCATCAAGTGCAGAGTTAATCTGAGGCGTAAAGTCAGATTGTCGTCTAGGTATCATGCCTGCAAGCTGTGCAAAAGTTCGAAGTAATGAAGCATGATCAAGCCCAGTGTCAAATGGTCTTAGAGCTACTTTGATCATACCCTTTTCAGTTAGCTCTTGATTCTGAGAGCCTAGATCTGCTGTATAAACTACTGAGTAACTGTAGTAGCCATCTTTACTGCTAAGATTAGCACTTGTGATGTTATGATAATACATAGGCACATGTAGAGTAGCATTAGTGCTTAAGTCAATCTCTCGAGGCAATGACTCAGCTAATATAGCTGTAGTGCCTACTATTCTAGATAGTGTTACACTGAAATATGTATCACCATTAGTAATAATAAATGCTCTCTGCTGATCAGCTAACAATGATGATGCTGATGCACTTAAAGTCAGTGTACGTCTATCATTAGCAATAGCATTAATAGTAACATCTGCACGCCCTTGAGTCATGCTTGCAGTTACATTGCCAGAGGGGCCATTGAATAAATTAAATGTTACTGTGCCTGTTACAGGCTGTGGAGCTGTCCACTTGAACATGTAGTCAGAGCCTCGAGCTACTTTAATCATTGTTTACCCCCCTTATTAGCTTTAGATATATCTGATGATTTTGCTTTAGTTAAATTAGCGGCTTGCATAAATGATTCTGTTACAGGGCTCCAACTATGTCTACAGTTATAGCCCCCGCCTGATGTCTTAACTGCTAAACCTTGTCCATTATTTAGCTTAGTCATCTGCTTTTCATCTACTACTAGATTAACTAAAGCCCTGCAAAAGTCTCTAGTGATACCATCTCTAGGCCCTGTATATAAATAATGATCAAGCTCAGCTACTGCAGATGCCATGGCAGTGAGCCCCCGCCCATATTGACTAATCTTAGTTTTAATCACTGTGAGCTGTCTGCCCTGTGATCTGTTCATTTGTAATTGAAGATTACTCATAACAGTATTAAGAGGCACATTAACCTCTAAGTCTCTTAAACTATCTCTTATGTTTTGCTTGATAGATGGCACTATTACGCCCTCAAATATATCCTCTATATTCTGGGCACTCAGCTCATCTACTGAGAGTGCTAGGCTACTTAAATCTAAATCAGGTTCAATAGCTGTTAGCACCTTATTAACTGATGTTTGTATTTTACTCTGTTGAGTAGTTAAATCATCTATAGCCTCACCTAAGCCACCTGCTATTAGCAAGTCTAAAAGCTCATCATCTGAGGCATTAATAATAGAGGCAGGGCCTGTGGCCTGCACAGCCTGCTCTATAGTGTCGAGTAGAGAAGCCATAGACTTTTTTAAGGCTTTCTCTATTTCTTGCTCTGCTGTTATCTCTGCTCTAATTTGATCACGCCTTGCTCTAATGAGTGTAGCCATGGTGGCAGATGATGCCTCTTGAGCTTGCTTAGATAAATCATCTATAGCACGCTTATCAGCATCCTCACTCATCAGGGTAATAGTAGGCTGTCCACATGAGCAATAGAGCACAGATCAAAACCTTAAGAGTGACAGCCTGTAAGAACATGGCCCAAAGTGCTATCGACTTTGTGGAAAGTGTTAATTTCCTCACCCCATACATAACGGCGGGTTTTGTCTAAAGAGTCATATTGACCTGCCACCATGTTAGAGAATTGAAGATTAAGAGCAGCTACAGGCATACCCTTAACGTTTCCTGACTTTTGAACTACTGCATCAGAGCCACGCAAGATGCCCATAAATAACTTAGTGCCATCCCAAATAGCAGATTCTGAGCTAGTAGCGCCAGGCACTGCAGTCTCTCTAAGAGCTTGCCCTACATAGATGTTAGGAATACCTAAAACATCACGTAAGCAGGTTAATACAGCCTCATCATTTAAGATCTTGTTACCACTTGCAACGCCATTAGGTGTAGCGCCAACTTGTAGATAACCACGAACCTCAGGATTTTTAGCAAGGGCTCTAAAGCATTGGCGACCTAGAATAAGAGTATCTGGGTTAATGCCATGTGCTGCTGAGAAGATTGTATCTTTAAGATCAAACAACTCACTTAGAGGCTCTGCACCTGCTGCATTAAATGTGCTAGATGCTGCAGAGTTATTAAAGTTGGCTGTATTGAAAAGCATATCTGCTAGACGCTTCTCACGATCAAGCTTAAGCACTCGGCTTACCTTGCGGGCAATGCGTGCCTCTTCAGAGCCAGGGTATTGACTATCGAAAATATCTTCCATAGCAATAGCATCGCTAGCAGAGTGAATCTTTGCTTTAAAGGTTTGGCTAGTACGATCAAAAGAGCCAATCATTGCACGTGATGCGCCTGGCGCTCGCTCGAGGTCAAGGCCTGCGCCTGCACCCATAAAGTTTCTAGTCTCTTCTACTAGAAGTGTACCACTGCGCTCTGAGATACTAATGCTCTCAAGTGCTTTATCAGCAATAAGCTGAGCATCGCTAGGGATAACCTCAGCTACAAGGCCTGTAAGGATTTGGTCTACAGGATGTAAATTTGAATATGATGATGCCATTTTTTAAGCTCCTTAAGCTTCTACTACTACAGGGCCTACAAACATAACCAAGATTTGATCATTGTCTGCTGCTGTAGTTTGGTTAATGTTAGGAATCATGCGACAGACTGCAAAGTCACCGCTTGCTACAGTCTCTACTTTACCTGTAGTGCCTGTTACAGATTTTAATCTAGGGTCAGTTGAAGCTGTGATATTGCCACCTGCAATAGCTCTACTTAATCCTGCTGTAACTACTTCTACAGCTTCACCTGCTGCGGCTGCTCTCTGAGCAATACCAACGCAAGCTTTTTCAGTGCCATTTTCTGTAATTTTAACTTTACCTGCAGTATCAAGTGATACTAAAGCAAACTCAGTGATAGCACCACTTGCAACAAAAGTTTGAATTGTTTGATTATTCATTATTTAACTCCATAAGCTTGATTGTAGTAATCAGCGTTATTTGTTCTAAATTGATTTAATGCTTCTGAGTAAGTGATGCCCTTTTCAGACTGTAGTTCCTCAATCTTAGCATTAAGAGTTTTAATACTAATCTCTTCACCACTTGCGCCATGGCCTACTTGATTAAAAGGCACAGAGCTATTTGCAGGGCGCTCACTAAACATCTGCCAAAAAGCAGGGTGTGTGCCTTTAACTTTCCAAGCATCATTAGCAGTGCTCTGCTCATTTGGAGTAATGCGCCCCTCACGTAGTAGAGTGCTTACTGCTTCTCTCATCTCTACAGCTTCTTTATCAGCAGTAAGCTTACTGACTTGCTCACGAAGTGCAGTAACCTCTGAAAGCATAACATTATAATTTTCGCTCATATTATAGCTCTTCTTTTCATCTTTAGACTCAGCCATCTTCTTAGCTTCTTCCTCTTCATCTTTTTTAGATTCTGCCATTTTTTCAGCATCATCATCTTTAGACTCAGCCATTTTCTCAGCTTCATCCTCTGGCTTCTCTTCTGTGAGCTTAGCCTCAGAATCTGCTTTCATGTTTTTAATCACGTCTTGAAGCTCACGCACCATATCACGCAAGGCCTCATTAGATAGCTCTTCAATGTTATTCATCTCAGCTAGCTCCTCTGTAAGTGTTACCCTACTAATCTTATTGTTAGACTGTGCAGGGCGTGGGGTTAAAGTTATTGCTAATAATTGTGCATTGCCTATTTTATCGCCACCGTCTCGGGTGTAAACATCACCCGCAATAAACTCAGGGCTTGACCACAGCACACCACCTGCATTTCTTACGACCTCTAAGCCACGCTCATTATAAGCAGGAATAGCATAAAGGCCATCTTCTCTAAGCTCTACATCTACTATAAGACCTAGAGCATTACCTGATTCGGGGGGGGCAGGTGAGCCCCCACTAAATGGAGATGTTGCATGTTGCCAGTCAATAATAACAGGGTCTGCATCACGTCTAGATTTAAATACTCTCACCATCTCTGAGAGCATCTCTGTATCAATTTCTGAGCCTATGGCTGAGCCATTGAGCCTAGAGCTTACTTGACCTAAAGCCAAAGTCTTAAAGGGCTTACCAATAATGAGCCCATCAGGCACATCATAAGTAGGGGCAGGCTCTGCTAATTGCACAGCCTCACCATAGGCTCTAAGTGATTTAGTTTTCTCATCTGCAGTTTTCATCTGTTTAACTACTTTTCTAGCAAAGGCATAACCTGCATCACCGCCCCACCCATGCCAAGCTTGCCACCCTTTGCCCTGTATGTTCCACGTGGAACCTTTTTTATCTACTTCGTGTCTATCGAAATATGCAAGCATACGCTTAACAGTATCTGGGCTTAATGTTTTACCGTTAGCTAAGTCACGTGCTCGAGCTATGCCCACATCAGTCATGCCCCTTTGAGATGGGGGCTTGCTTGCTCTTACTTCTAATGCTCTCTTAGCATTATCTTGAGCGCCTTGAGGTGGTTTAAAGTCTATATGAGAGTATTTAGCAGGTGCTAATAATTCAGACTTTTTCTCTACCTTTTGAGGGTGCCCCTTGGGTAATAAGTCTAAGTCTGTGTTATATGCTTTTTTTCTCTCACCTGTGCCTACAAGTTTTAAGAAAGCTTTGACTCTAGCTAATGCCCATTGAGTTCTATTCATGCCAGGCCTATGAGATACAGAGAAAGCCCCCGCCCCACGTCTAAACACACTCTTAAGCATGCCCATATTAACCTGCTTACTCTTAGCATTGTATCTGTCATTATGCTTATCGAGCATGTTTTTAATGGCAGTCTCTGCCTTATCACTAATCTTTATGCCACCTCTTGAGCCTGATGCTGAGCCCTTAGGGTTTTTAGCACTGCCTTTAATTTGATCTTTTTTGGGTGCAGGTGTTTGGGCTTGAGTCTTAGCCATTGCGCTTGCTCCTAATGAGCTTCTCAGTGAAAGCACTTAGACTACTGCCACCCTTTGCTGAGGCTGTTCTTTCTTGGGCTGATCTGCTTGCCTCCTCTGGCAAGTCACCTGCACCTAGTCTCTCTCTAATAGCTCTCTCTAATTCATCATCAGGCGTTAAGATGCCTGCTTGTACTAGCTGTGGTAACATGCCCATGCTCTCTGCTAGATCATCAGTATCAAGCCCTGTATGAGTGAGCTTAGGTAGCTTGCTTGCATCTATTGCGCCATAGTTCCATCTAATTAACCTGCCAATAGTACCACCGCCCCGCCTGTCTATGCCACTTATAGCAGAGGCCACTATATCACATAGGTTAATAGCAGCACGCCTAAAAATGCTTAGGTGTATCTCACCCACTGACCTTGCGCCAGTTTCAGTATTACCTAGATCAGCAAACTGAGCTAAGAAGCTAGCACTGATTTCTGCATTGCATTTAGTGATTATATCAAGCGGGCCTTGTGCATATAAATTGGGCTGTTCTGCATAGCTCTCAAACTTAACTACATTATTCTCTACTAGATAGCTCTGCTCAGTAGCTAAGAAAGCTTGAGCTTGAGCCTCTGCATCATCTATCATAGCGTTAACATCTGCATCTGTGAGGCCTGCCATCTCTGCTTGAGATCTATCTACTACCACTTTAGGAGTAGGCACAGCCCATCTATCCAAGCCTACACACATTAAGTTACTTGCTCTTTGCTTGGTACGCCACCACCACCATACAGGGCGTAACATGCCCACGCCCTCAAAGTTTGAACCTGTTTTATTTAGGGTGAGCAGTAATAACTTATGAGCAGGTATAGGCTCGGGTGTGTAAGTAGTACCAACTATGTTTTGCACCACACCATCTAACTGCTGTGAGTCACGAGAGAGCCATTTGTTATGTGCTGATGGCTCACGATCTGCATACTGATCTAGCCACACTCTGACCTGCCCTGTGCTGTCGGGTGCTACTTTATATAGCTCCTCTGCATATCTATAGCCCAACGGTACAAACTCGAATAAATAAGCAAGCTGATCTTCAAAGCTTAGGCTCATCTGCCCTGAGTAACCATCAAAACCAAAGGCCTCATTTGCAAAACGTGCAAGCTCATCAGCTACTGCATCGCCCTCAATGCCTGACTCAAAACGCCATGTAGCACTTAGCAAAGTCTGCCTTAGCATGTGCCATGATCGCCTTACTATAGGGTCAGTTCTAAGCATCTCCTCAGCCTCTTGAACCCAGTTAAGGCCACTAAGTCGAGGGTTTTGCTCTTTACCTGCAATGGTGCCACCATTAAGCTGAGTGCCTGTTATGCCTCTTGTTCTGAATTGAGGCGCAAGGGCTCGCATGTGCTTAGGATTTCTATCTTCTCTGCTCATAGTACCCCTGCATAGTTTAATGGGCTCTAGATGCATTATAAGCACAAATAAAGTTTTTAGCAATATATCTATTTTTTTGCTTGACTTTGAAGTGTTAACAGTGTTAACGTGATAAGTCTTTCTTTTTGAGATTGGCGTTTTTTCGGTATTTAGGTTTACCCACCTTATCTAGTCCGTCCTACCAAGCATAAAAAAGCTTGAGACTAGGTAAGGTGGTTAAGCTTTTATTTACTCGCTTAAGAGCGTAAGGTGCCAGAGTTGAACAAACAGCTTGCACCTTAAGAATTAGACTCTCCTGAGGTGCAAGCTGTCTATAGCCACCTCTCTACATCAGGGTGTAAAACTATATCTTGCTCTGTTTTAGTTTTGATGGGGGGCTTGTCACTAAAGAGACTAAGCTTGTTAATGATTGCAGTTTGTAGCTCTAATAGCTGATCATGCTTTATTTGCATCTGTATCTGGGCATCTCTTAGCCTAGCAATAAGTGCCTCTCTATCTGCATTAGCTGATGAAAGCTTATCTTTAAGCTCTTCAACTTCTGAGGGGTCACGCCCTGAGGCTATAGCCATCATGCTACTTATTGAGCCTGTGACCATACCTAAGATGCCCACTAACACATCTCTATTTTCATCTACTATTTTTACATAAGTTAGAAATAGGATAAGGCCTACAACAATCAATAAGAATACTACACTAAACCACCATCCTCTTTTAGCTTTCTCATCTCTTGTTAGCTCTCTATCTGTTTTATTATCAGACACTAAGCACCTCTCTTAATCGAGTTATAAACAGCATAATATAATCAATCCAATAGAAATAATCATCTAGCTCATTTATAAGTCTATACTGTTTTTTACTCAAGATGGGCATAGCTACAAAGCAAAACCATAGGAGCATAGCAAAGGCAAAACGATAAAGAGCCCAGAACAGCCATTCTATTAATTTCCTATCTCTGGCTTTGCTCTTGATTTTGTTAGGCCCTGCAATCTTTTTAGCTTTGTCTGATGATGGCGGAGGCTGTAGACTCTCAATAGTAGCGCCCACTGTATAGATAAGCTGAGGCTTTCTAACTCCCTTAAATTTATACTCACCTGCTAAAGCATAGCGGGTGCCTCTGGGTGTAAATGTATTAGTACGCCTCTTAACTGCTTGCATAGCCTCTGCAGTTAATAGCACTTGCCCTGCTTGACATAGGCTCATAGTTCTAGCTGCTATGTTTTTAGAGATACCCTCAAGCTCTACTGATTTAGCGCCTATCATGGTGTGTAGCTCATCTTGCTTGACTTCTACGACCTTGCCCCAGTGCACACCTATTCGAGCGCCTAACTTAGTTTTATCAGGTATGCTCTGTTGATAATGTATAGCAAAATTAACAGCATCTATAGGCCTCTCAAAGCTGAGTAGAAAGCCGTCACTTCTATCTATCTCTCTGCCCTCGAAACGATACACTAAAGACCTAGCAAGCTTATCATGATACTGTAGCCACCTTGCACCCCTCATAGCCCCCATGCTCTGAATAAATGCAGTAGAGCCTATAAGGTCTAATAAAACTATAGCTAAGTATCTCTCAGTGTATTCCATTAGTATGCCCTAAAAAGTTTGTCTACTTGCTCTACCTACTCTGACTTTACGTTTATTATTAACAGAACCTGCCCCCCTTGCTCTAGGTGTATATTGTCTAGAGTCAGTTTGTAAATCATGCCAGTTGAACATGATGCAATCATATCTCAATGCATCAAGTGGGTCTTCACGCCCATCTTTCTTAGGCTGTTCTTTATTATCCCATGAGTAACTGAGCAAAGCTTTTCTAATGCTGTTGCCTCTGGCTCTCTCTCCTAAATCCCATACCTCTTTAGTGATGAGATAACGTTTAGAATCAAAGGCACGTTTAAGCCTCTGTATGCCATTGAGTATATCTACTCTTATAGGGTCTGATGTATTTCTAAGATGCATACCTAGGCCACCTTGAGCGATTGGCTTTCGCATTGCTCTAAAAGCACTCTGGCCTGTCTGATCATTGCGAGCCTTGCCCGCCTTGTCAGCTACTCCATCATCAAGCCATATCTTAGGCCCATTAGCTTGAGCTTTAAGCGAGCGAGGCCACGCCACTTTAAGTATCATCTCAGCTAGTTGGGCAGTAGTCACCTCAGCAGGATTTATCTCATGGCAGATAACAGATGCTTGTAAATCATCATCATAGGCCATAATTAAAACAGAGGGCTTTCTAAAGCCCCAGTCTATAGCTATACGCCCGCTCATGTTCTCTTGATACTGCCACCCCTCTATGATGTGCTTATGTGTAAACTCATTATAGATAAGACCTGTGGGCGGGGCGGGCTTGTTCATTACCATGGCCTCACGTTCAGCCTCAGGTAACATCTTAGTAGCCTCGAACCATGCATCTGAGAGATTAGCTTGATTAACATAGCTAGTAAAAAGCAGAGGCTCAAAGCCTGCCTCCTCAGCCATGTTGCACCACCATGCATCTGCCACAGGCAAGCCCACTAAGATCATAATAGGACTAGGGCCACTTCTTAAACGCCCTAAAGCTTTATGGGCTACCTCGGCTGTTAATGTTTGACACTCATCTATTAAGCACACACCACTTGTTATATTCAAACCCTCTAAAGGATTATGGGTAGCTTCTCGAGTGCCTGGCCTAAAGTATGACCGACACCACACAGTAGAGCCTGTATGTGTATCTGTCCAAAGCCTCAGAGT
>Ga0181410_1001351_pt1 | contig 10470 bp, 9 predicted proteins | sample 33SPOviralmetaG_FD_130112 | JGI IMG/M metagenome (GOLD analysis project Ga0181410, IMG submission 130112) | Marine viral communities from the oligotrophic San Pedro Time Series (SPOT) site, San Pedro Channel, CA, USA - 33 SPOT_SRF_2012-06-20 | ecosystem: Environmental > Aquatic > Marine > Strait... | reverse complement strand
GTAGAAGTTGGTAATGCTAAAGTATTACTACTTGGTATTCTGTTGGCGTTATATCTGGAATGGAAATCTATTTCATACATTTTATTATCTCTCCATTCTTTCAATAAAGTAAAATTGTATGTTTTGTTTGGTGAAGTTATTGTTTCACTTTTCTCTTTAATATTATCCTCATTACAAAACAATCCAGCATAAATGGGCATTCTCATTCTATTTTTGTATTGGTTATATGATAATGCTGCGGCATCAGTGGGTTCTAACTTATCAGCAATTGATTTTACACAAGGTAAAGCAACTGGTAGTGGTATCCCATTTTCCTCTGGTTTGAGAGTATCTCTATATACCATATTATAAACACTTTGACTGAATTGGTCGTCAAGTTGTCCAACTTCAAGACTATAATATAAACTATCTAAAAATGTTTGGTCTGTATAATCTATTTTCAAATCACTTGAAGGTTTTTCTAACAAATCTCTTACATTTTTTAATTTATCAAAATTAGAATTATTTGCGACCATATTCGTCATAAAAACTTGATTTTCTGTTAAATTTAAATACTCATCAGTTGTAGTTGGTTTTTTAATTGTTTCATAGTCAGTTGGTAATGGGGGACTGCCAACTCCATCAGTTCTAAATATTATATTATTTGTAATTTTAGCAATTTCAGTAGCATCAAAGTTGGTTGAAAAAGCACCATCAAAATTATCAAATAGACAAAATTGTTCCCCAAGGTCATATGGAGCACTGGTTGGGTATGATGGATTATCAGCAATTAATTTCGTTGTTGATGGTGGTGTTGGTGGATAATTTTTATCTGGTTCTGTTGAACCACTGAAAAAACTTGTATTCGCTAAATTATTGATATTTAATGTTTGAATATTTTTACTTAAATTTAGATTTGAATATAATTCGCTCATCGCCATTGTTCTTTTATAATCCCCCGATGCTACACAATTGTAAAAATACTTTATTTTTTGTGCCGATGTTGGAAATGCTATATTTGTTAATGCTTTTGTTGGTGCGTTAATAGAAAAATTCTCAACACCATTATTAATATCTGTAATCATTTTACCAAATGTAGTTGGAAATGCCTTACAAGTCTCATCTTCTACTTGAAGAACTACATCACTATCATAGTAATTTTTGTAAGAAGTCAAACTTGTATCAGTTTTCAAATTTTCAGTATAATTAATTAGTCTTGGATTTATAAAAGTATCATTTCCTTCTAAATTAGGATTGTTCATACTTTCAGTTATTTTATTGCCAATTACAATTGGACTATTAAATCCTAAATTAGTTTCAACATCGGCATTTGATTTGATGATATCATATTTACTACTATAAGTCCCACTCAACGTTTGATTGTGATATGATGAATAACCATTTGAATACATACCTATCCAATCTTGTTGTCCTATATATAATCTTTGAGTGTCTGGAACATAATGACAAAGATTATTAGTTGCTGTTGTATTGGTATTATTAAAAACAAATTTAGCAGCATTTAGTTCATTGGCATCGTTATATAAACTACTTGAACCATTATTTATCCAATCGTCCATAGTTTCTAAACTAACACCACCATAATCACTCCAAAAAACACGAGCTATATTTGTATCAGTAGCATCTAAAACATTATAATTATGTTTAGTATCTTGAAAGTTAAACTCTCTAAAAGTAAAATTACTTGTGATTTTAGTTGAAACAGGACTTTTCAAACTTGCCATTCCCAATGGCAACATCGCATTATTTAACCAATTATTATAAACATAATAACCAAGTTGAAATCTTGCTTTATTATCTACTAATTCGTGATTACCATTAGCAGTTCCTATCAATTCTGTTCCTTCATCACTAACACCTTTGCTTTTAATCATTGAAGAATAATAACTAATTTTATCGCCAGGATTTAATGGAATTGACTGAGGAAGTTTAATCTTCCAACGATTATTAGCAAACTCACTTGTATTGGTTTCATCATTAATAGCTATTCCATAATCAGTTTCGTAATTGTGTTTTGCTATTTCTTGGTTGCTTTCAATAATTATTGAATAATCCATTTTACTATAAAATAATATAATAATAAAAAAAATTATATAATATACATAATATACATATATTAAAAAAGTGGAACTAAAAAAGTGGAACTAAAATAACTAAAAACTGCCCGTTTTTGAAAGTATCCCTTACGCGTATAAGAAGAGCTTTTAAAATTGGGCAAGAATTGGTTATTTCAGTTCCAAAATAAAATTTGAAAAAAAAAATTTGAATTTTGAAATAGTATATAAAGACAAATTACTAACTTTAAGTAAGGAGAATGGAGAACTTAAGAACTATGATGACTGAAATTGACGATATTAAAGATGATATTAAAGAGGGTAAATATTTGAAGTTAGTTGATAATTTAAATAATGCTAATAAAGTATTTAGTAATTTATATAAATTCACTTATTTACATCAAAAAAAACAATATGACTATGGTGATTGTAATGAACCTGCTACTTATAAATTAATTCCTATAAAAAAAATACAAATTGTTAAAATTGCTAAACATCATTTCGCCAACATAGAAATAGATGAACACGAACAAGACAAACGACTTAAACAATTTATTAAAGATGTTAATGAATTTAATTTCGTAGGTGTTCATAAAAATTATGATAATATCAGTTTATCTATAAAAAATAATTCAATACCTACAATTATTATAAATAGTCAAAATGTAGAAAATTTTAGAAATTTTAAATTAGTAGAAGAAACAAATGGTAAAAGAGATTACGATGAAGAAATGGACGATATGTATATTGAAATTAATGATATTATACCTTTACATATTGAAGAAATTAATTAAATAATAAAATAAAATTTGAATTTAAAATGTGAAAAAAAATTGAACCATATTTTTATTTGAGAGACCCCTTATTTGAGAGAATGGAGAAGCATATTGTCGGTTATGTTGTTGAGTGGGAACAACAAAGTTATAAAAAAAAATTAAAGACACAAATTGATTTTGAATTATTTTTAGATACTAATGGAATTAAAAGACCAAACCCTTATAATATGATAAAAAGTAATAACAAGATATACTTCCTTTATACCGAAAATGATATACAGAAAAGTAAAGATATAACTGATTGGAGGTTTTGGTTTAAAGAAGGAAATAACGAATATTTATTCAATATTTTAAATATATGGCAATAAAAAAAAATTTTGAATTTAAAATTTGAATTTATTTAAAGACAAATCACTAACTTTATTTAAGATGGCGACTGATAAGGAAATTCCTACTCTTGAAGAACTTTTTGATAAAGTAGAAGAACAAGCTGAATGGTTGGATATTAAACCTTATAGTCATAATATAATTGGTCTCACATTACAAATGATAGATGATTATTATGGTACTCACGAAGTTATTAATGCTATTTATGATAATGACCTTGAAGATAAAGGTTGGGGTCATATAGTCAAGGATTATGAGGAAAAACAAAAGAATACAAAAACTATAACAATAAATCTCCAAAATAAAATGTGAAAAAAAAAATTTGAATTTGATTTTGATATAAAGATAAATCACAAACTTTATTTAATAATGGCAGATTTACAATCTCTCTCAACTAACATTATGGGTATTAAACTCATAGTCGCAGATGTTCCAAAAGATGTTAAAATGCCTGATGATGACCAAAAAAAACTTTTACAATATTGTATTTTAAAAGAATTGAAAAAAATTTGTTATAATTTTTATAAAACTAAACTTGAAAAATATAGTAAAGATGATGAAACCCCTAAAATGTTTGTTTTAATGTTAAACGATGAATATATTATATTATATAAAAAAATTAAAAAAGAAATGAAAATTATTGAAATCCCTAAATTTATTAAAAAAAAAATTCTTGAAGATGATTGGACAGAATTAAATTTTCAGCATAACGCAGTTGAACTATTTGAACATCTTCAAATAAGAAAAATGGATAATTTGTTAAAAGAACCTAAGATTGATTATAAAAAAATGTTTGATAAATGCTAAAATATATAAAATCTATAAAATTTATGATATATACCTTATAAAAATTATTTAATACTAAAAATTTTTTATTTTTATCAATTGTTTAAAGTAAAATTTTTTATTATTTTAAGCACTTGTGCTTACGCAGAAGTCATTACAACACCGCCTTTGATTACCATTGACCTTTCGTGTTCAACATAGAAATCAAGAGTTCTATTAGAGAAATCATTACGAGAATAAGTAGTTTCTCTTTCAAGTAAAACATTTTTATTGATGACCTCTGTGCCTTGACCACCCGGACCTTTACGGAGATTGAGACCAGTGAGGAAATAAATACCAGCAAGATTGGTATTAGATTGTGCCATAAAATTCACATTTGCGTCCATTACGACATTTTGAGCTCCATTTGGAGAAGTATAGAAATTATTTTGAACATCAAGAGAATATTGAACACTGGGACAAGACATAGGAAATTCTAAAATTTGTTCCATTTCACTACGCATTAATGATGTATTTTCCAATTTCTTTGGGTAGATAATGCGGTCATTTACCCTCCAATTAAATTTAACTGGGTGTATCATAGCGTCGCTTCTGTACTCACCTGTTAGTGGATTATTACTTGTATTTTTATCAACTACCATAATATTATTTACACGGAGACCTGCTGTACCTACTTCTCTAACATCTTGTTCAGTTTTTGTAAGATTATTACCTGGTTGTCCTGATGAAATTAGTTGTGTGGTAGTTAAAGAAATATCGGGATAATTCATTGGTAATCCATCACCTTCTACTTGATTTCTAATGTTGTTCATTGTGCTCTCGTCGTATTCTAAATAATCAATCAACATATTAATATTGTTGAGACCATAAGTAGTAGCAGTTGTAGTAGGAGCGGAACTATACAGAATAGTTTTACCAGTTTGTCCCGCTGTTTGTTGTTTTAATAGTAGTTCTACACTTACGGAATTTTGAAGAAACGCTAAAGGCAACATCATCCCTTTCATCATTGGAAATAAATCACTTAAAGCGAGACTAAAAGTCGCACATTCGTCTTGTGATTTTGTTAGTTTGTATTTGTTTGGTGTAATACCAGTTGTTTTGTTAGCATAAACGGCAGCACCGGTATCTATAGCATATTTACCATCAGTATTAGGAGAACAAGAAACAACTGAAACCGCACCATCTAAGACCATATCAATATTAGTCTGTTGAGAAGCAGTATGGACTGAGCGTTTCATAGCATAATAAGTTCCAAACTTTTCTACGCGGGACAATTCGCGCGTTCCAATTCTAAGAATAGCAGTATCCACTACTGACCCTATTCCCGCGCTACAACTGAGAAAACAATCACCAGCAGCACTCGCAACAGCATCTTCAGGGTGAATGGTGAAATTAATACGAGAACCACTATGAAGTATCCCTTGTTTCCTTAGGTTAAAGATAATTCTCTTTTGACTTTTATTTACTGGTTCAAGTATGGAAGTATAAATATCAACATTTGACATAGTAGTTTTATTGACTGGGATTAGAACATCGGGAAGTTGTGATTTAGACATTTTATTATATATTATATAATATTTTGAAAAATTAAATAAAATTTTTATATAAAATTTTTTATTAAAATTTTTTTATATAAAATTTATGAACTTACAGAGATGCCCGTTGGAGTGTAGTTTAGTAGATTTTTAGATAATGTAAATACATTCATACTTTGGGGACTATTTCCATCCAAACTGCTCTCAATTCTCATTGTGAATGTAGAAGTAGAAAAGTCTCTACCAACTTTTGTTAAACTATCTTCACTTATACCCAATCCAAACACTGGACTATTTTGAGATTGAACATTGACGGCAGGGTCTAATGAAGCAACCTCATTACCATCAAGATTTACTTTTGTTTTTAATTGATTTTCAGTATTAACTGAAAGTAAAGTCATAGAACTTCCAGCAACATCCATAGAACCTTTTAGTTCATCTATCAATTCTACTCGTGGTCTATTAACAAGACTTTCATCGGCACAATGGATTTCATAATCAAGTGGTAATCTAATACCATCACGACCAAATACAACTTTGTTAAGTAAAACTGGAACATTATATACACCCCCATTTTGATTGAGAAAGTTATTTGTTGCCATACTATCAACACTGACATTATTGATACTTGTTGTCGGTATTGTATTTGAGATGACAGAAAGTGTTTTACTTGTACCGAAGTTCAAATTTAATTGCGTATCACTACTATTTATAACTTGATATTGATGAGAATAACTATTATATTCCATAGAACCTGCTCGTGGAGTATCCATCATTTTTGTTGTCTCGGCATCGAACGATAAAGTATCGTAAGAAAGTTCAAGATTTAAAAGACTATAAAAGGCAGATTGGTTATCAGCAGCAGTAGGACAAATTAATACATTTTTGTCATTTGCCAAAGTTATCAAAATTTCCATTCCACGAAGTCCATTATTTCCAAGAGGAATTGCTTCTGTTCCCATTGTAAGACCAGTTTCAATAGGAATTGAGAAAAATACCTCAGTATTTACATTTACAGCACCAAGATTTTTGCGTGAAGCAAGGGAACAATCTTGTCCGTTAAGGTGTCCGTCGTATTGATGTTGATTGTGAGTTAATGGTTTTGTGAGCGCAGTCAGTCTTCCTAAGTTCCTCAAACTTTCCAGAGTTTGCCCGCCACTTCCAAGACCACTAATAGTAATAGTATCAAATAGAGCATTGAGACCAACTCTTTCATTAAGTCTAAGTTCATATGCTCCATTACCATCTAAGTTGAGATTTGAAGGTAATTGTGGAGCAGCAAATGTAGAACCACTTCTATTAAGTCTCAGTTTTCCATTTAACCGAAGACTTTTGCTTAGAAGCAAAGTGGGACTTTGTGGGATTAAAAATTGAACTACACTTGAACCCAAAGAAAATCCATACTGAGAATTTGCGGGCATATTGATTGGGAGTATATTATTCTTGTCTTGTGATATTATTGTCATTTATTTATATAAAATAAATTAATTAAAAAAATTAAATAAAAAAATTTAGTATTGAAAATACAAATCTTTATATTTCAAATCTCTATACCCCATTTGTTCCTCAAAAAACATACAATCAGTCGCATCATTAAGAACATAATCAAATGCTTCAATTTTAGAGATATTATCACTTTTACCATTTTTTCTAAAAAGATTGTAATATTTTCTTATATTCATATAAAATTTATAAAAATTTTCTGTATCTTGCTCTTCAAATTCATAAGTCATTTTATTAATAAAGATAAAATAATTTTTATCTTTATATGATTTTTATACAACAACATCAATTTCATTGCGTCTTATGATTAGTGTTCTCGCGGAACATACATAAACATTAAGAGTTTTTTGGAAAGTAGCAGCACCATATTCAAGTCTTAATGACAAATCACTTTTAGTAATATTAGATACTGAACCAAATAGAGAAACAGCTCTACCTACAATAAAGTTCTTTTCCGCATTTTGAAGTGATTTCACGAAAACCCCACTATTTATCAAACTCTTACGGAGCTCCTGTAAATGAGTTTGTTCAACATATGCTGGTGTCATTGATAGACGAGACAGAGGGACTTTTTGGTCTGGAATTAGTTGGTCATTAATAACAAATTGGTATGCTTCAATATTATCGGGAACAGCAGTAAGATTATCTTCATCATAAGTATCAACACTGGCAAGTGGCATAGCATTCACACTATAAACCCTTTGAGCAGTATTGGGAATAGAAGCGTTAAGCAATCCTTGGGTTCCTACTAAATTTACCTTATGTAATGTGGTGTTTTTATAGTTTAATACTAATCCACTTGAACTATTAATTTTAGCAACCATATCACTAACATAATTATCTGGGGGACTGATTTGTTCCACAAGCATTTCAAGGTCAGTAATAGTGTAATCAATTTTTTTAGCACCTTCTGTAATAGCAGTGGAAATGCTGGCATTTCCATTACCTGCTACGATATTTGCTGGTGCTGTAAAACCTTCAAATCTATCAATAGGTTTAGTATAAATTTCTGTTCCTTGGGCAAGTGCCGGGCCATTTGTGCTTTGTGCTACATTACCTTTTACTTTAAGAATAAATTTATTACCAGCAGCAGTTCCAACTGAAACCACAATACCGATAAGAGTATCAACACCACCTACATCGTAATAGATGGCATCTCCCACTTGATAATTTGATTGAATACTATCACCACCAGTCATATCTAAATCTACCATATGTTCCACAGAAACATTTGACCAAGCAGTAGCAAGAACAGCAGTAGCAATTGTAGTTCCTTTTCCTTTTTTACTATCAAGTGCTAATTTAATTGATTTTTTTAATGTATTTGTCTCCATTGTTAATTTACACCCCCCCAACGCTGCGACCGGTAGCACCGAAGCATCTACTCCTAAAATACCACTCCAAAGAGGTAGTGAAATCGCAACTTTTTTAGAACCAAGACCAGCAGTAATACCAGTAGAAGGTAATGGTTGTGCGTCCCAAAATAGAAGATTTTGAGCATTTTTAGTTAATACTAATCCTTCATTTAATTCTCGGTCGTGAATTTTACCTTCATCTTGGGCATAAGAATATTCCATCGCAACTCTTGAACTATATTCACTTATTTCTTCTAAAAGATTTAATCCGTTTTGAGTTTGAACCCTCGCGTGTCTAAAAAGAGAAGAACAAGCAGCAGAAGGATTTGGAACTGGACAGCCTCTTCCAGAAAATTCTAAATCAAATCTTAATCGCAAAGTTTCAGGATTAATAAAGTTAAGATAATCTGGAATTGTAAAAACAAATTGAGAAGTTCCTTTTCCATTTGCTTTAATATCAACCCCCATCGCATCGGGAAATATCTTCAATTTTTTTGTTGGTATAAAAAGTGTATTATCATTGGCAGAATATTCGTTTTCCATTTTATATATATTAATATAAATAAAAAAAATAATTAAATAATTATATATTTTCTAAAAAGTTGTTGTTCCTTGTTGTTGAGTTTGAGAACTAACATTAGGTAAAATTGTAGCACTAATATTATATGGAGTATTTACAACTCCACTACTAAAAGTAGGTAATTGTGGTTTTTTAGGTTTATGTGAATGATGACCAAATAATTCATCAATACCAAATGCCAATCCACCTACTACTGCCAAAGCACCAGCAAGTGCCATACCTGGTGGTGTTTCTTCTGTTGCGGCAGCAATAGGTTCAACTTTACTTATAACATTACTAACATCATCGGCAGCAGAAGTTATTTTACTTTCTGTTTTAACGGCACTACTAACATCAGCAGTAGCATTAGTTTTTGTAGAAACATTTGCCATAGCATCTCTTGTTTCTATTTCTGGATTTGAAACTATACCTTGTTCTTGTGTATATACTGCTCTATTTTCTCCACCTGGTTCAGTTGCTCTTCTTGTTATGCTACTCATATCTTCGCTTGCTTGTCGTGGTTCTGTTCTTTCTGCTTGAACTGGAACACCCATATCTAATTGACGTGGTTTTCCGTTTAATTGGTCTTTTATTTGACCAACCCTATTAGAAATATTTTTAGCACCTTTTTCAACATTAACTCCAACTTTTCTTTCTATGAAACTATTGACTTTATCTTTTCCTTTATTAAGTTCAACAGCACTTCTATCAAATACACCTTTACCATAACTACCTAATACATTTTTATAACCTCCTTGACCTAATTTATAAATATCTGGGACTGAAGTTAATATACCAACACCTTCACTTTTTGCTGATAATTCTTTTTGTAAATTACCTTGTAAGTCATCGCTATATTGTTGTAATTTTGATTGAAATAATTTATCAGCATCTTCTCTCCACGCTTCAAATTGATTACCCTTGCTTTGACTAATTAATTGAGAAACTCTATCGCTGTTAGATGCTCTTTGTGAAACTTGCGAACGCAAAAAATCATTCATATTTATTTTAATAAAATAAAAATATTTTAAAAATTTAAATAAAATTTTATTCTTCTATTTTTTATTCTTCTATTCTTTATTCTTAACTGCTAAACATTTTTTAGTTTTTTGATGTCTTTGTAAATTACTTCTTGAAATACTATTATTACAAATAGGACAATTTACTTTTTCTTTTTTTTGTTCTTTTATTTTTTCTTTATTATTTTCACGATACTCTTTTACTTTTTCTTTTTTTTTTTCTTTATTAGTTTGATAATAATTTTTTTTGTATTCTTTTAATTTTTATTATCTTTTTGATTTTCAGCACATACTTTATATTCTTTAATTAAAATTATTTTAAATTTATCAATACCATATTTATCAAAATATTCTCCAATAGAACAACCATTACAATTATTATTAAATTTTAATTTATGTGTTTGCCACCTTTGTCTTAATGTAGTAAAAGTAGAACCTACATAATTAATAGTAGGGTCATCAATTTTAGTAATCCTATAAACTATTCTCTTTCCTC
>Ga0181410_1001349_pt1 | contig 10477 bp, 22 predicted proteins | sample 33SPOviralmetaG_FD_130112 | JGI IMG/M metagenome (GOLD analysis project Ga0181410, IMG submission 130112) | Marine viral communities from the oligotrophic San Pedro Time Series (SPOT) site, San Pedro Channel, CA, USA - 33 SPOT_SRF_2012-06-20 | ecosystem: Environmental > Aquatic > Marine > Strait... | reverse complement strand
TGGGAAAAAATATTTTTTATTCTTAAATTCAAAAGAACGTTTTACATTTTCTTGAATCTCTTTTTTCTCAACTTCACCATTTAAAAAGTTAGTCATTAACATCAATGTGTTTGCCATTTCATTTGCATCAACACGGTTAATTGTTTCTTTATCGATACCAGTTAATTCGCAGAATATCCTTCTGTTTAATCTCACATTGTGCAAATTCCTTTCTGCATCTAACGCCTTCACTTCGCTTTCTGAATTTGGCATATCATCTTCGGATGGTTCAGTAAATTGATTTTGTTTTATGATTCCATATATTTTTGAATAATCTTTTAAAATCATTTCATTCCATTGGTTTGGGATTTGACAAGATATTTCGCCAACTTTTAAATTTAACATCTTAGTTTGTTTTTTGCTTTCATATTCTGTAAAATTAACCGAAGTACAACACCTTTGTTTTGTTTAGTTCGAAGTAATAACGCATAATTATAGCATCGGACAAATCGGGTGAACGCCCTAATAAAGATTTAATTTTATCCTTTGGCGTTATGCTTAATTTGTTGTCTTTATCAATGTCGTGTTGCTTAACCATTTCAAATTCCATAATGATTTTTTGCTGCAATGATTTGTCTTTTGTATTTATGAAAATTTGACCGTTCATCACTTTTTCCGCAAACTTGTAATAACATTGTGTTTTTAGATTTCTAAAGTTTTCGTTGTTGACCGCCTTTGAATTATTCACGAATGATTTCGAACCCCTTAAAATGTCCACGAACCCACCACCAACACCATCAGAATCTGCAACGATATTTGAACGCTGAACGTTGTTTTCCTTCGCCATCTTATCCACGATTTCAGCAAGTTCAGAAATTGAATTTTTATCTAGTGTTTTGATTTGCTCAATTCGCCAATTGTGCCACAAACAAATTACAGATAAATCGCGCCCATATCTTGCAACATCAACCGAGATGTAACGCGACCCAACACCCGAAACAAATTCATTCGTAAACATATCGTTTAACGCATCAATTCCGAATAACTGGGAATCATCATCGGAATATTCCCAATCACCAAATAACAAACGCTTTTGGTTTACAATATCCAATTTTTTAAGTTGCTCAATATAGTGCTTTGAAATGTTTGGGTTGTCTGTTACTAATGACTGAACAAATTTTTTGTTGTCAGAAAGTTCATTGTTTTTGAATGGCTTGTAAAACTCAGAATAAATCCAACCTTTTGATGGGTTGCAAGTCATAAGAAGTTTTGGGATTAAATTGTTATTGTCAAGGTTGTAACGCATTCTTGATTGAATTACGTTGTATGCCATTGGTGTAATTTCTGTTGCTTCGTCTATGAATGCACCAGTTATTTCCATAGAACCCAAAGAATCAAAATTTGGGTCACTTGGATAATGAAACAAATCTTTCAATAATATCTCACTTTGGGTTTGATGAATTGTTATTAGTGATTTGGTTTCGTTATAGGTAAAATCAACATTGGCGGTTAACCCTTGCATTGAACAAACTTCGAACAATGAACGCAACGTTGTTTCCTTTAGGTTTTTGAGCCGTGAACGACCTATGACATATCTAGTATTTGGATATTTCAAACATTGCTTTAAAACCCAATAAACGCCAAGCATAGACTTACCACCACCCGCACCACCACCATAAAGAATGACATTGGTTTTGTTATCCTCTAAAAAATCAATTGCTATTGTTTGTTTTATTGATAGATTCATTCACCGCATAGGTTTTTGTTTCGTTCCAATTTATTGGTTGTCCATCTTGACCCGTTATTTCTTGACGTTCAACATAACCCCTATTTTTCCCCTTGCACTTTAAATAAAACAGAATCGTTGGAACGTTGCCATCTTTTATCAATTTCCACATTTCACTTTCTGCAATGTCTAATGCGATTTCGCCAATATCATCAACCGCCTTTTTAAATTCATCATCGGTTTTATAATATCTGTAAAACGTAGAACGCGAACATTTACCAAAGTGACACGCCAAAGTTACGTTGCCCATATTCTGTTCAAGGTTTTGTAATAATACATCCTTTGTGATTTCGGTTCTTTTTTGCTCCTTTTTTATAGGTTGTGCCATTTCGTTCAATTTGATTATTTCAAAAATACAAAAGGATTCAATTATATTTCACAAATTAAAGTTTTGTTTCATCTTCAAAATTATATAATTGATGATTGTAACCCCCTAATGATGCGATTGGAACATTCAATGATTCAACTATTGCAAACTCGAATACTTTAGATTTGTTATCATAACCCAATACTTCACCCCAGTTGTCGCATAATTGTAGCCACATTTCGTGCGTTTCTTCCGTTACCTTGATAGTTATAACCTTATTAAATTTTTCGTTGCTTAAATCGCTTCTTTCGCCTTCTTTTAAATATGCGTTTAGTGATTCGTATTTTTTGAAATCATCTGTGGGTTTATATTTATCAAATTCTGACATTGGATTAGGATTTATTTAAAACTAAGAATGGGCAGCAACCACGCCACCCATTCAACCAAAAAAAACCACCACCCAATAAAACAAACAAACAAATTGGGTTGTGGAATATGAATCACAAAAATAGTTTTAAATGGTCATTTAGTTTTCTAAAGTTTTCTTCTTTTCTGCATTTTCTTTTGCCAATGCATTTTGAACTTTGCCCATCTTCGCAAATAATCCGTTCAATCTTTTTTGTCGTGCTAGTTCAATTTCTATGAATGTCGTGCCAAAGTTATTTTCTCCGTGTTTCTTAATATAGGTTTGCAACATATTTTCGCATCCTTTAATTTGTTCTAATGTCCTGGATGACCAAATTGTTTTCATAATCATCAACATTTCTTCGCGTGGATTTAGGTTTATTCCCATTTTAGTTTTCTTTAATATCAAAAAAGTTAGTTGTATATTTTGTTTCAATGAGCATATCAACGGCACGGATTAGTGTTTGTGAATTAAATGTTCTTTCACCCATATCTACCAAATCCATCAATTGAAACGCCAATGGGTTTTGTTTTTCTATTATTTCCGCCCTTAGTATTTTAACCATTAATTCCGCATCACTTTGCCCCGTTTCAATAAGCCATTTATGAAATGCGGTTGGTTCTTCGATTAAAAAATTACAATGCTCTAAACAAGCCGAACATTCATCTGTGTTATCATAAATTTTGGCATCGCAACAATTTGAAACAACCCCAGTTCTAAATTCTGTTTGTGTGATTTTCATTTTAGTAAAGTTTTGACATTTTAGATAAAGTTAATTTTGCTTCATTGTTCCATCTTTCTGCGCCTTCAACATCACACAAATCTAAACATCTATTGCTTCTTTGTAATTGTATTTGAAAATCTAGTTCTAATCTTCCAAAATCTGAAAGTGTATTTTTATTTGTTTCTGAATTTAACATTTTAATGTGGTTTTTTTTGGTTATAAATTATGGGGGAATTTCACCCCCTTATTATTATTTATTTTACCCAAGTTCTTTGAGTTTCTACTAGCATACTTAAAGGTGCCTCGTCTATTGCTTTTTCACAACTTACTCTCTCAAAGTTGTTGACCATCTTACCATCTACATAATACTTGTTTGTCGCTTTGTGAGAAGTGCTATTATACTTTTGAAGTCTAACCAATTTATACTCTTTGTTGTTTGCTTTTAGTATTGTTGTTTGCTCTAAGTAATTCATTTTGTTTGTTTTTTTGTGGTTGTAAATAAATAATTATGTCCGCAAATATAAAACAAAGTTTCATTCCACAATACAAAAATCAAAAAAACTTTTATTTATTTTTAATCGTTGTCGTTAATTCATAGTTGTAACAATCTTTCAAAATGTCTACTATCACCAGTTCAATTGATGTTCTCAGAAGTTTACCCGCATATTTTATGGAGAATGTGCGTTTGTTATAGTCTAAGCTAACAACACCAAATTTTGTGTCTGTTATCATTATGCTTTTATGTTTTTTTGCTAATGCTACATCATCAACCGCCCATTCTAAACGTTTTCTATTTACCACAAACAAATCGTTGTGCGGTTTCTCACTAGCATTGATGATTTTTAATCTTTTCTTTGCATCTTGATAACGCCTATACTTTTTTGATATTATTTCACCATCGTATGTTGTCACACAAAAATGGTTTCCAATTGCTTCTAATTTATTCATTTGTTTGTTTTTAATTTCATTTAATACGTTGGAGGATTTGAATTGTTAATTAGATGGTAAACTATTTGATTTCCACCCCCAGCCAAAGGAATCATTATAGTAAAAGATTTATGTGGTTGCGCACTTGATGAAACACCTTGCAATTCATCCCATTTCGTGGAATTGGCATCAATGAAATCAATGTTGGGTGATGCGCAAATTGTGCCGTGACTATTCCAAAAATCCTTGTAAATAGTATCTAAACCTATTTCATAAACAGAACCCCATCCACCCAAATACTTTGATAAATCAAACACGTTTATTGTATCTCTGAAGTTATCTGTGAAACTGGTTGTGTCTTGCCCAAAATGAGAAAGTAAACTATTCAAAACAAAACCATTTGTAAAATAATGTGATTTTGCCACTTGATAATTTTGAACGCTATCTATTCTATGAATGCTATAATTATCACCCCACAGATAAGCCAAACTATTTTCATATTCCATTGTTACATTATTATTTGGAATAAGTAAAATGGAAATTATCAATGCTGAAATTATTGTTTTCATTTTATGTAAATTTTAGCCTCAAAATAGTTCAGTTTGTTTAACGTTTCTTTGTTTTGTAATTCCTAAAGCCGTTTCTAAAATTGTTTTTCCCGCTTCATAGTCAACCAGGTTTCTTGCAATTTTATTTAAACGTTGTGTGCCTTTGTACCTTCTAAAATCAAAATCATGAAATTCACATAGTTTGTTCACTTCATTTTCGGCTTGTGATAAACCTTTAAAATGTCTATCACTCAATTTATTTGGCAAATGAAAATTTGTCCAATACAAATGTCTATCCCTTTTTTTTGGGTTTAACATTGGTTCATAGTACGGTATGACATTTTCAACACAATATTTTCCTTTAAAATGATATTGCAAAAAAATTATTTCTTCATACAATTTCATATCGGGATAAATCGGCATTTTACCATTTGCACCAAATCCCCAATACCTTGCCTTTGAATGACTAGGACATGGAGGACTAGTCCAAATAATAGAAAATTCTGAATACCTTTCTTTTATAAATTTATGTGCATCTGTAATTATTACTTTGTCATTGGGGAATCTCTCTTGATATAACTTTGCCAGTTCTTCATCAAGTTCAATTGCGGTAACTTCTATTTGAACATTTGCTTCTTTTGCTACCTCATCCCATTTATAACGATTTCCGCCTAGCGAAGAATAAGCATTTAAAATTTTAATTTTTTCCATTGATTTAATAATTGTCGTAACAATAAGTTGGAAAATTAATGTCCTTTTTACTTCCAGGAATATTAAAATAAAAATATTCTAAAGCATCTTCACGGGTCATTGTCTTTTCTAAAATTTCTAATATTTTTTTTACTGAATAAACTAATTTAGTTTCATTTTCATCTAAACCTAAAATTGCAGAATCGAATCCGTAGATTGTAATAAATGTTTTATCAGCAAATGTTTCTTTTATTTTTTCTATCATTTATTGATAATTGTTCTAGTGCCGTTTAAAAGCATCCAATTTATATAAACCTAGTAACACACCAAAATACCTTTAAAGTTCCTTAAATGCTCTTAAAAGTATCTCTTTGTTCATTGTAAGGTGAAACACTAGTTCTGTGTTTGTCAAAATCTTTTTGAATGGCTTTCTGTGATTCTGCCATTTCCTTTTTGGAATCCTCAGAAATAACTTCAATTTTATCAAACCAGTTGTTTGAATTAGGATTTAAAAATAAAATTAAATCATCATTCTTTTTTAGATGTGAAGTTTTGAAAAAATCAAAATCTTTTTCATCTCTTATTTCGGTTGATTGTCCCGCGTAAATACTGGGCGCACAAATAGAATCTTTAAATACGTTTCCCTCTTTGCCATCTTGTTGCATTCTAGTAAACGAAACAATTTGGTAATTTTCTGAAAAAACATTTTTTAATGTTTGAAATGTTAATTCTGTAAGATTGATTTTTAATGACTGCATTGGTTGGTTTTTTTTGGTGTAAAAAATTGGGGGAATCTCACCCCCTTGTTTTTTTATTTTCCTTTTGCTATTCTTCTAACCTCTTTAATGAAGTCTGCTTTTGTAAAACCAAATCTATCTTTAGAAATAGAGATTGTTAACTCACCATCTTCGTAAGACTCTGTAGTGAATCCTGCTTCAACAAATCTATCTTCCATCTCTCCAAAAACTCCCTCGTTGATATCCTCTATCACTACATCGTATAATCTTGTAGCTTGGTCGAAGTCTATTGTTTGATTTAATATTTTCATAATTTCTAGTGTTTGTTTTTTTGTGGTTATAAATATTAATTTTTGGCTAAAGTAAAGATTAGTTTCATATAAACAAAGAAAAATAAAACTTTTTTTTATTTATTTCCATTTTTAAAGAACCAACCCCAGTTTCTATTGAACCGAAATTCTATCTTTTTAAGAACACTAACCGACCATTCAAACCATTTCGAGCAATTATTTTTCCCTCTAAACGCAAAGTGTTCAATTCTCTTTTTAATTCTTCTGAAGATAATTCTAGCTTTTGCATAAGAAATGGCAATGTTGTGCCGCTTTGATTCTTTGATTTTATTTGATTCTCGGTTATTGTCTGAAGTAGATTCATTCATTTTAATAATTTAAAACACAAAATCTTCATTGATGTAACGTGTTATTTCTTCAATAGCAGCATCAAACCCCTTTGCAATAACTGCGTAATAACCCCGCTTATTTAGCTTTTCAATCCATTCTTTTTGTTCTTTGGTTGGATATGATTTTTTATCTGCCTTTAATTCAATAAACATTCCGTGATGACGTTTCGTGGGGTGCATTATTTGCAAATCGGGAAACCCTTTCACATATCCCGATGCTTTCATTTTTTTCGCAACGCTCAGACTGGTACGCATTCCCCCCGCACTTGCACAATAAAGAATTTTTGGATAACTTAATTTCAGCCAATTTACAACTGCTATTTGAACCATCAATTCCCTTTGTGCCATTACAATTTTAGTTTTTCAGAAAGATTGATTTTTTCTTTCTTCAATTTTGACAAAGATAGTTTTATCATTTCTAATTCATAATCTTTTTCATTTCCCATCAAATCAATCAACGCCCTACTACTCCGCCCATATTGTTTTTTCTCTTTTGCTTGTTGTATCTCATTTTGAATTTTAGAAATTTTATCTTGGTCTTTAATTAACAAATCAAACTTTTTCAATTCCTTAAAAATTAAACCGCCCAAATTCGAAACATTTAAAATTCCATCATCACAAAATGTTTCATATGGTTCAATCAAATTCTTTTGTAAAAAATTATTCCGCAATCGCTTTGCCTCTTCTTTTGAAATTTTTGGTTCTTCATTCACATATTGTGTTTGTTGAACTTTTTGTTTTGGTGCAGATTTACCCCAATGGTCATTTCCAAACTTTCTGTTTTTTGAAACCTCAATTTTTGCCCAGTTGATGAAATGCGATTTAGTTTCTTTGATAGATTTAAAATTGTCCTCTTTTAATTTTTGTTCATCGATAAATTTCTGCAATAACTTATTTGTGAAATGTGGATTCAAAAGAAGATAACGTGAACAATGTTCAATCCACGAACTTTCATTTTTTAATTCATCAACTTGAATGCAAACCGCATTTGAAATAATTGTGTTCACTTGATTTTTTAGTTTAGGGTTATCACTTAAAACCTCTAAATCTTTTTTTATATATTTTTTTTCTTTTTCAAGTGAATTATTAGATGTTTTATTATCTGTATTATTATGTTTTAAATTTTCTTGTAGGCTGCCTTTAAGTTTTCTTATAGGCTGCTTTTGGGAATTGTTAAATGCTGCCTTTAAAATCCTTGTGCGACCATCAAAAGAAATTTGCTCAATAAAGCCTAGTTTTTTAAGTTTTGAAATGGATGTTGAAATGGTTGTTTTTGTCACACCTAAAAATTCAGCGAAATAATCATTTGATGCGAAACAACCCCGTTCGTTATCTAGCGAATTTATTTCTATGACTAAAATTTTATCTGTCCAACTTAAATCTTTATTTAAGTAAATTTCTTTTGGAATCCATATTCCTAAGAACTGGCGGTTTTCTTTGGTTTTTTTTTCTATCATTTGCCGAAATTAATTTAAAATCCTAAATCGTTAAATGAATTGTTATTAGTTTCTTGTTTTTGATTAAAATTTTGTTCTTTGTTTTTTGGAACAAATTGTGAAACTTCAACATAATGACTAATGCCGTTTTCCGCTTTGTTTTTGCGTTCTTTTATCTCTAAGGTAATTTTACCCGTATCGTCTGCAAAACTCTTTAATTGAGCCGCAAAATCATATGCATCTAAAATGTCGCATTTTAATATTGAACCGCCATTTTCAAATTTTCTTTCTCTAACAAAAATTCCGTTTAGAAATATCTTTTCTTTTTCTGCCATTTTGTTTTTTTTAGTAGTTAATTAATTCGTCTAATTCTGTTAAATTTAATTCTGTCATTCTGCCAATAGTTTTCAATTGGTTTAATCGAAACATTTGCGGGTTGTCGCAGTAACTTTTTATTGTTGGTTGTGACAGATTTAATTCTGTCCCCAATTCACGTTTTGAAACTCCGTGAAACCTTAGTGTTTTGATAAATTTGTTTTCTTTCGATGCCATCTTTTATGTTTTTAATTTTATTTAAAAATGCCTCTTTTAAACATTTCTTTGTATTGCTCTAAGCAATCTTTGTGAATTTGATTTTCCTTTAATTTAAAAGCTAATTTGTCCAGTTCTAATTTTGAAAGTTCATCAATGCAATCTAGTAATTCAGTTTTTTGTTGTACAGAATTATTTGAAGTTGAAATTAAACTTTCAACATAACCCAAATATCCAAATGATGGCTTTTCGTTTATAGTATCATCTAAAATTTTATCAATCCAATCTGAATCATTTTTTTGCTCCATTAGATTTTTTATTTTTAGTTGATTTTTTTACTTTTTCTATCGCCTTTGATTTGATTTTGGTTTTAATAGAATCCGTCTTTTTCTCTATCTCTTCTTTTGCATAAAGTGATTGATAATAGGGGTTTATTTCTTCGTTAGATTGAAACATATTTTTAATTAACTTTTTTTCAAAAGAAGAAGTTTCAACATTCTTTTTTGACATTAATTTGAACCCCCTAACTAATCCATTGGCATATGATACCGCGATGAAAAAACAGAAGAAAATAAAACCAAGAATTATTAATATGATTTTTAACATAAGATTTAAATTTTAATTTATTGTTTTTTGAAATCGTCACTTTCTACCTCAGAATAAACACCCAAAGAATAAAAGTTTGTTATTTGTAAAACCGCCCTTGCTTTTGAACGCTTTTCTGCCATTTCTAAATAATAGGTTGACTGGCAATTTTTAGGTTGTGCAGTTGCATAGGTTGGGATTCTAATTTTGCCATTCTCACCATCCATTGTTGCCGTGCATTTTACTGCGGCAAAATCACGTTCACAAACTACAACTTCATAATCAAGTTGTATGTTATCCTTTGACATTATTTTTTCAATGCCAGTTCTTGTGACAATCACAAACCCAAATGATTTGTGTTTAAATATATCTTCAGCATTTAAGCCATAATGAAGAAACATTTCTTTTAGTCTTTCTCTATTCGTGTTTGTTTTTTCAGCCATTTTTTTTGGTTTTTATAAAAGTAAATTTAATGAATTTTGTTTTACGTTGTGCAATTATTTTTCACTTAATTTATTCAAAACAAAAATTTCCATATCAATCAATTCAAGTGTTGCCTCATTTAAAAATTCTTCATATGAATATGCTTTTTTAAGCCATTGCGCAAACTTTTCTTTTTTCCTTTGGGTTATTATCTCCAAACGCTTTTTATCATCTCTCACGAACTCATAAATGCTATAATAGCTTTGTTCAATCTCAATTTGATATGTGGATTGAATTAAACCCTCATCATATAAATTAGACAATGCAGATGTCAATGTTTGGTGCGAGATACCAGTTATGTTTCTAAGTTCATAGGTATTTATTCCATTACTAGATTTTTTCATAAATGATGGAACACCATTTAAACTTGTGTGGTTTTTAATTTGTTTTAATATCTGTTCAGCATAGCATTTAATATTGCCGTTTTCGATATTGTTTAACCAAGTTTTAACTTTTGCTTTCATTTGTTTTAAACTATAGATTTTGAAATTCTTTTAATTTTATCTAGGCACACGTTGTGTTTTATAGATGCCAATATTACTTTTTCTTGTTCTGTGTTTATAATGAACGAATGGCAAACGTCACCCCTTATTTCACTAATTGCCGCATAAACTCTTTTCGCATAATCTAAATTTGCTTGAATTTTCTTTTCCATAAAT
>Ga0181410_1001345_pt1 | contig 10486 bp, 6 predicted proteins | sample 33SPOviralmetaG_FD_130112 | JGI IMG/M metagenome (GOLD analysis project Ga0181410, IMG submission 130112) | Marine viral communities from the oligotrophic San Pedro Time Series (SPOT) site, San Pedro Channel, CA, USA - 33 SPOT_SRF_2012-06-20 | ecosystem: Environmental > Aquatic > Marine > Strait... | reverse complement strand
GCAGATCATCTTCTGTATCATCAAGATTTGATCCTGGTGATCCAAATAATCCATTATCAAAAGCCCCAGCCTTATCAAGTTCGTATCCAGCAAAAGCCGTTCCAACTAAACCTGCAGCTCCAGCTTGAGCTTGGTTTCTGCCTTCAGACACCTCTCTACCTAGTCCAGCTATAGCCGAAGTTTCTCTTTGTTCTTGCATAGTACGAATACGAGCTTCGTCTTGAGCTCTCATTTGCTCTATAGCAACTTGCTGTCTGTCTAAATCAGCTGATATTCTTTGTTGTTGAGCTTGTTGTAACTGCTCTTGTCTGCCAAGACCACCTACAACTCCACGAACTCCTCCAGATCGAAGCGCATCTACAGATGTTGAAAATCTTCTTTGAGCCTCTTGAGTTTGTTGTTCAGCCCCAAGAGTAGACACTCTCATGCCTTCAGTAATGTTTCTTAATTCTTGTCTTTGAAAGTTAGCAAGTTGTTTTTTAGCTTTTGATTTTCTTGATAGTCCAGAGATTAAGTTAACCCCAGATGAAATAGCAGAAATCCCCAAGCCTATTGCCGCAAATGGTAATGCCATATTATGTATTATTTAATGCAAATATACGAATATTAAGAGAAGCTTTTGCTTACTTCACTGTTAACAGCATACAACTCTACAGCGCTTGTCTCGCTACTTACAAGTTTTATGCTCGCATAGTAACCTTTAAGTCCATATGACTCAGCAATTGGACTTTTTGCTGCAAACATAAAATCTTGCACATTAGGTATTACAGACGCTGTTCCTAGGGTTATGTTTGTGCCATCCTTGTAAACTATCTGACCAACTCTATTATATGATCCCCCAACTGCTTGGTACAAAACATCCCCTATTGATACTGATGTTGGCACTACTCCAAAGCTGTAGGTTGTTCCTGATAAAGATATTAAATTACCAATACCCTGAACCGATAATAACTCTGTATTAACTTCGTCTGTTGAGTTTCTTCTTATGTGTGTTGAAAAAGAACCTTCATTGTATGTGTTTGGTATATTCGATGAATCTGCCGTGTTAAACTCTGTTTTAGCAAAAGATGATTTGTCAATATGCCCAGCATCTAAGTCTGTGACAATTGTTACATCCCATCCCGAACTATTTCCTTCAATCTCTATGGTTTTAAATATTTTAACTTCTGATGGAGCTGCATTTGAGCTAACTTCTACCTCTGTATTGTGTGAGGTTCCATAAAAAGTGTTACGATTACCTGTAGTTTTGTTGTGCTGATATAGCTGACCGTTTTTAAAACTAAAATAATCGTTATTTAATGCTGTCATGTACTCTGGTATATATGAATGAAACGAAGTCCATCCCCTTACCTTTTCATCGTATGTTAATGTGTATTCTGCCATATCTTATTGTATACATTCTATTTCAAACTGAGTCCACTGAGATCCTGTGGTAAGTGGTTTGTATATTTCTACAGTTATAAACTCATCAAAAGTTGTTTTAGTTAGTGTAAACTCTGTTTGATATTCAGTGTCAAAAGGATTTTTAGCCCCTCCAGTTAATTTTTGTGGTTGCGCTCTTTTAGTTCCAAACGCATAGTTAGTAGCGCTTAAAGCTGACATTCCTTTATCAATTAAAGCATTATACATTTTTGATTGAAAGTGTCCTTGAAAATTTTCTGTTAATATGGATTTATCCAATAGAAGATTTGAGCCTTCATAAACTTTATAATAATGAGTACCTACTCCAGCATCGTAAGATATAAACTTAAATGTTCCTTTTTTAGTTCCAACTTTTATTTTTACAGTTTCAGGATACCAAGTATCATTATCTGGTTTTACTAAAAATATAGGGTCATCGCAATTAGCATCTTGAGTACTAATTATATTTGTCTCTGTTAGACTGTCTGGTGCCAATGTGGTAGTGGTTGTTGTGGTTGAAGTTGTTGTTGTTGTTGTTGTGGGAAGTACCGCTGATGCAGTTCCTGAAGTACCAAAATCTTTATTGATAGTGTTAACAGTAAAACTTGTGCCTACATTTGTTGATGTGTCACTTGTTAGAACAGGAGGAGTTGTTGCAGAAACAGTTGCTTCTTGTTGTGGTAATAAAGTGACCTCTTGAGGAGTCTGATCACAGTCATTATATTGAAAAGTTGCTACAAAATCAGATTCATTTACTATGTCGGTTTGATTACATATTCTTTCATCTAAAGGACTTACTTCCGTTGGTTGTGAAGGTGATCCAGCAGCGGTTACCGTTACATTAGAAGCTCCACTTGTTACTGCTGGAACAGCTTGAGATTTAATGTCTAAACTTTCTTTTGGACTTAATAAAACCTCATCTGTTATACCTCCGTAAGGTTGGAAACTAACTGTTGTTGAATTATAAAAGTCATTATTAACTATTGTATATGTGTCTTCTTGAGGCGTTACTGTCCCTAAATCTGTTACTGTTGCAGACTGACCTGCTGTCACAATAACTGGAGTTGTATCAGAACTAACATTAACTTGTTTTCCTGGTTTTATTTCAACCTCAGTGCTTGAATCTTGACCTATTTGTGTTACAGAAAAAACAACATTTTGATTTGATGATGTAGTGTCTAGTGTATAATTGTTAGTTGTTTTTTGAGCTATTGTAGTAGTTGTAGTTGTTGCTTCAAATATAGCTCCAGTTGGCTCTACTAAAATTGGTTTACCAACTTTTTTCTTTGGAGTTGTTTTAGAAACCACCGTAGCACATGGAACTAAAGTGTTTGTTATTGTTAATTCAGATCCTTCGTGAGAAAATGATTGAGCACAAACTGTAATAGAATCTCCAAAAACAACACTTCCAGATACAGTTCCTCCAGTACAATCTGTATAAGTATATGAGTCATCTCCTAATGGGTTACCTTCATTTGTAATATCATACTCTCTACATGGAGATGTGCTTTTATTTACATCAATTTCTTGAACTGCCCCATATTCATCTGTTATTTCCACCTTGACTGGTTCACTTGATCCCACTGAGTCTGGGGATGCAACATTATATTGTTTGACTAAATTTGGCTCTGGTGTTACAGCTAAAGTTGTCGTTGTAGTAGTAGTAGTAGTGCCTTTCACTATCACACTACCAGACACCACTGAATCACACCCAACTGGACATTCTTCATTTGAGATTACATTTGGTATATAACCCTCTTCATAAGAAAGATTGTCCCTTGTCTCATCTGTGGGTCTTCCGTTTATGTATTTTCTAAGTTTTGTAACTATTTTTAGCCCAGAATTAGCCATACAAGATATTTATGCAAAGATACTTAATTTATACTAAAGCTTGCTGTAGCACCTTATAGTACATGTACGAGCACTTATTTGGAGACACTACCAAATCTAAAGATGGAATTTGATCTATGTAAGCTCCTTTAAAGAATAAATCCTTCATATCTGATGTTACACCTGCATTATGAAAGATGCTAGTTTTTGACCATTTATCTATAGGATCAGTTGCCCAACAAAAATCAAGATTTCCTGATACAGCTGTCATTTGTCCTTTTTTCCATGCCACCCATAATAAAGCCCACATTTCGCATGTCCATATTTGTAATGGGAAATACTCCTTATCTCGTTTCTCTTTTTCAGCACTAACAACAAGCATTTTTTTATATAAATTATGCGACATCTCAACAACTTCCTCCCAGTAAGTGGCTTTTACATTTTTAAATAAATACTGAGCACCTCCAGAAGCTCCTTGCATAGATTTTACAACATCTCTACTTATTCCAGCAACTTCAAGCATTGGGTTTAGTATATCATCTCCTTTAGATGCTATATAATCATATCCCATGTAGCTTATTGTGTCGCTTAAATACCATATATTATCATCTAAAAGACCATTAAAATTTATAGGCGTTGTTAAACATATATCTGAATCTGTTAAAAAAACAGTCTCATTTTCAAGTTCAGGAAAAGCGAGGTAGTGCTTGTGTAATAAATGCTGTTTTACAGACGGAATATACCCCCTATAGTCTCTTGTGTCTTTATAAAAACTAAATAAAACACCAGGATATTTTTTCATCAATCTGTCAAAATAAACATCTATCTCTTCCTGTATTAAGCACAATACATGAATGTCTTCTAGATTTACTCCAACAGTCCTAAAACTGTACAGCATTACATCAATCTGCCATCCAAAGTATTGAGTGGCAGGTTGAGCGCATATGTATTTCATTTAATTTAAATTAACAACATTCAACTTGTGTATTTGTAACCGTAAGCGCAACACCTTGATGTGTGAAAGATACAGCGCAAACTGTAATAGAGTCTCCATGAGGAACAGATCCTGAAGTAGTTCCTCCACCACAAACATTATAAGTGTAAGAATCATCATCTAAAGGATTACCGTTATTTGATATATCAAACTCACGACAATTACATGGTGCCGCTGTTGTTGTAGTGGTTGTAGTTGATGTTGTCGTGGTCGTTGTTGTGCTTGTTGTTGTAGTGCCAGGTGCTGCAGTAGTTGTGGTTGTTGTGGTGGTAGTTCCTCCACCTCCTCCACCAGGCGCAGCCGTTGTAGTTGTTGTAGTTGTAGGTGCAGCTGTTGTTGTTGTTGTGGTGGTTGGAATACTCCACACTATATTGTGAGTGTCACTTCCAGTGTCTCCAATATCATCTGTAACTGTAACAGTATAAGTAGATGTTTGTGCTGAAGATGAAGTAACTACTATACTTTGAGTTGTTTCTCCTGTAGACCATAAATAGCTTAGTGCAAATCCTTCTGGATCATTAGCGTTTGCTGTAAGGGTTACATTTGCATTTGTTAATGAAGATGTTGCTCCTGCTATTGTAACAGTGGGGGGTTGATTTGTTGCTCTAATAGACAAATTCAATACAGTTCTGCACGGATCATCGCATTGACAAACATAATCTTCTTGAGTTTCATCATCTAAAAAACTATAGCCATTCATAAAAATAGACTTAGCCACCACTGCAATTAAATTGCTTTGACTTATAGATGTTTTGTAGATCGCTATTTTATTAACGTCTAATCCAACTTCTCTCCCCTTAATTGTTAAATTTCTATTTGGCATATTATGAACACTGTGTTTTTTGTAATGATGCTACTGTAACTCCATTAGAAGAAGCAGTTGAATCAAGATCAACAGAAGGCAAGTCATAAGTACCTGCATTGTAAGCTATTTCTAAATCATATTGATTCGAACTACCATACTTTTGGTAAACAGCATTTGTGTCTCCAGTATATCTTGGTATTAGAACATGACTCCATCCTGTAATATTTGTAAGAGATCTCACAACCCTATCATTAAGAGCTCCATTTGAATTATAATCATTACACTCTCTTACTCCTATATAGTAATAAGTTGGTGCAGCAGTTGTGGTTGTGGTTGTAGTAGTAGTTCCAGGGCTAGTTGTACAGTCAGAGCCTTGTGTAATTGTACCAGTATTTGGAGACATAGTAACGCTATTTTCTTCTGCACAAACAGGTGCGCTATCTCCATTTGGAACAGTTATATTTGCAGAAGACCCATTACATGCAGTATAAAAGAAAGTAACTGTATCACCTCCACTTGCTGCGCATTCATACTCATAACATACAGTTGGAGCTGCGGTGGTGGTGGTTGTTGTGGTTGTACCAGGTGCAGCTGTTGTTGTTGTTGTGGTTGTAGTAGTTGTGCCTAAAGCAGGTGTAACGAATATGACAGCTTTTAAATCGCATGAAGCGGATCCACACTCAAAAGCATCTTCTTTCCATTCAATAACTGGACTTTTTATAGATACCACATATTGACCGTTAAAAGGATCATATCCACCTATAGTTATTTTATCGTTTTTAGCGTCTAGGTTGTCTCTAAACCAGTCTCGCATACCATACTGAGAAATTTCAGTTAAACCGTCTTGAGAAAGCCTCATTACTGTTCCTCTTCGCTCATCAGCAAAGTAAATTCTGCTTCCCCAACTCGTGAAAGAATGAGGAGAGCTTGATATACCATATTCTCCTATAAAAGGTATTTGTTGACCAAAAACATTTAAATTTTGCGAAACATTTCCAGTTCCATCAGCATTGAATATAACTGATTTATTATATAAAAGCTTACTAACTTTATTTTCTTGAAAAACAATTAAGTCTGTATCTCTAGAATGTATTCTTTGTATATCTCCATACTCATCGTCTAAATCTACATAATTTACTTTTGCTAAATTAAATTCATTTAGACCATTATAATTTGTAGACTGCTCGTAAACATCAGAGTATGTTATAGAAACATTTCTATTGTTTTCTCTATAATTTTCTACATATGTTAAAGGTCTGTTTTTAGTAGAATATGAATTAGCAATAAATGCGTCTCGTATTTTATAAGACTCAAATCCATTTCCAAAAGACCACGCATTACTAAAGTTTAGTTTAATTACAGCTGAGGTTCCTAAGCTTTGATTTACGTCATCAACGCCTATGCCTAAATGATGCCTACAGTCATTTATAGGGTATGTTCCTGGTATTTCATAAAAAACATCGCTAGTTTCTTTTGTTGGTTTTGTTTCTAAAATTAAAAATACATCTGTATCTTTTAATAATATATTCCAACTCACATTAACATGAATGTTTCTACCTACGTCAGAAGATCCAAGAAAGCTAGAGATATTTGCTTGTGCGTCATCAGACTTTATTATCATACACAAGGGATCGGAAGAAGATCCAGTAACTGTAAATGTATTATTATTTTTTTCTATATCACTGTACTGCCCTCTTCTAAAAAAAACTCTGCCTTTATAATCTAGGTCTTTATCAATCATTGCTTGGGCTATTTCCCCCCAAAACATTTCTTCAATATTAGCATAGTCTGAAGACGCTATAAACGATTCGTCAAACTCAAAAGATCCACCTCCTCCGTTTTTTCCTTTTTTTTCTTTATAATAAATATTAACTCTACTTCCAGCTGTAATGTTTTCGTCTGATGTAGCTATTCCATTATAAACTCCGTATGCGTTTAAAGGATTATCGTACCCTTGTGGCTGCATACTTGCTTTTGCGTTAAATGTCCATTTATCTCCAACACTGTGCCCTGTGATTGATGTAAAGTTTATTGATAACCCATCCGATAGAGCAATATTAGAAGTAGAGCAATTTATATCAGAAGAAAAAGCTCCAGGATTTGAGGAAATGTCATAGGCTCTCCAAGCAAAAGCATCATTTCCTCCAATTGAAGATATCCTTACCTCAAATCTTTTATCAACTGTTCCATTAAATGATCCGCTTAAATTTAAATCATTTTGTGTTCCTTCTACGCTTAAAAAATGTGGTCCATCCGTATATGATATTGTATCTCCACTAAAATTATTTTCCCAATTAGTTTTTGTAGTATCATAATCTAAAGCTTTATGACTTAAAAAATTTATATCATTTATAAATAATCCATATTGCTTTACTTTTATGTAAAAACCACTTTCTTGTTGGGTTGCTCCAGAGTATGTTGATACTTCTAAAAAGTTTTTATCTTTTATCCCTGATTCTAGAACTTTAATATACTGAGAGCTTGTTTTAACACCAAGGACATCTGACTTAATTATAATTTGTTCACCTTCTTTTATTTTATTTTTATCATCACCCTCAAGTCTTATCCAATAAAAATCATTATCAGAATAAAAAACTAAAGGACATATGGTGTCATAGTCAGATTCATGCGACTGTTTAACGTAAAATCTGTAATGTTCAGCCCAGCTTGGGGCTAAATTATTAATTGTTGCTTTTAATTTATTTGATTTTACAGAATCTTTTGTGTTAACATGCACAGAATTTGTTTCACAAGTAAGAACTGTTGAGCTTCTACCATACTTATCTAAATAAGCAATACCAACCTCGTAATCCCTTGCGCTTCTTGCTGTTTCTATTACTTGACCCTGCACAACTGAAATTGATGAAGACTCGTAAGAAGACTCAAGACTTATATCTATATCTTTTCCCTCTGAATCTGATATATTGTAATTTTCTAAATAATTACCATACACAAGTCTATTACTAATAATTTCTTGTGATTCCGCTTTTCTTGGAACATTATCATAAAGTCTAAATATTTCATCTTCAGGAAGAACAGTATAAATAGAATTATTATCAAATTCAAAAGAGTACTTTGTATTGTCTAAAAGATTTTTATTTTTTTTATCTATAGTTCTTGCTAAGTAAATATTATTGTTTCCAGTTTCTTTAAATACTACGTCTATTTTTTTAACTAATCGGCTACCACTTTGATATTCTACTCTAATTTTATTAAAAAAGTTTTCCATTGATCTATTCATAGCTCCTTCAAAATCCATGTTAAAAGATTTTGGAGTAAAACAAACTTCTGAAAATTGTGAAAGCGAACTCCTTTCTCCATCAGCATATACATATCTATATGCAAACTGTATAAATTTATCTTTTATAGTGTTATCTTCTTGATTAAGATTTACAGATAAAAATACATTTGGAGGTGAAAGTGGTGGTTTTACAATTACATTTATGTCATCATCTGTAAACCCGTTTACTTCATATCCCTTTGCCGTTTCTACGTTTATTCTTCTTGGAGGATTTAGTCCATCTGTGAAATAAATAAACTTCTTTAAATTGTCGGCATCAGTTAAAATATTAGCTTGAATCATATGTGCCCTACTAAAGTTAAGCACACTTTCTTCTGGATTTTGATTTGTTAATAGTCTTGTGTCAGACATAACAATACCAGTAGTTTCATCTTTTTGGTCATAGAAACAAATAAAACAACCTGTATCAGATTTTACAAACCAATATATAACCCTATCCTCATCATCAGAGAGAGCCCCAATACATACAGCATTAGAGCCTAAATTAAGGCTGCTTTTAGCTTCATTAGAAAGTGCATTCTCTATAGCGCCTACATCAGATCCATTTGAGTTTGCAACCTTAACATTTAAAGCATCTCTATATTCTCCTTGAGGAAGAAGCCTCTCATCGAGGTCTTTATTCATCTTCCCTGATGTGAACAGGTTTTGTATCTTCATTACTTAATCCACTTGTTGCGCCCTCTCATAGCATGAACTAAATCAAATGGATGTATATCCATCATTCTTATTTTCATGTTCTTAATTGCTGCGAATTGCTCATTCTTTATTCGCCTAACAATAAATTCTTGAACGCCAAATTTATATTGAACTATTTGATATGCAATATATTTATATAAAAAATCTTCAGCAAGTTTGTTGACTTTTAATTCTTCCTCTGTTAGATATTCAAGACCGTCAGTTATATATTCTATAACTATTGCTTTACCTTTAACTTCTGAGCTAAAGTTTATTACACCAAGGTTTTTGTCTATCCTATAGTCTCCATTTACATTTGCTTTTTCAGTAGACATTCCAAATCTTCCACCAAAAAACTCGTAGTCTAAATTAGTGAAACTATCATTGTCTACACTTGAAGCTTGAGCTATTCGTGTGTCAATAACAGAAGTTCCTTCAGTAGCAGCTCCATTACTGTCAAATATAATGTTATAACTATCGTCTTGTAAATAAGCTTTTGCTATAACAGATTCAGTGTCTACCATCATAGGGTGAAGTCTTCCTAGTTTATCAACCCAAGATAGCCTTACTAGCCTTACAAAGTCTTTAGGGAGCTCCATTTGAAGATCATCCGCAAGTTCTAATTCAAGAGCTCTAACGTCCTTTAAAGCATCGTAGTGAAGCTCCTGCAAGCCTCTTTTAGCATGAAACACAATATCATACCTCTGAACGTCATTAATTATCTTATCGTCTCCTACATAAAAAGCTATAAAATTATTTATTATATCCTTTAAAAGCACGAACTGATTATCGCCCCATTTGGTGCTGTCACTATAATATTGTTGATCTGTTAATGACATATATTATACGTTTTCTTTCTGAGTTTCTACTGCATCAATCTGAGCTGCAGCCTGAGCTACTTCAGCTTCTCTTATAGTAACACCAGATAATTTTAAAATTTCTATTACAAGGCTAGTCTGATCGTCTGGACTTAATTCAAAGTCTTGAAAATCAAGTGCTGATGGATTATGTACTGGGTTTTCTCCAATAACATTATATGTCCAATTAGGGTCAGCTAATGTTCTTATGTAATTTACAATTACAGATCCTGTTAATGTGCTTGGCTTTACATATAAGTATCCATTTTCATCACAGTAACCTGGATATAATGCTGAAGGCGCAGCTATATTAGAAGCCTCTAAATATGCTTCCTTGTATTTAGGGACGTACTCCATAAGCTTACCGCTGTAAATCAAAGATATTATGCTGTACAAATCGGCTGGCTTGTATAATGTGTTGCCTTGAGAATCAACACCAAAAGTCAAGTATGTAGAAACGATATTGCCTGAAGCAGTCTTCATAAACTTATCAATATTCTGCCTAAGCATTGTAAGCTTGTCTCCGTGATCTCTAGATAATCTTCTTGAGTTCTTTAATGTGGATAAACGAGAGTACTCAGAAAAGTATTGATCAAATATCAATTGCTGTGCATGTTTTGCAT
>Ga0181410_1001340_pt1 | contig 10500 bp, 12 predicted proteins | sample 33SPOviralmetaG_FD_130112 | JGI IMG/M metagenome (GOLD analysis project Ga0181410, IMG submission 130112) | Marine viral communities from the oligotrophic San Pedro Time Series (SPOT) site, San Pedro Channel, CA, USA - 33 SPOT_SRF_2012-06-20 | ecosystem: Environmental > Aquatic > Marine > Strait... | reverse complement strand
AGAAGAGGAATGAGGAGAGGTAAGGATCGCCGGTACCTCTCTTTGTTGTCTCCTAAGGTTTGAACTGAGTCCCCTAAGCACCTAACCCCTTGATAACATGAACGTTGCAATGAACAAGACGCTAAAGAACACCAACGATCCGTGGGACTTTAGCACCCTCACCGATGCAGTCCTAGCTCTGAAAATGGAGCAAGCGCAAAACCAGCTAGCCAACTGGAGAAAGAGAGATGGCTGGCTAGCTAGAGAGATCGCCCTGTACATTCAGGCCTTAAAAGACGAACAGCAAAAAAGAGAGAATGCAGCAGATTGAAGACGAATTGACGGACGACTACACAGCAGAGCACGGCCCCGAGGGTTTGACCTACAGAGCAAAGCAGCTGATCAAGACGCTGGCCAGCATGATTGAGGACGAGGAAAAGCTGGAGGCTGTTTGCAAGCAGCACGGCAGCAGCTACAGCACCACAGGCGACAAAGGCCAGGAGGTGCACAAGCACAGGCCTGAGCATGTGGAGCTAATGAAGGTCCGGCAGATGAAGCTGCAGTACGTCAAGCAGCTTGGCCTAGGCGTAGGCAAGGAGGTGACCACCTGGTAATTATTGCGCCCCTGTAATGTTTGACCAAGCCAAAGCCGACCACGCTATCAACTGGATACAGACCTACTGCAGCCATGTAAAGGGTGAGCTAGGCGGCCAGCCCTTTATTTTGGAAGAATGGCAGAAGCGCGACATTATCGGCAAAATCTTTGGCACCCTGCGGGAAGACGGCACCAGGCAGTACCGCACGATCTACATTGAGCTACCAAGGAAAAACGGCAAAACCAACCTAGCCAGCGCCATTGCCCTCTATATGCTATGCGCTGAGGGTGAGCCAGGGGCTGAAGTAGTGAGCGCGGCAGCTGATCGCAACCAGGCCCGCATCTGCTTTGAGTTGGCTCAGAATATGGTTCGCAATAATGCAACCCTAAGCCGCCGATGCAAGGTGCTGCAGCATGGCATTCAGTACCGGGAAAACGTCTATAAGGCTATCAGCGCCGAGGCTGGGACAAAGCACGGGTTCAACTGTTCAGCTGTAGTCTATGACGAAATCCACGCAGCCAAAAACAGGGAGCTGTGGGACGTTCTGAGCACTTCAGTAGCCAGCAGGCGGCAGCCCTTGGTGATTGCCATCACCACCGCAGGCCATGACATGAACAGCATCTGCAGGGAGCTGCACGACTACGCTATCAAAGTACAGAATGGAGAGGTGGAAGACCCCAGCTTTCTGCCTGTAGTCTATGCAGCCGACAGATCTGACGACTGGAGGCTAGAAAGCACATGGCGCAAAGCCAACCCCGGCTTTGGCACAATCTGCAAGGCTGACTACTTCAGGCAGGAGGTGCTGAAGTGCCAGGCTAACCCGCGCCTGATCAATACCTTTCTGCGTCTGCACTTGAATATCTGGACGCATGCAGAAATAAGGTGGGTCACAGATGAGGAGTTTATGCGCGGCAGCACAGAATTTACAGACGAGGATTTGCGCGGGCTGCCTTTATATGTTGGCCTTGATCTGGCCAGCGTTAAAGACCTCACAGCGGTGGCTATGCTGTGGGTAGATGAGAAGAGGGACGTAATGTATTTGCGTTGCATGCACTTTATCAATGAGGTGGCAGCTACCGGCAGGCAGAAGCGCATGGGCGTGGATCACATCACCTGGCAGCGCATGGGCTTAATGCAGATCACAGAGGGCAACGTAACAGATCTACGGGCTGTAGAGGGGTATATAGAGCGGATACATGATCAATACAAGATCACCGCCCTGGCCTTTGATAGATACTACAGCGAGATGCTTGTTCCTGACCTGATCACCTACGGCATAGACTGCCAGCAGTTTGGCCAGGGCTATGCATCTATGAGCTACCCAACGAAACAGATGGAGAGCTTGATCTGCAAAGGCCATGTGCTGCACGCTGGCCACCCTGTGCTGCGTTGGCAGGTAGGCTGCGTGCAACTGCAGCGGGACGATGCCGACAACATTAAGGTGAGCAAGAAGAAAAACCAAGAAGGGCAGAAGGTAGATGGCTGGGTGGCCAGCATCATGGCTTTGGGCTGCTACTACAACAACAGCGAGCCAGAGCCATTGCTGGAAGTTTGGAGCTTATAAGCCTGATTGCCTTATCTTTAGCCTATGGCGAACAGGCTGCAGACATGGGTGAAGAATCTCAGAATGAGGGTGGGGTACTACAGCCCCGAGGATGTGGCAATGAATGCCGGAATCTTGCCAAGTGCACGCACCGCGGTACCTGTTACACCACAGAGCGCAATGGGCGTGGCTGCAGTCTATGCCTGTGTGCAGAAGATCAGCAGCAGCCTGGCCAGCATGGAGCTGAATATTTACAAGAAGGACAGCGCAGGCAAGGAGATTGCTGCAGGACACAAGGTCCACCAGCTTCTGCAGACTGAACCCGCGCCCGACCTTACCAGCATGGAATTCTGGGAGGGCATTATTTCCCAGGCCTGCATGTATGGCGTAGGCTATGCCCGTATCTATTTTGGTGGTGATGGCCGCCCAGAGTATTTGCTGCCATTAGAGCACAGCCAGGTAGAGCGCAAGCAGACAGCAGCAGGCACCTTCTACCGGATCCAGGGCGGGGAGATGTTAGCCGAGCGCGAAATCTTCACAGTCTGCAATCTGTTCCGCAGTTCACCCATCCGCATGCATGCCAGCAGCATTGGCCTGAGCCAGGCAGCCCTGAACTTTGGCAACGACTACTTTAGCAACGGCGGGCAGATGACTGGAGTTTTGACCAGTGAGCAAAGCCTAAGAGAAGACCAAGTGCGCACAGTGCAGAGCAGCTGGAACAATAGCCAGGTGCATGCTGGCACTAAGCTGCTGCCTTTTGGCTTTAAGTATCAGCGGGTGAGCATCTCACCAGACGAAGCCCAATACATTGAGACGCGAAAGCTAGGGGCCGAGGAGATCGCCCGCATCTTCAGCGTACCCGGCACGCTCATTGGCATTGCTGGGCAAGCTACTTACAGCAACATTGAAGCGCAGAACTTGCAATTCAAGCAGCACTGCCTGCTGCCCTGGGCCCGCAGGATTGAGCAGGAAGTAAACCGCAAACTACTTTTAGGTAGTGAGCGCGTGCGCCTTTACTGTCGCTTTGATATGGACAGCCTGAGCCGCGCAGATAGCGCCAGCCGCAGCGCATACTATCAGCAAGCCCTGCAGCATGGCTGGATGAACATTAACGAAGTTAGAAGCCGCGAGGATCTGAACGGCATTGGGGACAAGGGCGAGATTTTCACCTGTCAGGTAAACCAGCTTTCGCTGGATCACTTGCAAGCCTACAGCGAAAAGTTGGCACAAAAAGAAGGAGCGACCGAAGCCGCCCCCCTTTGACCAATTGAAACAAACCAATTGCGCCCCTGTGTGAAACAAAGATAGACAATGGATTTAGATAAGCAAATAGAAAAGCGCACAGCTGAGCTGCGGGCTTCAGATAAGCCCATGGTGCTGGAGGGTTACGCGGCAGTCTTCAACAGCGAAACCAACATTGGCGACTTCAGAGAGCAGGTAGCACCTGGGGCTTTTAAGGATAGCCTAGACCAAGACGTGCGCTTTCTGCTGAACCATGACGGAGTGCCCTTTGCCCGCAGCGGTAACGGCAGCCTGAAGCTCACAGAGGACGATCACGGCTTGCACTACAGGGCTGAGCTGCTAGACACCCAGAGCGGGCGCGATCTGTACGCCATGGTGAAGCGTGGCGATCTGAATGAGAGCAGCTTTGCCTTTACCATTGCAGACGAGGACTGGGCAGACGACTTGCGGACGATCAGAAGCGTGGGCAAGCTGTTTGATGTGAGCGTAACGACTTTCGGCGCCTACCCTCAGACCTCGGCCGAGGCACGAAAGAAACCCAGCGAGAAGAAGGAAACGCCTGAAGCTGTGGCAGTTACAGAGAAAACACCTATCTTGCAGAGCAACGAGAGAAAGATGCAGAACTACACACTGAACGACCTGCAAGCCTTGCGCGAGCAGAAGCATGAGCGCCACACTGAGCTGCTCGGCAAGATTGACGCAGCAGGCACAGAGCCCTCACAGGATGAGATGACTCTGGCACGTTCGCTGCACAAAGAAATTGAGAAGCTCGACAAGCAGATCGAGCTCAAGCGCCAGGGCGAGATGCAGGCAAAAGCTATGGCCTACGCCACAGCCCCCAGCACAAGCCAGCAATCTGAAGTCAACAGCGTAAATGCTCGCTTCAGCTTGTCGCGTGCCATCAACAACGCCATGAGCCAACGCGCTCACAGCGGAGCAGAGGCAGAATGGATGCAAGAGCGCAAGGCAGAGCAGGCAGCTATGGGCTTGTCTGTAAGCTCAAACATCGGTATTCCTAGCATTGCCCTTGAGCGGGCAGCCGCTGGAGCTGACAACTTCCTTGCACAGGGTCAGGGCGCAGGCGATGGCTTTGTACCAACCAACGTGCCCGGAGCCATTGAGGCTTTGCGCGCACCGGCAGTCATTGAGCGGGTAGGCACTACAGTGATCACTGGAGCCACTGGTAACATCCAGTTTCCACGGATCAGCACCCCGGCATCTGTGGCTTTGACTACTGAGAGCGAAGCAGACGCACACGACGAAGAGGTAGGCGCAGCAGGCAACTCTGGGATGAATATGGACAGCCTGACGCTCACGCCAAAGCGTGCAGCTGCGAAGACAGTCTACAGCCGCTTGCTCATTGAGCAGGGAGGTGCAGACGTGGAGCGCGTGATCGCAGGCGACTTGGGTTCAGCTATGGCTGCCTTCATTGATGACTACTGTTTTGATGCAGTCCTTTCAGGCTGCACCACTGGACAGATCAACTCAGGCACCATTACCGCAGATGATATCTACGCATTGGAAGCCGCAATCGTGGCAGCTGGCGCAGACATCAACGGAGCCCGTTTGGTATCTGGCACCGATGCGCACAAAGTGCTTCGCGGGTTGGCAGGCGTTGACGCTGTGAGCTCATTGCTGCCACAGTACGACTACACCGTGACTCCGTACTTGGCCAAGGCTTCAGCTAAGCCCTTCGCCTACGGCAACTTTGGACAAGCTGGAATCCTTGCCTACTTTGGGGGGCTGGATTTGCTTGCGGATGTGTACGGCAGCAACGCCACCAACGGCCAGGTTACATTGCACGTGAACCGTTTCTTCGACTTTGGTATCCGCCAAGCCGCAGCCGTTGCTTGCTACACTGGCAACAACGCATAACACTTAAGGCTCGACAAGGGGCCAGCAGTTTGTTGAGAAAGGCTGGGGCTAACGCCTCGGCCTTTCTTCATTTACAGAAAGATGAGAATAGAGATAACCAGCAGCGCCCCAGATTACAGCAGCGTGCTCAGCACCGCAGACTTGAAGCAACACCTTCGGGTAACTCACAGCGTAGAAGATACCTTGATCGGCAGCCTGCGGGATGCTGCATGCATGTGGGTGGAGGGCTACACCAACAGCAAGCTGCACACCACTGAAGCCACAGGCTACCTGCGTGGTTTCCACCGCTGCAGTTTTGCTGTGGGCCCGGTTACAGCCATTAGCTCGGTGAAGTACCAGACGACCAGCAGCCAGGCAGCCGAGAATCTCACCACCATGGCAGCGGGCAACTACTACACAGACTTTGCAGCCCAGCCTGCAGTGATCGCTTTTGTAGATTCTCCCAGCGTCTACGATTACAGCCACTACCCTGTGCACATTGCCTTTGAGTATGGCCACGCCACAGCGCCCGAGCCTATGGTGCATGCTGTGCGGCTACTGGCTGCACACTTTTATGAGAACAGGCAGCAGGTGATTACTGGCACAATCAGCACACAGATTAAGATGGGCATTGAGGCTTTGCTCAGCCAGTACCGAAACATCTTACAGCCATGAAGCAGGCAGGCCGGAGAGATAGATATATAACGATTGTGCGCCAGGCTGCCACGCTGGATGCCTACGGCTCCACCAGCGCCAACACCTGGGCCGAGTTCAAGAATCTATGGGCTGAGATGTTGCCTAGGGGCAGCGGTGCCACGTCTGAGAATGTAGCTGCTTTCCAGGTATTCCCACAGGCCCGCACTGTGTTTATCGTGGATCACCCAGACCAAGCCAGTGCTGGCAGCAGTGAGATGATTCTGCACACAGACCGAGTGCACTGGGATGGCAAGCAGTTTGAGATTTACGGCTTTGATGAGATAGGCCGAAAGGATGGCCTGCGTATCTACTGCACAGAATTGGGTGATGGAATTCAAAGCTGAGTGGGCAGAGCTTGAGGAGCTTATGCGCGACACCGAGAAGCTCAGCCGGCTGTATGGCAGCAAGGTGGCTAAGGTGCGAGAGCTGAATGTAAAGGCAGCCAAAGCTGGGGTGGATGCATACAAAAGCGCTGTGCAAGTAGGCGGCAAGGTTAGGGTACGCAGAAAAGGCCCGAGCTCGGCGCGGTACCAGGGCGGCAAGAAGGGACCAGCTCAGGACATCATGCCGGGCACCCTTAAGCGCAGCATTAAAGTGATTAAGCCGAGAGATGGTAGCAACGTATGGCTAGGACCAAAGAGCACCGCAACCTTTAAGCGGGGAGCCTTTAGGCAGACGAACAGAAGCGATGCTTGGTTTGCTGAAATTGTAGACAAGGGGCGCAATAGGTTTGGGCCGGGCAAAAACAGAGGCTTTGGAGATAAGGCGATAGAGAGAGCGGGTAAGAAGATTCTCCCACAGCTAAAGAAGGGTCACACTAGATTTATCCAAAAGCATTGGTAAGATGGAAACAGGCAAAGCGATTTACTCAATTCTCACAGGCGCAAGCCTCAGCGGTGGAGCCACTGTACACCCAGAGGTAGCGCCACCGAACACAGATTTTCCTTTTGTGGTCTACAGCATTCAGAACATCCAGCCCACGAACCAGAAGGACAGCACCAGCACCATGGACGACAGCACCCTAGAGGTGTACACCATGAGCCAGAATTATGGCCAATGCATGACGGTGAGCGCAGAGTGCAGGGCGGCACTAGATCGCAACGCTGGCACCTTTGGCGGGGTAGAGGTTCAGAGCATCCAGTTTGAGACTGGGGAGATAGCCTACGACTCAGCGCAAGAATGCTACTATGTGGAGCAGTCTTACAGCGTGCGGGTTTTGCGCGTAGGCAGTGCGCCAGCTGCTACCCTGCTGCCTCTAAATGCATCGAGCTTGCAGATCCAGGAGACAGACGGCACGCCCCAGGCGTATTGCACTTCGCTGAAGTTCCCGGCTGGCACTTTGACTATAGACCAAAGCGGTGGCGCGGGTGCGGGCATTGCCAATTACGTCCCTGTGTGGGAATACTCAAGCTTCTCACCTGACCCCACCAAGCTACAGGGTGGAGCTTCAGCCCTAGACTTCAGCAGCCAGACACCGCAGCAGCTGCCTTTTACAGTATCGCAGCAAACAACTGGCACCCACATAACAGCGAACACGGGCGGCATGATCAGCAGCAGCGTAGATGGGTGGCATAGGTTTACGTGCTTTATCAATTTTACAAGCGACACCCACGGCCACAGCCCTCACTTCTACTTTCTGATTGAGACCAGCAAACAGATTGGCGAGGCTGGGGCTATGATACCAGCCCAGCACCAGGTAGATCACCAGCCCGCACAGCTCATGCGCGTGCTGTACTTGGAAGCAGGCCAGCGGGTGGCTGTGATGGCCTACGATGAGAGCAATAAAAGTGGCAGCATCTATGTAGAAACCGCTTACCTAGAGGTGGAGCGCATTGCGTAATTGCCTATCTTGCAGACAGATGGAACTGATTACAAACAACTGGGCATTTGTGCTTCTGGCTTTGCTGGCAGCCGCCGATGCTATCGTGTCTCTGACACCAAGCAAAAAAGACGACCAGATCGTAGGCTACTTGCGCGTGATCATTCAGACCATTTCAGGAAAGAAAAAGAAATAACATGGCAGTACTAAACGGAACAGCATTTAAGATCGCGACAATTGCAGGGACAGCCGTAGCTGAGGAAACAGAGGTTAGCTTCAGCTTTAGCCAAAGCACGCGCGAGGTAGTCACCAAAGACAGCAACGGCCTTCGCACGGTTCTGCCAGGCGTCACCAGTTGCAGCGGATCCTTTAGCGCGTTGCTTGATGGCGACGATTACGCAGATTGGCAAACGATCGCCGCCACCATGACAGCAGCCAGCGCACGCACAGCCGCTGCCTTTGTCGTTGGGCCTACAGGCTTCCAAATCAATGCAAACGGCGTACTTACTGAGCTGTCTTTCTCAGGAGCTACTGAGGAGAATGTAACTGTGAGCGGCAGCTTTGAGTTGAACGTAGACAGCGACCTCACCCAGGCATGATCATGACCCTAGGCGGGGAGCAGTTCCCACTGCGGGCCACCATGCTGGCAATTGAGGAAGCCCAACAGAAGGAAGGCATCAAGCTCCATGAGCTGGAGGGGTTGGTTGACACCAGCAAGATGCTTTACTACTTCGCTAAGCACGGAGCCCGAGCCGAGGGCGAGAAGTTCACGCTAACGCCTAAGGCCTGGCTGGACATGATCGACCTTAAAGACGTTACCTATCTGACCACTGTGCTGAACAGCTTGATGGGTGGAGATGACAGCGCAGAGGCTGAAGGGAAAAAAAAAGGGAAGCCATAAGCCGCTGACCTTTGAAGATATGATGCAGATAGGGCTGGGCGTGTTACGTTACAGCCCTTCTGTTTTTTATGAGCTGACACTGCAGCAGCTAATGGCAGCCATGAAGGGAGCAGCCGAAGCTGAGGAGAGGGCCTACCAGCAGCAATGGACGCAAACCAGGTGGCTGGCCAGCCTACTGCTGCAGCCACACAGCAAAAAGGGTATCAAGCCCAGCGATCTGTGCACCTTTCCCTGGGAGCAGAAAGCTGGCAAGGAGGTAAGCAAAGAAGAGGGCAATAAGATGCAGCTGCAAGCACTGCAGAAATACTTTAAGAATGGCACAGCGTAAACTAACCCTGAACATAGGCGCCAACACCCAAGGCTTGAACAAGGCCCTGGGCAAGATGCGCAAGGATGTGCGCGCAGCTACTGGCAACATCACAGCCAGCATGCAGCAGGCAGGGCGCAACATGACCATGGCCCTCACCGCACCACTAGGGATCATGGCAGCCCAAAGCATGCGGGCCTTTAATGAGCAAGCCAAAGCCATTGCACAGGTAGAAGCTGGCCTAAAGTCTACAGGCAATGCTGTGGGCTTTACGTCTAAGCAGCTTCAGCAGATGGCCAGCGATCTGCAGAACAAAACCATCTTCGGAGATGAGGAGATTCTAAAGGGTGCCACAGCCCAGCTGCTGACCTTTACCAATATTGCAGGCGACAACTTTGCACGCACTCAGGCTGTGGCTTTGGATTTGGCTACTCGGCTCGATGGAGACTTGAAGAGTGCCAGCATCCAGTTGGGTAAGGCGCTGAATGATCCAGTGGCAAACCTCACAGCCTTGAGCCGGGCAGGTATCCAGTTCAGCGATGACCAGAAAGAGGTGATTAAGTCACTGGCTGAGACCGGGCAACTGGCAGAAGCTCAGACCATCATTCTCGATGAGCTGGAGAAGCAGTACGGAGGCAGCGCCGAGGCAGCAGCTAAGGCTGGGCTGGGTCCGTTCAAGCAACTGCAGAACACTATAGGCGACATCTCCGAGGAGTTCGGGCGGCTGATCAATGAGTTCCTGGTACCTATTATTCCGAAGATCCAGAGCCTAGCCAAAAGCTTTGCGAATCTGAACGACAGACAGAAGAAGGTGCTGCTAACTGTAGGCGCTATTGCAGCAGCCGCTGGCCCCATCGTGCTCTTTGCTTCTGCCTTGTTTAAGGCCCGCATAGCTATGGCCGCTCTGAACATGGTGATGGCAGCCAACCCCATTGGCGCAGTGGTGGCTGGCACTATGCTATTGGTTGGGGCTTTGGCTACACTGAAGGCCAGCCAAAAGACAACGCGCGAGGAGACGGAGAAGTTTATTATCCGCACCCAGGAGCTAGATAAAGAGCAGCAGATTCTAGCACTGAACACTAAGCGCCGAGCTTTAGAGACAGAGCTGGCCCAGCTGAAGACAGCCAAAGCAGCAGAGGAAGCAGCCACACAGGTAGGGGCTTTGGGCGATAAGTTTGAGAAGAACATAGCCCGCAACAACGTTGGCCGGTTCAATGATCAGATTACAGACGTAGGCGAAGCCATCATTGAGCTAAAGAAGGCCACAGCAGATGCCATGTTTGGCGGTGGGGCTGCTACGCTGTCAGAGATTACAGGCAGCACAGAAGAAGACACACAGCAGGTGCAGAATAGCACCGCAGCCCTAGACCAAAAGACAGAAGCCATAAAGCGCATGCAGGCGGCTATGAAGGCAGGCGAAAAGCTAGGGCTAGACCCTAACCAGCTGAACGTGGGCGGGCTGCTTGGGGCATTGGGTGAGGGTGCGGGCGATGGCACGTCGGGTGTCTTTGCTTCGCAGTTCATCCTATCAGATGAGCAGATAGCTGCAGCAGATGCTGGGGT
>Ga0181410_1001335_pt1 | contig 10516 bp, 11 predicted proteins | sample 33SPOviralmetaG_FD_130112 | JGI IMG/M metagenome (GOLD analysis project Ga0181410, IMG submission 130112) | Marine viral communities from the oligotrophic San Pedro Time Series (SPOT) site, San Pedro Channel, CA, USA - 33 SPOT_SRF_2012-06-20 | ecosystem: Environmental > Aquatic > Marine > Strait... | reverse complement strand
AGTCTCCAGATGCTATCATAGCTGGTGTAATGGTACCTGCTCCTGGCGTATTTACAGTTGTTTGTGTAAATGACATCACCTCTATTTCAGCACTGTTTGCTGGAGCTGCGTCAAATGTTAATGTTGTACCATTGACAATATATGAATCCTTTTGTTGATATACACCGTCCATAAAGACCTGTGTATTATTTTCATGACCTGGTGCGCCACTAAGTGTAAATGCAGTTGTAATTCCATCACCTGTTAAACTTGTATATAATGTACTATTCCCTGCCACACTTGAAAGAATATGTTGTACTACAATTCTTCTACCACTAACGGGTGCGGTTGTAAATGTAATTGTTGTTCCACTTGCTACATAATCACCTTTGTTTTGATAGATACCTTCTATGAATACAATTAAATTATCTTCACTTGCGACTGTACTTGAAAGCGTGAATGCTGTGGTTGAACCATCACCTGTAAAGTTATTTGTTTCCATTGCAGAAGCACCACCACTTCCTGCGATTGCTCCCCACTCTGTTGTATAACCTTCAAATTGTCCATCAGTACTATTATATCTAAAGTAACCAGCTGCTGGAGAACTTGGTCTTTGTCCAGTTGTACCTACTGGCATGTGTATACCATCGGTTGCTGAACCAAGATCTAACGTAACATCAGGAGAAGCATTTAATATACCTACTCTATTATTTGTTCCATCTACTACTAATGTATTTGAATCTACATTAATACCTTTATTAAAATCAAATTGATCGTTTGTTTCGTCCCAAAGTATTGAAGCACTTGCTCCGTCGACAATTAAACCTGATCCACCTGAGTTAGATTCAGTTTGTCCAGCTCCTACTGTAATTGTTTTATCAGCAACATCCAAATCAGTAACATTATAAGAGTTAATATCTCCTGTAATTGTTAAATCGCCCGTAACTGTTAAGTCGGCAAAAGTAACATTGTCTGTTGTTGCAACTGCTTGTCCAATAGATATTGCACCTGAAGAGTATGTGACTCCAGTTCCACCACTTAGGCGTGAATCAACTCTTGCGTTTGTAAAATATAAATTAGAAGAACCTTCTGAAACATTATCAGTATCTATTGAGGATAAACTTGATGTTGGTAAAGTAAAGCCACTGTGTAACATAGCAGTTGTAATTATATTATCTGCAATATGGTCACTACCAATATAGTCGTTAGGTATTTTGCCAGTTTTTAACTGACCGCTACTATCTACGAGTGTCGATAATCTTCTGTTAAGTGTAAAAGCCATTAGCTAACCTCGTCCCATTGTTGATCTGTTTCGTTCCACTGATACATATTTCCATCATCAGGATATGCAACTGGACATTCCCATATAAAAGTATCTTCGTTTAAAGTCCATGAAGGATAAGGTTGCTTATTATAAAAAGCATCTTTTTCAGAATCATAGTTACCACCAACTGCTGCAAAGTTTTTTCTTAATGGTGTTTTACCATCTTTGTGTTCACCGCCATGAGTGTTATATGAGGTTTGAATCCATGTGCCTGCTGAATCATCAACAAAGGTATCAAAGAATTCAGCTTCCGCAACAATTACCCTTTCTACTATTCCGTTGTTTACTTTTGCATAATGTGCCATTTTTACTTACCTATGAATATGCGTATCTAATAATTACTATGCCAGAGCCACCAGCAGCTCCACTAAAAACACCGCCACCGCCACCTCCGCCACCACCGCCACCAGTGTTGACTGAGCCAGCAACAGAATTAGCTGTCGCATTAGAAGCACCTGCACCACCGCCGCCTGCACCACCTGCTGAATTTAAATTGGCATGACCACCTGCACCACCGCCGCCTGCATATGTAACAGATGAACCAGAATAACTATTAGCTGTACCAGCACCACCAGTTCCACCAACCTGTGCTGATCCACTGTTGCCACCAACTGCTCCTGCTCCGCCACCGCCGCCACCAGCAGAATCACCTCCGCCACCTCGTCCAGTGCCGCCAGTATTTCCTTGACCTGTAACTCCTGCTCCACCTGCATTAGCGGATGGATTACTGTCTTGACCTCCACCGCCACCACCAGAACCACCGCTTGCACCTGCAGCAGATGTATCTCTATCTCCACCACCGCCACCGCCAATTGATGTAATAGTTGAAAATACAGAATTTGAACCAGCATTTCCTAAAGTAGAGGATGAAACAGCAGCACCGCCAGCACCCACAGTTATACTGTATGCTTGTGCGGAAACACTAAATGATGTTGCAGTTCTGAAACCTCCTGCTCCACCACCCCCAGCAGTTCCACCACCACCACTACCGCCACCAGCTACAACCAAATAATCAACTGTTCCAGTTTTATTAGGTGTAAATGTTCCAGATGATGTGAAAGTGTGAATTCTGTAGCCACCTGCATTTGTTATAGTACCGCCTGTTGCACTAAATGGAACAACATCACCAGTGCCTTCACCTACATTTATCCAACTATTTAAATCAGTGGTTGCACTTGTACAGACATAAACTTCCCCACTTGTAGAATTAATCCAAAGTGTACCAACACCGCCTGTTGGGTTGGTATCTATTGCAGGATCAGAACTAGAAACTGTTGCATTGCTTAGATCATTTATACCTAAAGCGTTTGCTGCAATTTGTGCAGCACCAACTGCATTATCTGCTATAACTCTTGATGTGATCTTAGTATTTGCCATTAATAATTCCTGTTATATAGTCTATTTATACATTATCGGGCCGTTGTTGGTACACCACCAGCAACAAATGGAGTTTCTGCAAATGCTATGTAGATGTATGTATTACTTCCGCCATTCATCCATGCATCATAGTTTGTTACTCTAAATCCGTTTGATAAAAAATCTATTGGATCTACAAAGGATAAACCTGAGTTTTCTTCTGCACCTGCATTATTGGCTCTTAAATAATCAAAGTCTCCATTATATGGATTTCTTGCGCTATCAAACATTAACCACTGACCAGTAATATTAGAACATCTAACCATTACAAATGCAGGTTTAAATCCTGTGTAAACAAATGGTGCGTAATCTCTAGCACCAGTACCTATATATTTTCCAAACTTGCTGTAGCCTTGTTTTTCTGCGAAGCAGTAGGCTACATAGTTAGATCCTGAGCCATTGGTATTAACTGAAGCTCCTACTGTAAAAACTGAGCTAGTTGGTAAAGTTCCATTCATAAACGAACCATCCGCATCTTGTGCTGCAGTACCATTTAATTCAAGTTTATAATTATTACCCAAACTTTGATGATAAGTAGCCCATACATTTGCACCACTTCTGTTTTTAAAGATAATCATATCAGGCGTATCTGCTAGTCCATGTCCTACAGTTGATGCTGAACCTGAACCTGCATAAGTAACTATAGAAAACCCAGCATCTTGATTAGCTTGAACTGTGGCTGTTTTAGTACCATCCGTATTGCTTGAGGTCGTACCACCATTGGCTTTCCATTGCCATGCTACGAAAGGTTCTCCACTGGCATTATAAGCTCCTGAAGTGCTACCTGTTGTAAATCCATCAGAGTCAAAAGACTGAAATTTAGTAGTAGGTGATATTGTTCCCTCTGCATCGGTTCTGTCTGTAGATATAAATTTAGTAACTCCTCTACTGGTGTCGTGTAAAACATGTTGATTATCATAGTCTCGTCTTTTTATCCAAACTAAATCTGGTTGTAAATCACTATTGCCATCATTTGTAATAGCATGTGTATTTGCATTATCACCAGTATAAATATCAGTCTGAAAATGTGCACTTGGATCTTTTATATTTGAATAAGCCATTAGCCGTACTCCGCTAAGTTTTTAGTGCATAAGGCGTAGTAGCCTGATGGTGGCGCATATTCAAATGTACCATATCCATCTGCATCGCTTGCTCCACTTGAAATTGAAATGGTTGTATAACCGCCAAAATTTGCTTTAAAAGCATAGCTACCTATATAAGTAGCCATAGCAAAATATTGGTATTCATCACTCATTGCAAAACCATTTGTATTATTTACAGGATTACTACTGTTTGTGTAGACTCCATTTACTGCAAAATGCACTTTATTATTATCACAATCCATTGCTACACTTATGATATCACCTGTTGTAGAAGCTGATGAGTTTGCATAACCACCTTCATAGTAAACATCGTCACCTGAACCATAATATCCTGCTCCTGCACTTTTATTAGCGTATTGACCCAAATACCAATCAGCATTAATATTTATTTCTGTAGATACCACAGGATTTTGACCAAACATTTGATAGCCTTCATTTGTATAGAGTTCGCCTTCCCAATACCATTTCCCTTTATTTACACCAATATTATTGCTCACTGTAGTCCAAGCATTTCCTGAAGCTGTATTTACAACTGTAGCTCCTTCTGTAAAAGATATTCTGTTTTGATTCCATTTTCTTAATGTATTAAAAGTCGTAAAATTATTAGTAGGTGTGTCAGTTGCTTGGTCGGCTGCTGAGATGTTGGTTTTAGTCCAGTCGTTATTATTACCGCTTTGGTCTTCACCTAAATCTGAAGCATTTTTAAAATCTAAATAAAATCCATTAGTGCCATATGAACCTGTGTAGGCCTTAGGCTTCCAAATACCACTATCCTCATCAAACTCACCAAAAGAAGTGTGATCTAATGCTGTACCATCGACCAAGTGCATTTCTGCCATGTAACCACTAAAAAACTCTGCATAGGTATTTTCATCTAATGTATATTTACCTATTTCATGCTCATTAGTTGAATTTATACCAGTATTTGCATTTTGTGCGATATTTGTATATCCATTTGATTCAGTAGGAGATTCATAAACTCCATTGACATAAAGTTTTAATCTATTAGATGCAGTTGATTGTGTAGTATCACAAGCTAGTACAAAATGATACCAAGCTGACGTATCACGAAACACCCTTTCACTATAATAAAAAAAATTTGTTCCACCTGTTCTAAGGTTAGCTATCAGTTTGTCACTTGTTACGAAATGTAAGTAAGTATCACCACTACCAAAAATCATTGCTGATTTACTTGTATTTAAGCCTAGCTCTGTTCTTTTAACCCAAGCACTAAATGTCCAAGTTTTTTGATTTCCAGCAGAGCTTGGTGTTTTACTAAGATATTCACTGTTATCAGACTCAAACTTACAAGAGTTATCAATATCATAACCACCTGTAGCCGAATTAGTTCCTGCTAATGCTAATAAACTCATGTTATTAGCTCAGTACTAAGTTAAGATTTCTACCTACTTCTAACCATTTTGTACCATTGTATCTAAATGTAAATAAGTCACCATAACTTGCTGTGGTTGTTAATGTTGGTGCTGTATCTGCAGTGAATTCATACGCTGCATTCCAAGTCAATGTTCTTGATCCTGTTCCGTCTTGAATTACGAGTAAAGATATATATTGCCCTGAACCTACTGCATTACTTGGAGCAGATAATGTTCTATTACCGCCAAGTGTTAATTTTGCTATAGGTACTGTTGCTACATCCCAGGCTACTGTCGCTTGATCAGTTAGTGTTCCTTCACTTCCTAATTTGACTTGGCATCCTGTAAGATCTAAAACATCTCCACTTGCTAATTCTTCTATTGCAGGTGTTCCACTTGTATCTACGATTAATGGGAATTGTGCTGCCATGTTATTATACTCCTACGTTTATATTTCCTGATCTGCCTGTTATAACGAGATTGTTTGTAGTAATTGCTACATTTGTAGTACCACTTCTTAAACCTACTGCTACAACTTCGTTGACAGAAGCGAATGATAATGTTCCACTACCATTTGTTTGTAAAAATTGACCACTTGTACCATCTGATACATTGATCTGTGTAATACCAATTGAGTTATTTGCTATGCTTGTATCAACAGTAGCAAATGATAAATTACCACTTCCGTCTGTCTTTAAAAACTGTCCAGCCGATCCATCAGAACCTGGGTATATTAACCCATTGATACCAGAAGCGGTATCGATAAAACTCGCCGGTATCTTAGTTAATGCCATATTAACCTACCTCTGGTAATTCACCTAATGGTCTTACTGGTGGTGTTGCGTCGTTATACTCATAAAGAGCTATTAAAGCATCTACATCAGCTGCGTCATCAATCGCTGTACACATAGTGTTTGCTTTTGTTCTGACTGCTGCTCTTTGAGTTGTAATAGAACCTGGTACTGCTGTGCCACCCTCTGCTGCTCTTACGACCATCCAATCAGTTGGTTGTAATATACCTGCTGCTTGTGAATTAATAACTAGTTTATGGTTATATTTTAATCCTCTTGTTGCAACTGTACCTTCAACATTATCAGCATTTTCTGCTTCATCATCAGCTGTATATAAAGTATCATCTAAATTTTTAGCTGTTGCTGTACCATAAGATGCTGTGACTGTTCCACTAGCAAATGCAAATGATTGATCTGTATTAATGTAATACTGTTCGTTTTTTAAGTTTGTGTTATCAATAACAACTCCATAGATGCCAATGGCTTCTAACTCTGAACTTGACCAAAGACTAAAGATATTAGCAGGATATTGATTATCCCCTAATGTCAAAGCTTTAGGTCGTGTAAAGACCTTTGTTACTGCGTTATCTTCTACTAATGCCCACATATTTTTTCTCCTGTTATTCTATTTATACATTATCGTGCGGTGGTTGGCACTCCTGTTGATGTTACTAATGGTGATTCGGCAAATGCCATGTAAAGATACCTATGACCACTACCATTTGTAGCATTATCAGCATGAATAATTTTAAATCCATTAGAATACATATCTAATATTTTTGATGCTCCTCCTTCTGCTCCAGTTTCATCAAGTCTTACATACCTAGAAACATTTGTATTACTTACGTCTCTTTTGGTATCAAATGCAAACCAACCATTTCCACTACCAGAAGTTTGTTTTAACATTATAAAACCAGGTTTAAATCCTGTATAGATAAATGCACCATTTGTATTACTATTACCGTAGTATGATCCAAATTTACTGTACCCTTGTACTTCTGCCCAACAAAAAGCAACAATAGGAAATGCACCATTTACTGAAAAATCACCTCCTACATTAAAATATGTAGAAGTAACGGTATTAACTAAATTTGATGTGCTTGAGTTATATGCAGAATCGTTATCCAAAATTGCTCCACCTGCTCCAATACTCTGATGCCACAATCTCCAGTTTTCTATTCTTTGTCTATTTCTAATAATAATAACACCAGGTGTTTTTCCTAAGCCATGACCAATATTTCTTGCAGTTGTGTTAGTTGGTTCATACTTAACAATACTAAATCCAGCATCAGTATTTAATTGTACTGTTGAATTAATATCTCCATCTGTGTTGGTACTAGTTGTTCCTGCATTGGCTTTCCATTGCCAAGCTACAAACTCTTTATTGTTTGCGTTCATGGTATCACCATTAGTTCCACCAGCTGCTGCTGTAAAACCATCTGTTAAATGACCTGATATATAACCATATGTTGCAGATGGATTATTTTGTTTAGCAGTTGAGTCAGTAGATATTTGTCCATTCAGAGTTTCATCGTTTCCAGAACCTCCCTCAAAAGTTGCATTCGGAGCATCAAAACCAAAACTTGAACTAGTTATTACATTATTAGTACCATTATCAGTTCTATTTTTTGACAAAATTAAATCTGGTTTTAAATCGCTGTTACCATCATTTGTTAAATTTCTAGGATGAGAACCATTACCTGTATAAGTAAGTGTCTGAAAATGTGCTGAAGAATCGTCTATAGTTGTATAAGCTGCCATATTATCCTCCGTACTCCGCTAAGTTTTTACTGCACATTGCCAAGAATCCTGTTGGTGGTGCATATTCAAAAGTTCCATATCCATTTTCATCATTTGCCGCGCTTGAGATTGACATTTCAGTATAACCACCAAAGTTTGTAGATTGGTTTACATTAGGATTATATGATGATCCTGCAAACATCCACATTTGGTCTGATGACCAACCAGCAAGAGAAAGTCCATTTGAACCAGTACTTGGATTAGAACTAGTCTGCTGATTTAACCAGGTATTATCTAAACCAAAATAGATTTTTCCATTGTCTAAATCGAGAGCAACTTGTACTATAGTACCACTGTTTGGATTACTTCCACCATTTAAAAAATACGAACCGTTTTGATAAATATATCGATCGACAAACTGATATCCAACTCCATGTCCTGCAACATTTCCTAGATAGTGATTATTTCTTCCGCTGGAATTATCGGTAGTCCCATCAACTGGTATAGCACCCATCATTGTATTGTTTGCGCCAACCGACTCATGTTCGAAATACCATTTACCAGAGCTCGCTGCCATGTTTGCATAGTGAGTGGTCCAACCTGTACCACCACCTCTCTTCATTCTAGTTCCGCCCTCATTAAATAACATATTATCGGATCCATTGTTGAAAATAGTTCCGTTACTAAGCCAAGTTACAAAATTATTAGTAGGAGTGTCTGTAGCTTGGTCGGCTGCTGCGATGTTGTTTTCTGTAAAGTTATTAGCATTACCACTAGCATCATCACCTAAATTAGCTGAATCGCTAAAGTCTAAAAAGAATCCATTAGTACCATAAGTGCCTGTATATTCTTTAGGTTTCCATATACCACTATCTTCATCGTATTCGCCAAACTCTGTAGGTGCTAATGCTTGACCATCTATATGATAGGTGTCTGCGGTATATCCTGAAGCTTTACCATAAACTTGACCACCTGTTGTGTAAGCACCAACATGTTGAGTATTACTATTAGCAGCATGATTATTTGATGTATCAAAGTTTTGAGCAGGGTTGTTTCTTGATGCATAATCAGTAATTAACACACCATTAACATATAACTTAAATCTATCTGTTGCTGTGCTTTGTGTAGTATCTACAGCCAACACAACATGATACCAAGCTGAAGTGTCACGATATAAAGAGGAAGTATAGCTCCTAGAATTAGTGCCGACTGCTCCAATATCTATTTGTATTGCATCAGGATAACTTGCATTTTCTGTAGCAAATCTTAGTAATGTTCCTTCTTGACCACTTACATTACAAGAATACATTGTTTGCATATCACCTAACTCACTTCTTTTTCTCCAAGTGCTTATGGTAAATGTTCTTCTGTTGCCAGATGAAGACAAAACCCTGCTTAAATACTCACTATTATCAGCTTCCATTTTTACAGAGTTATCAATATCATATCCAGTTGATATGCTTCCGCGATTATGTAGTCGATCAGTAAATGCCATATTATGTTTGTGCTAAATTCTGCACTCTTCCTATTTCTTGCCAGATACTTCCATTATATCTGAATGATAAGATATCTGTTTTGTTTGCAGTTGCTGTCATTGTTGGAGCTGTTGAAGCTGCAAATTCGTATATTGTATTCCATGCAACTGTATATGGTGTTCCACCTTGAGCAATCTCTACAGAAATAATAGCTCCTTCTACTGCATTACTTGGTGCTGCAAAAGTTGTGTTCTCTGTTAATAAATGATAAGCATTAGCTGCAGCTTGAGCATCCCATGCAACTGCATTTGAACTTGATGTAAGAGCAACTTGTGTTATAGCTGCTGCTGTTGTTGCTGTTACTAAACCTGTGACTGTTGCTCCAGTTGATGTTGTAGCAAATTTAGTAACATTGTCGTGCATTAATGTAACAGCGCCATCATGTGTGAAACTTGCACTGGTTTCACCTGCTTTAGCTTGTATGAAAATATCACCGCCTACATCTGAAGCTACATTATTTCTAATATACAAACCACCAGTGTTATTATCGATTAAACTGTTTGTACCGGAATGGTAAAATTGTAAATCTGAACCTGTTCCTAATATTACCTTTTCGCTGTCAGATAGAATAAGACTATCGCCTGCTGGTAACTCCTTGATTTGTTGACTTGAACTATCAACGACTAATGGTATTCTATCTGCCATCTTAACTTACTCCTACTGATACGTTAGCAGATCTACCTACAACTGTTATAGCTGCATTCGTGATTGTAACGCTTGTGTTTGCTGATCTTCCGATTACTGTGAGTGCTGTTCCGACATTGGATAATGCACTGGATGCGACAACACCTGAGGAATTAATTACCTCGGTGCTTCCTATTGTTAGTCCATTTTTGACTACGAAATTTTTATCTGTTGCCATTCGATTTCACTCTCCATCGATTGTTTATTGTATTTATACAGGTATTGCTGTTGATATAACCTTTACTGCCATACTTGTTGCACTTCCTGCTGTTATTTGTAATAATAAATTACCACCTGAAATTGCAACATCAAATGTTCCTAATGCTGCGTTATCAAATAATGTACCGTATTCAGTCATATATGCTGTGGTACCATCATGAATAACATTAATTTCTGTTGAATGGTAATCTGTTCCTTGTGTACATTGTACTAAGTATTTAACTGTTCTATATGTAGCGATTGCATGTGTTGCAATTGTTGAAGCACTTGTACTTGCAACTGTTGTTGCTGTGACTTCATTTGGTATAATAGCTGTAGTATCAAATTGAGAAATATTATCAATTGAAGTACT
>Ga0181410_1001333_pt1 | contig 10518 bp, 5 predicted proteins | sample 33SPOviralmetaG_FD_130112 | JGI IMG/M metagenome (GOLD analysis project Ga0181410, IMG submission 130112) | Marine viral communities from the oligotrophic San Pedro Time Series (SPOT) site, San Pedro Channel, CA, USA - 33 SPOT_SRF_2012-06-20 | ecosystem: Environmental > Aquatic > Marine > Strait... | reverse complement strand
GAATCATCTACGTTCAATGTAGAACCACCGCTTGTGTATGCAGTACGGACAGTTGTAGCATCAAAACCTTTGGTTGATCTTAGATATGAGCCGTATAACGCTTCTTTGAATTGTTGTGATTGAACATACTTAGTTTCGTCAATATCTGCCGCAGCATCGTTTAATCGCACATATAACCTACAATTATTCTCTATTTCTCCGTCAGAATTTATTCGTAACTTGTGATGAATCCCTTGTAATGTGTTTTCATTGATTGTATCGTTATTTGTTATGTCGGTGAAATCAAGAACTGCTGATGCGGTGCTTACCTCATGCAAGTTTTGAAATCCTGAAAAACCTGTTGGGCCTTTGGATAGGTGATGTGCATAGTCATCGCTGTAATCATTTGCAGTACCATCGCTTATGTCAAATGTAACCCCTGTATGGCCTCCACCAAAGTAAACTATCCCTTCACCATCTACACCGGGATATATCAATTCAACTTCAAGACCGTTGATTGCAGCAGGTGTAACTGCACCGCCTGTTTGAAAACCTTCGCTGCTGTAAAATAATTCTATGAAATCAGTCATATTATCTCTTGGGGTTACGTTATGCAAGAAGAAACAATTTGTACCAATTATAGTTGATTCACCTGTTGGTTGTTGTGAGATTGATTCAAAATCTGCTAACATCCTTCCTATTCTAATTATTCCTTTAGTTTTGATGCCAATTGTTTTGGTTATTCGTTTGATATAATCTTCAGCCAATACGCTAACTGCAAGATGATTTAATTTTGTAGTCGGAGATGAATAATAACTTGAAAGTGTAGGGGAAGTCATTGTTGTAGTAGGGCTTCCTGTAAAATTAAGATTTTGTATGGTTGGACTACCTACGGTTGTAACTTTGAAAGTATTACCTAGACCATCATAAGATCGCACATTGTTTGAAGAATCTAAAGCAGCACCCGATGGTGCGCCTCTAAACGTAGATATTGGAACAAACGATTCACCATCTGCACCAATAGGCATAGGCGCAGGGAATGAGTTAGGTTGGTATAATCTGCTGTTGCTTGCTAGTAGTCCACCATAGCCAACAACTTGTAGAGGCTTGTAAACATAAGGCGTATTGTTACTTAACCTAACATTGAAGTTACGACCTGCTGCACCCGGAACGGTGCTATGGATTACTATTGATAATCCTGATTCACCATCTCGGCTTTCTGCTGATGAGCCAATGAATGCACGAACATATCCCATATGCGTACCTGTATCTTCGTTAGTAGCAACAAGAGGGAACAATGGTGGCGGGTTGAATGCACTACCACCATTTGCATTCTTTGCTTGAGGATGACCTGCCATGTTTATTCTGCGAATGACCTCATCAACGCAACCGTCAAAATCTTTCATCTTCAAAGCAACATCATCAAAATTAATATCCAACGGGCGAACATATTCTAAAGCAGAACCATCTGACTTCTTACCTTTTAGAGATAGAGCCGTACTTCGACATATTACAGGATGAACTGCTCTCCTATCATTTGCTGCTTCATGAGTTTCAAGAACATCCCATTCAAAAGCATCCATATTAGGGCCATCCAAAATATAGTATTTCCTTGAATTATTAGGGTCTGCATGAACAGCATCTGCATTAAGACCCATAAGATTACGAATTGCTGTTGCAAGGTCTGAAGCAAGTGTTGCACCAAAACCATCGTAAGATGGATCGTCTGCTGCACCTATTGCTGAATCTGTATAATCATATATGATTGGAGATTCAGATGCTTCGTTTGCACCACCGATTATCATATACCCCCCCAATGTAACTGTCATACCCAAATCTATATTTGCTAAACTGTTTTCATAGGTAGATGTGGTATCAAGTGGATTCCATGTATGTGTAGGGGTCAAAGTAAGTGTCGTACCGGAGGTATATGCTGCTTTGGCTACTATCCCATAACCACTATTCAATACACCTTCTCCAATCGTTACATAGAATGCATCTGCACAATTTGCAGCCAAACCTCTCTCACCATTTGTTTTCAAAAAAGCAGATGCGTCATCAACAGTAAGAACTCCCGATGTTGTATTGTATGCTGTTGTAGCCACTACTGCTTGGACTGATGGGCGTTGGCATCTAATTAACCAACGCTTTTCATCCACTCCATTTACTATCCAATCATACATTTGTCTAGTAATTTCAAAAGATGCTACTGAACCTATTTGACCCCAATCAACCAAGAAACGAGATTCATTAGATCTTGTTTCCGGTCTATTGATTGCCATCGTACAATCTACTGTCATCTTAAATGCGTTAGTAGATGGTAAAGGTGTCCTTGAATCATTATCTGATGATAAGATGCTATCTACATCATAAAACATAGAAGGGAATAGCGGTATCTCAGTAATGGCTCTCGTAGATGCATAGTATGTCGAGGCTTGCTTATCATTCCTTACTGAAGCATTACCCGTACCCACTACCTTATCTTTCCAACCGGGCAAGAATGGATGTTCTTCATAGACAGGTTGTATGTCTATGCCGCCTTGACCTAAACCTCCAAGAGTCATAGTAACTGTTGGTGTGCCTAAATCTCCAATCTCTTTTACAGGAGAACCTTCTGCTAAACTGAAATCTCTTGTAGAGCGATGGTCTATTATATCCATTAATAATGACCTACCTCTAATGATAATCTTAGTCTCTTCAACATCAATAGTAGGAGTTATTTCTTCTATTCTACCTCGCATTAGTGTTTTTTCTAATACAACAGATGTAGGATCGGCTGATGCTTTATCTAATGAAGCGACATCATCGAGGCCGTTATAACGAGATTTGTTGTTAGGATGAACCAATACAAGATTGCCTGTTCTAACCAATTCATTGTCTATGACATCAAAACCACCTAAGTTACTTCTTCTCAATGAAGAAGGGGTTACATTCGTAGTAACATAATTTGTTCTATTCAATCCTGTTGAACCTAAGAAATATAATAAATGAAAATCAGCATTACTTGTTTCATCAGGCGTATTGATACTAGGTACTGCCTTTGGCCTACCATATCCTCTTATCCCTGTTCCTAAAGAATAAACCGTATCTTCTATGTTAATGAATGGTGAAGGGGTAAAGTCTCCTGTTGGATTAGAGGATAAGACGTGTGAAGCAGGTCTATCATTGAAACCGCTTGTTGGTAAACTAACTACTCCGCCCGGTGCAGTAAGTGTTAGTTTGATTGCTGAAGCATCTGTTTGATTACCTGTATATGGTCGTCTAAGCCATCCTGAGACTGTTCTTGCACCAAATACAGCACTACCACTAGGTACGGTTTTCTTAACTACTAGATAGGCCGCATTCCCTGTTGCATGGTCTTTTCTAAATTGCAATGATGCCGAAGCACCACTAACTCCTGAATTAGCAAGACCTGTACCTGCAACTATCTCTCCTGTAAGATCAACAGCATCATAGTAAATCAATATCTTAGATGGCCCACCCGCACTAACCAATCCACTAGGAGATTCGATAGTAGCAATTCTTGGTTCTTTCTCAGGTGTTAGATGCCTAATGTAACTATCATTAGTAGGAACACCATTGGAAATATCTGCTGTATGTTCAGTATCTAGTCCTTTTAACATGAATGGCTTAGGATTAGATACAGCAATAGCAACTATCTCATCTCTTGTTGATGCAGATACATTTTGACTTATCCCTGTTTCATAGAACCCTACTCCATGTTCCACTACAATTCTATTGAATACATTACTACCGCCCGATTCTACCGCAGTAATTGTTGTTGCTTTGTTTATCACTTTGCTAATCTCGCCATTGTATGCAGGTTCAGTTACCTTTACTCTCTCATTTTCAGAAACTAAAGATTGCAATGTTATATCTTCTGCATCGTAAAGAAATGTATTTGCTATACCTTGAATGGTTTGCTTTACCTTTTGTTCGTCAGGTTGAGGTAGCATCTTGAGAAAGAAATCTCCTTTTACTAATGAATAAGATGTTACTGCACCCATGCAAGGATATGTTGTGCTAGGTTCGTATAGCGTATCTGCATCTGTTGAATCGGTTGTTCTGCTTTTACTTGAGAAGAAATATGCATCATTACCGTATCCCGAAGCATCAGAAAATCTTTGTCCTTGAGTTGAATGTGCTAAGGTGAATGTATGCTTTTCTCTTGTTCTTTGATTACTTACTCCTGCGTTTACCTCATCAGTACCGGGATCAATCAAAACATCGGCATTGCCTATCGTAAACCATACGGGCGTATTATCCGTATGTGCAAATAGATGCCCTTGTGTTTCAGGGAAATTATCAATAGTGCCGTTTGCTTGATCGTTAGCCAAATGTATAGATGTGCAGTTTAATCTACTATTTGCAAAGTCAATCCCTGTTATACGGATTCTTTCAACTCTATTTATTGAAGGATTTAATGTTGAGGTTGATGATGTGCTTAGTGTTGAATTGTTGCTAAATTGCACTTTTCTTGTATCAGGGGCTGTAATGACCCCTGTTGATGGACTCGTGCCTGAGTGATTGATTACAGCATTAAGAACAGTAGAATTAACTCCGGTGAAATAAGTAGTTCCTGTAAGGTCTAATGTCGAAGTGTACCATGATTGGTTTCTTACTTCTTCAAGAGGTATCCCTTGAGTTAAAGATGCTAATTTCTCCAAAGCAGTATATCTATCCGCAAACCCACTTGGGTTGTCAGGATAATCTCTTATCTTAAAATGAGTAGTGCTAAATGAATGACCGATACCTACCATTGGTATATCCATTAATCCATCATGAGTATCAGGGCCATCTCTTCCTTGCATCGGTGTTCCCGGTCTAGCATTATCAAAGAAGTATATGTCAGGACTATCGTATTCATCATTAAATTCCCAAAGACCGAAGGTATCTTCAGTTTTTGTTAAAGGTTGTAGTTTAGGATTTTGAATACCGCTTGCTAATCTTATACTTTCTATAATCCCTCTAAACTCTCCCCCTTGACCTCCGATGTATATGTCTGATGATACATCCGTTACAATATGGCTTTCTCCACCTAGATTAGTAGTAGCAACAAGTTCTCCATTAATGAAACATTTTATTTCTTTTTGAGTAAACTGTGCTGTGATAAGATACAATCCTTGTTCTCCTAATGTTAAGTCTTGAGGGCGGTGAGCATTACTAGATGAAGAATATACTCCTGAATTACTTTGAGTGTATGAGGGAACATTGAAAGAAGTAGCAACAGCAATACCGCCTTTGTTAGTATATACTTCAAAGATAAGATTACCTGTTGAGAAAGGATTACCATACTTCAATTTGAAAGAACCGGGTTTTTCTATGATTACACCGCCATAATCAGGTATAACATATGCGTCAATGGTAAATGCACCTCTCAATACATTCAAGGGATTAGAAAGAGATGTTATATGTTTTAATCCCATTTTTGTAGAATGACTCTTTGTAGATTTGACTGTTCCTGAAAATTCCTTAGATCTTAAGTCAATTCCTGATTCCCTATATTTTCCCGTTGGAACTACTAAACCATCCGTAAGCCCATTTAATCTTAGGGCAGAACCGTAAAACCGTGTTAAACCCATATCATAACCCAATTAATTGTTCGACAGGTGCTAACGTCAAAGTATATTGCCAATGTCCTTCACCTGCATTGTAAGCCGGTGTAAAACCCAATAATACAACAGGAATTGCGACACCTTGTTCTAAAAACGGATTAGGTCGAACAGTTTGATTGTCTATTGTAAGTGTTGGGTCATAATCGTAAGTATTACTTTCAGCAGAATAATCTGTACCTGCACCTGCGGGTATCAAAAACTGCCTAAGTATTCTTGTTCCTGTTGTAGAAGATGCAAGAGATTCATATGGTACTCTAAGGCCAACAATATACTTAGAAATAGCCGGTGATTCTTCAATATTTAAGAATCTTGATATGTCGAGTGATGCAATGCTATTCGGTAAATCTATGAAACTACTTGACAAAAGTTGAGGAGATATTAATGCACCCCCTGCACTCATATTTGCCATGTTCAATACCTCTTGGACTTTATCTTCTTTAGTCATGATTGTAGAACCTTGCCCGCCATTGACATTAGTAACAATAAATTGTTTATCCCATTCTTGACCTGCATTATCTTTTGAGATTCTTACTATTGTATTTCCTGATTTGCCTATGGTTTTATTTGTTAGAGTAATCATTTCTCCATCAAAAGTTGAAGATTGCTGACTAGCCGATAGAGTTGTTTGTTGCCCACTAGATTGCGTAACTGTAAATATATCATTCAAATCGGTGGTAACTGTATTGACTTTAGCAGATGCACCATTTATTGCTGAGAGTATCAAATCTGCAACAGCATCACTACTAGCAGCCCCTGATACATTTATTTCAAAAACACTATTTGTAGCAACAGTAGCCGATGCTGCTGAACCATTCTTCAAACGAATAGTAATATCTTCTCCAAGATTTGCATTAACTTGTGAGGCACTAGAAAAAGTTATTTCCACGCCATCTAAATCTGCTCTTGCTAACGCCCAACTTGAATATTGATTGAACCAAGTGCTTGCGGGGCTTATGCCACCACTTCTTGATATATCTAAATGAAATGATGCACCCACACCTGATGTAGCAAAATCATCATCTGTAAAGACACCTTCAATTACAATGTCAATTTCTGTTTGATTCAAATCCATGCCCATTCTTGTTGCAAATATAGGTACGGGATATTTAGTAACCATTCTGTTAAGACCAAAACTAATAGTTTCCGCTTCTAACTCCATAACGCTACTATCTCTTCTGAGTAGTTGAATCATCGGCATTACAATCCTCTCCCATATCCACCCGATCTTGAACGGGTTCTAAATGCTCGCTGAACTTCTTGGCTTACAGCCTTTGCTATCTTTGCAGAATCGCCACCGCCCGTAACATTGATTGTGAATGTTACATTTTCTGTATGATTCCCACCGCCCATACTACCTTGTATTGCTACGGGTATTGTTCTTCCATCAGGCAACGGAACTACTGCTTCTGTTCCGTGTAATTCCGCAGCGTAACCGCTTCTTGGCCCTCTTGCAATACCTCCTTGTGAAAACCCAAGCATATTTCCGAATCCCTTTACACCTTTACCGAGAAAAGAATCACCAACTGCGTCTGAGACTCCGCCGGTAAGATCTATATCTCTCAAATCTTCTAATGCATCCATTATATCTTCAACCGCATCTAAAACGGGGTCAGCGAGTCCTGTAAGGAAATCTTTAGCACGATTAGCAAAATCAGAAATACTTGACAATGCATCACCTAACATTCCGAGTAAATTGACACCAAAGATTTGATTAATTTTATCATTAACATAAAGGAAGGGTGATACTAAAATCATAATCATTGCAACAATAATTGCTACTGAGCCATCAAACATATCTTTTACTCTACCGCCTATCATTGAAAGCGTGTGTATAACAATACCCAAAATCTCTTGGAATACTTTATCCACCTGTTCAAACATTCCATCAAACCCTCCGGTCATCAAACCAAAGAACATTCTTGCAGGTAGCATCATTAGTTTGAACACTACACTAATAATACCAAGAACAACGCCACTAGCAATTGCAATTAGATCAACTATACCACCTATAACTGCTGTAAATATAGTCCATAACGGCCCTGTTATGTAAGATGCCATATCAGCAAATAGAATTAATATTCCACCAATTACAAAAGTAAATGTAGATAATAGTATAACCACATACTGTATCAAATCAACAAAGAATGGAATTAGCCCGCTATCCATCAAGAAGTTTACGAAACCTGCAAAAACATCAACTATTAAGCCAAATATTGATTCCCAATTGATGCCTAATAAATCTAAAGCAATAAATATACTTGAGAACCCAAATATAACTGCTGCAAATAACATTCCTGTTATATCTATCAATTGTTGAAATACACCTACTTCTCCAAGATACATTATTAATTGAGCGAAAATTGCAAATAACTCACCAAAGGCTTTAGTGGCTGAAATCAAAAATGTGCCTACAAGATGTGCAATCAATCCAAACGCTAAGATTAACATATCAGTAATAGGCGACCAATCAAGACCCAACAACATAATAGCAACATCAGAAAAACCTGCTAAAACAATATTAACTACTGTTACCATTTCTGAGGCCAATGTAACAATCAAACCAATTATGTAATCTAAACCGCCACCCATGCCTGAAAAATCAATACTTGCTATTTTTGATGCAAACGCAGACAGCAAATCAATAATTGGCGATAAATCTAATTTCAATAATTCTCCACCTATACCTGAAACTAACTGAAAGATAATACCTACTATCAATCCTACAAACCCTTGAACGGCGGGAACAAGACTTGTCATAGTATCTATGAACCCTGCAAAATTAATACTCGCTAAAACATTGCCGATTTCTCCAATCGCAGTTGTAAGACCGTTTGTTAAAGGGGTCAAATCAATACTACTCACCATACTTACAAATGCAGCAGTAAATAATGTTAAAGATTCTATTATTGGAGAGAAATTAATACTTAATAATATTTCACGAATACCTTCAACTACGCCCCCCATGTTATCTAATAACGTAGAAAATAAGTTTAATGATGCTATAATCATGTCCATTAAGAAACCTTGAACGGATTCAAATGCAGATACAAGAGGATCTAAAATTGGCGACCAATCCATCCCTTGTATAGTATCAATTAAATTTGTTGCACTATCTCTTACGCCCCCTAACGCATTCATTAAAACGCTAGTTTTTTCTGCTGTTGAGCCAAAACTTGTAGATAAGTATGCAAATATTGCGATGACGGCTAAGACTTTGCCGACTATGAGTGCTGTTGTTAAATTAAATATTTTGAAAGGAATAGTCAATAACTTCGTAACTTTTGTTAATTCTAATGTTGATTTGATAAGTCCTTTCTGCCCACTATCTGCTATTCCTAAAGCCTTTGTAGTAATTCTTAACATTCCTTTTACTTTGTAATAATAAGACAAAAACGGGCCAAATAATTTTTGTCTTGCTTTTAGAGTAATTAGCGTCTTTGCATTACTTTTTGTATATTTGTCTGTTTGAGAAGCAAGTGCTTTATAGTTTTCAACTTGATTCTGAACCCAATCCGTCATATTCTGATTCCCTCATCTTGGCATTCATTAAATCGAAACTATCCGCTAAGTTTGCGCTGTCGCTAGTGGTGCGTATCGGCCTCCCTTTATTTTGATTGCTGTTAGCGTTATACCGTTTGCTGTCTTTTTCCATTTTTTCCATTTGTTTTTGTTCTTGTTTTTGAGCCGCTATAACAAACAAATAGTCCAAAAAAACTCTTTCAGGCGGTAAGTCATCCCACATATGAGGAGGACAATTAAAATGAGTGCCTAGTATAAAGGTAACAGCATGATGCGAAAGTAATAAATTCTGTTTATACGAAAAATCATTCTCTTCTCCATCTGATTCTAAAAAAGATATTAAATCAGACTGAGTTATTCCAAAGGGCTTGGTTCACCGCCAATAGATTCAACTAAATCATCAAGCGATGGCAACACTTCGGATATTTTTGAACCGACTTCAGGGGTTAGATTTCTTAGATCTTTCTTTGATAGTTTTGGTTCAGAATCAACTATGCAATTAATTAACACATAATCCCAATATCCGCCAAAATCAATAGAGGGGGTAGGTTCACCATCAATCAATTTGAAATCTACGAATTGTGATATTGCTTGTTGTTGTTTAATCCATGAAAGAGGTCTAATATAGATTACTAAAGTACCTGCTTCAGTTTCAATCTCATGACGGTCAGGAGTATTACTTATTGTAAAATCACTCGGTTTCAACATCTGACTCATCTCCAACTACTACTTCTCCCTCATCTAATGGTGCGGTATAACCTTCGGGGTGGGTGGCATCCCATCCTCGTAGGCGAGAAACAAGATCCGCTTTATTTCCATAAATCGGTTCTCCTCTTGCTTCTAACATTCCTCTTAGAACACTAACAGTTAATTCGTCATAACCATCAGTATATTCGATTTCTTCTATTTCTTGGACTTCCGGCAACGGTATCTCAAGATTCATTTCACTAGCACTTAATCCCGGCCCTTCTACAATACCACTTGGAGTTAATGTCCAATTAATTTGTTCTCTTGAACCATTGATGGTAACAAATCCACTCAACTTCATATTTTATCCTCACGGCCTATGGTTATTCAATCCTTTCATCAAAGTATGTAGTAAGGATTTGATTCTGTTAGTTTCATGTGCCTTACAACAAGTTCAACATCAGCAGTAATCGGCCCTTTATCGCTAGGTATTTGATGGTCTGCTTTCATAATAGTATAATCTTCAATAGTAATGGTTGCACTTTGTCTTGTTGTAGCACTACCCACTTTATTCATTGTAAAAGTAATATCATTAGTATTCTGATGATGGCGGCGTGTTCTGAGTTCTTCCCACATTCTATCATCTTCAACTAATGCTTTGAATGAGAAAGTGTATTCTCTTTGCCCTTCAGTAATATCCATAGATGTTTGAGTTGCT
>Ga0181410_1001331_pt1 | contig 10527 bp, 13 predicted proteins | sample 33SPOviralmetaG_FD_130112 | JGI IMG/M metagenome (GOLD analysis project Ga0181410, IMG submission 130112) | Marine viral communities from the oligotrophic San Pedro Time Series (SPOT) site, San Pedro Channel, CA, USA - 33 SPOT_SRF_2012-06-20 | ecosystem: Environmental > Aquatic > Marine > Strait... | reverse complement strand
GGTAGTAAAGTTAACATGGCATTTCGTCCAAGGTTTTGGTACACACCGATGGCAGGGTTTGGTGTATCGTTTGAGTTGCAAGCTGTTCAAGTAATAGAACTACAGAACGGTGGAGTATCTGGCGTAGCAGCTGACGCTTTTGGATTCACAAGTGAAGAAGGATTCATTGCTAACGGAGGAGAAACCCTAGACCAAGTATTCGATGCGGAAGAAACGGACGAAACCGAAGTCACAGCGAACTTCTAATAATCGTTATCGTTCCGGATTTGAATCTAAATTAGCACACCAACTGAAACGTAGTGGCGTTGAGTTCAAGTACGAGACGTTAACTATTGAGTATCAGAAGGTTAGCACATACACTCCCGACTTCATACTTCCTAACGGCATCATTGTTGAGGCCAAGGGAGTGTGGACGGTGGAGGACAGGACAAAGCACTTGTTAGTACGCAAGCAACACCCTCATTTAGATATACGCATGGTGTTTCAGCGAGCGAGTAACAAGATTAACAAGAAGTCTAAGACAACGTATGCAATGTGGTGCGAAAAGAAGGGAATTAAATATGCAGATAAAGTTATACCTAAGTCATGGCTTTCACAAAAACGCATGAACCATGCACAGAGTGCGGGAGTAGTGACGCTCTCTCCACCAACGACGACGGAAGCACCTATTGTTTCAGTTGCAACAGTTATAGTGGAGGACGAGGAAAGACCATGAGTGAACCAGCACCGAGAGAGTTCTTAACTGGCGAACCCAAAGCGATACCAAGACGCAACCTGACTCAGGAAACGTGTCGGAAGTGGGGCTACTGGGTTGGTCGTTTGAATGGTGAGGATGTACAGATAGCTAATTATAAAACACGAGACGGGAAACCTGTTGCTCAGAAGGTACGATATGCTAACAAGAACTTCAGTGTTCGTGGTGAGTTGGTCGGTCTGTACGGTCAGCACCTGTGGAAAGAAGGGGGTCGTCGTGTTGTTGTAGTCGAAGGAGAGATCGATGCGTTGAGTGCGTCACAGGCTATGGACAATAGATGGCCAGTAGTCAGCGTACCGAACGGAGCAAGTGCTGCAAAGAAACACGTGGCACAAGCTATCGATTGGTTGGAACGGTTCGAGAAAGTAGTGTTCTGTTTTGATATGGATGATGTTGGACGCAAGGGGGCAGCTGAATGTGCAGCACTCCTGACACCCGGCAAAGCACACATCGCAGAGCTACCACTGAAAGACCCGTCTGATATGTTAACAGGTGGCAAGTCGAAAGAGTTAGTCAGTTGTTTATATGAAGCAAGAGAGTACAGACCTGACGGAATCGTAAACGGTAAGGACTTGTGGGAGTTGGTAAGTAATACTGACGAACACAAAGCAGTACCGTATCCGTACTTCAGTCTAAACGAGTTAACCCACGGCATGAGACTAGGTGAATTAGTTACGGTATGTGCGGGTAGTGGAATAGGAAAGTCTCTGTTCTGTCGTGAGATAGCTCATCATCTACTAGGTCTTGGCGAGACGGTAGGTTATATAGCACTGGAGGAATCCGTCAGGCGTACTGCTCTTGGCATCATGGGTATTCATCTGAACAAACCATTACACCTTGAAGAGGAACAACTGGACACGGAAGCGTTACGTCCTGCGTTTGAAGAGACAGTGGGTAACGGAATGTTCTACACTTACGATCACTTCGGCAGCATGGACAGTGACAACCTGCTGGGTAAGATACGCTACCTGATAAAAGGATTCGATTGTAAATGGATATTCCTAGATCACCTATCGATTGTTGTCAGTGGTATAGCAGGAGATGACGAACGACGATTGATTGATAACACAATGACCAAGCTGCGTAGTCTTGTTGAAGAGACCGGGTGCGGTATGGTGTTAGTCAGTCACTTGAAGCGTGTGGATAGTGGTCACGAAGAAGGAGGACGAGTAAGTCTACACCATCTACGTGGATCGCAAGCTATAGCACAGCTGTCGGACATGGTCATCGGATTGGAACGAAACCAACAAGCTGAGACTACATCTAATGAGACACGTGTTCGTGTGTTAAAGAATAGATTCAGCGGACAGACAGGACATTGTACCACCCTTAACTACGACGGAGACACAGGCAGATACACAGAAGATAAGAACGTCTTCGAAGATACAACAACTAACAACCCATTCTAAAAATTATGAAAATAGATGAAAGAAAAATTATAACAGCAAGCGAAATAGGATACGTAATCTCATTCATGCTTAATTCAGCTGAGATTGAGATGGGTAATCATATATATTATGACCATGAGTGTGGGAACGATAGAAAAATTCCCAAATATTGGAGAGATACTTATAAACACTTGAATTTATTTAACGACCCGAAAGTTTATGACGCTATGTTTAATGCAGTATCGAAGCATTTAAAAGATAACGAAGAGTTACTAATTATGTATGGTCATCTTGATAAGAGGGTAGTCGAGGATTGTAGGGAAAATGTGGAATGAAAACACTATTCTTTGATATAGAAACAAATGCGATAGAGGACTGGTCGAACTTGTCTGACTTAAAGACGGTTCACTGTCTATCTATCTACGATCCTACCACACCTAAGATGATAACGTATCACGGTGCTGGTATACAGAACGGACTAAATGAGTTAGCTAAAGCAGAACGGATAGTCGGACACAACGTGCTTGGCTTTGATATACCTGCTCTTGGTAAACTGTACAGCTTCCATCCACCTCTAGTTAAAGTATTAGATACGATGGTCATGGCTAAGTGTATAGTACCTGATGTACGCAACGATGACTTCTTACGTAACAAGTTTGATAAGACTTTGGTAGGTAGCCACTCGTTGAAGGCGTGGGGGTTACGGTTAGACAAACTGACCAAGCTCTCGTACGGAGAGGAAGACGGTGCGTTTGACGAATACAACGAGGACATGAGAAAGTACTGCGAACGGGATACAATCGTAACCCAACTGCTGTATGATTATCTGATGAGTAGTAAACCTAGCAGTCAGATGTTAGCTATCGAGCACTGGTTTGCGTACCTGATGAGGTTACAAGAGAAGAAAGGTTTCGCCTTTGACATCGGGAAAGCAGAGAAGTTGGAGATGAAACTGGCAGGTGTTCGTGCTGATCTATTGGATAAACTACAGAAAGAGTTCCCGTCTAAACAAGAAGAGATGAAGACACCAAGTGGTTGGTCGTTGGAGATTGAGTGGGAAGATGGACTTGAAATAATCTCAGCAGCAACCAAGACGGAACTAAAGAAGCAACTGAAGAGTCGTAACTTAAAACAAACGCTAGTCAAAGATGCAGTCAAGTTAGCTAACAAGACTAAGACGATACCATTCAATCCCGGTAGTCGTCAGCAGATAGCCGAACGTTTGTCGTCTTTAGGATACGAACTACCAATAGAACCTGACGCTAAGACACCCAAAGTAGACGAAGCTGTGTTGCGTAGTATTGAGCACCCGTTTGCCGAGGTGTTGTGTGATTACTTGTTGGTTACCAAGAGGTTAGGACAATTAGCAGAGGGTAATCAAGCGTGGTTAAAGCTACAAAAGGATGGACGAATACACGGACGAGTCAACACAAACGGTGCAGTCACTGGTCGTTGTACACATCAGAATCCAAATGTAGCTCAAGTACCTGCTTGTCGTGCTGAGTACGGAGAGGAATGTCGTGATCTGTTTAAAGCAGGAGACGGATACAAGTTAGTAGGGTGTGACGCAGCAGGTTTAGAACTACGAATGCTTGCCCACTACCTAGCTTACTATGACGGTGGTGAGTACGCTAAGACTGTTATCGAAGGAGACATTCACACACTGAATCAGAAAGCAGCAGGACTGGAGACACGCGACCAAGCTAAGACGTTTATCTACGCATTCCTTTACGGAGCAGGTGACGCTAAGATTGGTGAGATCGTGGGTGGTAGTGCTAAAGAAGGACAGATGTTAAAGCGTAAGTTCCTTAGCAACCTACCAGCGTTGAAGAAGTTGCAAGCAGATGTACAACAAAAGGTACAACGAAGTAACGAGCTGATTGGATTGGATGGTCGTATACTTCCTGTTCGTTCCCCACACGCTGCGTTGAATATGTTGTTACAATCAGCAGGTGCTGTGTGTATGAAGGTAGCATTGATCCAATTGTTCAATCGTTTTAATCAGATGAAGTGGCAATTCGGTAGAGAGTACAGCTTTGTCGCTAACGTACACGACGAGTTCCAAGCAGAGGTACAACCTGACAAAGCAAGTGTATTCTGTGCGTTAGCTGTTGATGCAATACGACGTGCAGGTAAGGAGTTAAAACTAAACGTCATGTTGGATGGTGAAGCAAAGGTAGGAGAGACGTGGGCCCAGACACACTAGAGCTTGAATACGATTGGCACTTGAAGGTTGCAGAATTATACGATACTGTTGACCTTAACCTACCTATGCCGACCTCATCAGCCCAGCGAACAGGAGCAATAGCTGAACAAAAGTTTATCACTGAATGTTTAGAGCGGAACTTTGAACCGCACCTACCTGTAACACCAATGCCTTGGGACTCAATCGTCACGTGCCCAGCAGGTACTCTAAAGGTACAAATCAAAGCAACCAACACACGGGCTATTCCGGCTAAGAATTGTTATAGCTGTGTCACGTCCGTTGGTTGTGAGAATAAAAACTATATGTCAGACGACATTGATGTTGTTGGTATATATGTTGTACCTATTGATACGTGGTGGATGATACCAAGAAACGAGATACAATCTAAAACCGTAAAACTAAATCCAGCACCTGACAGTACATCGAAGTATAAGAAGTGGCAGAATAACTGGAGCCTATATTATGAATAAAACATTATTGATTGATGCTGACGTGTTAGCGTTTGAAGCGTCAGTGATAGCCGAGGAATCAATTGAGTGGAAGGAGGAGATGTGGACAGTACACGCTGACATGGCACTAGCCAAAGCTCGTATTGTTAATCGCGTCGAAGAGTTTAAACAGAAGTTACAAGCAGACGACATCGTTATGGCTTTGACTGATCGTGCTAACTATCGTCGTGTTCTTAACCCTGACTACAAATCTAACAGATCAAAGAGTCGATTACCTATCATATTAAAACAAGTAAAGAAGTGGATAATAGAAGAAATGGACGGTCAACTATGGCCGAACTTAGAAGCAGATGACGTCATATCAATTCTGGCAACGGACAAAAAGATGGATGAAGAAACAATCATCGTCTCCATTGACAAAGACTTCAAAAGCGTACCGGGCATTTACTACGACTTCAACAAAGACGAAACGCATCACGTCAGTGAAGAGGACGCAGACCGATACCACCTGATACAAACACTTACGGGTGACGCTGTAGACGGATACAGTGGTGTACCTAAAGTGGGAGCTGTCACTGCCAAACGTCTACTTGAGAAAGAAGGATATGAATGGGAGACTGTAGCAAAGTGCTACGAAGATGTAGGCATGACAGAGAACGACGCTCTGATGAATGCGTGGATGGCACGACTGCTGCAAGCTGATAACTACTGCTTTAGAACTAACACAATAAAAAAACTATGGACACCGAGAAACTACCAAACCAAGGATATACTAAAGATTTCACCACAGGTGCTAGACGTGACGGGGACATTGGACGCGGACGACCCTCGCTTATTCCTCCAATCGCCTTACGCTCGCTCGCCAAAAGATTTGAAGATGGCGGTAAACTTTACGGAGACAACAACTGGCGAAAAGGATTCCCGTTAACAAGACTGTACGACAGTATGTTCAGACACTTGTTAGCGTTAGCTGAAGGAGACGAAACGGAGGATCATGCGGGTGCGATCTTGTGGAATGCGTCAGCGTGGTTGTGGACAAAGGATCAAATAAAACGTGGTAATTTACCAATAGAACTGGATGATATAGAGAACGATGAATGAAGAAATAGTATTACCCGCTCTGTCGAAAGATTTGATAGATAAGCTTGACAAGCTATACCCGGATAAATGTCCCCTCTTGACAGACGAAGAGAGAATGGTATGGTTTAAAGTAGGACAACGTAGTGTAATTAATTATTTACAACAGATATACGACGAACAACTTCAAGATAACATAGTAACCAAACAATAGTCATGTGCTTTAGCTCACCATCCGTACCCGCACCACCGCCACCACCAGCACCACCTCCTCCCCCGCTACCTACTGCGGAACGTGCTGTTACTCAACGAGCTGCACAACCACAGGCTAAGAAGCGTCGAGGCACACAACAATTGACTGTTCGTCGTCCTAGTGTTGGAATGGGTGGAGCAGCCAGACAAGCTGGCGTACAACTTTCACAATAACATTTATATAATATGAGAAGTTTAGATAAAAAGACTTTATTAGAGGATGCCACATCAGCAGGGGCAGGGAGCGAGTTCGGGTCTGAGCGTACTAAGGGATATACATTTGTAATCTCTACTACAGTCAGCGGTACAGCAACCATAGCCATTCAGGCTTACATTGGAGGAGGATGGAGAACGATCCACTCTGAAGACGTAACCACTGACGGAGATGTAATGATCAGAGATGACCACGGTCACTACGAAAAGATCAGAGCTAACATCACAGCTTACACCAGCGGTACACACAGCGTGTTCGCTACTGGTACAGTTGATTCGCTTTAATGGCACTATCGTTTACATCGGACGCACGTCCACCCAGTAACACACAGCTGCTACCCAACAGATTCCTACGTCCTGCGTTTGGTGAGTTGTACGGATTTGATGCTGATGCAGACAGTGGTGTTACTATAGATGGAGCGTTGCTTACGGAAGCGAATGAGTTCTTGATGACAGAGGATAACAGTAATTTGCTTTTTGATGCTGATGTGTTTTCTAATATAAATTCAATATCGCTAGATGGCGTTGATGATTACATAGATTGCGGAGGTAATACTGATTTTTCATTTACGGATGGAGCAGGTAATGATGATCCGTTTAGTGTTAGCACTTGGGTTAAGTTAGATTCGACATTTAAACAACGAATTATAGCTAAAGGAAATGTTGAATGGATTTTAACTACAGACTCTTCTGATAAATTATTTTTTAGTTTATATGGTGGTGGCAGTACTTCTACACGAATAGGATTAGTTTCTGATTCAGTAGTGTTAACTGTGGGTACTTGGCACCACATCGTTGCTACTTATGACGGATCAAATGCAGATAGCGGACTAACAATGTATGTTGATGGTTCAGTTGTTACTGCTAGTACAAGTTCCGCAGGTAGCTATACAGGCATGTCATCAGGTCAAGGTGCATTACGCATTGGTCAATGGGAGTTAAATTCACAAGTAATGGATGGTCTCATTGATGAAACATCTGTCTTTGATTCTGAGCTTAGTTCTTCACAAGTAACCACCATCTATAACAGTGGAGTACCTAATGATATTACTTCGTTGAGCCCCCTAGGGTTTTGGAGAATGGGCGATAATAACGGAGCAACAGGTACTACGATCACAGATCAGGGAAGTGGAGGCAATGATGGTACGCTTACCAATGGCCCAACCTTCTCTACCACAGTACCCTCTTAATACTTAATATTTAAAAATCATGAATAAAAAAATTACAGAACTTGATAATCTAGCGAGTCCCGCAGGTGCCGACATATTGGCGATTGTTGACGATGTCGCTGGCACCGCAACCACGAAGAAAGTAACCGCTACTAATCTGATGGGTCTAGCACCTGTGCAATCGGTAGCAGGACAGACGGGAACGGTTACAGTTTCAGCAGGAGATTTGACAGACGGCAACTTCGATGGAGAAGCTATACTAGGATTTGACGCATCCATTAACGATCAGACAGGCACTGCATACACACTGCTTGCTAGTGACAATGGAAAGGTCGTAGTGTTGGACAACGGATCAGCAGTTACAGTTACAGTACCGAGCGGATTAGGCGTTGGGTTCAATTGTTCGTTCGTACAAAAAGGAGCTGGGCAAGTTACCTTCAGTGCTTCTAGTACTACCATCAACAATAGACAGTCTCACACTAAGATCAATGCACAGTACGGAGTAGCTAGTATAGTCGCTTACGCTGCTGACACATTTGTTTTAGCCGGGGACACAGCTTCGTAATGACCTTTGTTCTTCCAAGTATTGGTGGTGGAATAATCGCTAGTCCTACTGCTCCTCCTTCATGGAATGGTAACACTTATAGCTTATCACTAGATGGATCAAACGATTACATTGATTGTGGGACAGTTAGTGCTTTAAATTCAGCATCTACATTTTCTGTCTCTGCTTGGTATAAAAAAGCGTCGGCAAGCGGTGGTGGATTAATTGTTGGAGTAGGGCCGTTTCCGGGCGAGCGTTTTTATATAGAGCATTTTAGCAATAATACTATTTATGTAGGTTACGATTCTACTTTTGCGTCAGTGTCTTCAACTGCTGATACTAATTGGCATCATGTCGTTTATGTGCGTGATTCAGGTACTCATAAGTTGTACTTGGATGGGAATGACATGAGTTTAGGAGGAACGCCATCATCGACAACAGGTGCTAGTGCAGGAAACCCCTTCTATATAGGGAGACTAAACAATTACTCAGGTTATTTTGGAGGATTAATAGACGAGGTGGCGGTATATAGTTCTGCGTTATCTTCATCAGATGTAACAGCAATCTATAATAGTGGAGAACCTACCGACTTATCTTCTTACTCGCCTGTTCATTGGTGGCGAAACGGAGATAACGATTCAGGAAGTGGCACAACTATAACAGACCAAGGTAGTGGTGGTAACGACGGAACACTTACTAACGGGCCTACTTTTTCAATCAATGTACCTTCTCCTCCTGCCTTTAACGCCTACTCCGTAGACCTAGATGGGACTAATGACTACATAGCTGTGACACCAAGCTCAAGTATCGACCTATATGGTTTTTCAGCTTGGTTTAAATCAGACAATGTAATTTCAGCTTCTTCAGGAATAAAAGGAGTTTTACTTGGTCAAGGTGGATCAGCTTACTTCCTCGCTTTAGGAGGTAATGCTACAGGTGATTTTACAAATGAGTTAATTACTATACGACAGTTTGCACAAAATAGTTTTGCATATACTTCGGCAAGTGCGACAATAGATACGAATTGGCATCACATTGCCGCTGCTTGGTCTACTTCGTCAGCAACGACAGGAGGTGATGGATATGATATTTACCTTGATGGAGTAAAAGTTGGAAATGCGGGTGGTACATCAACACCTTCTAGTCCATACACACTTTCATCAGCATTTACGATTGGAATGAGACAAAATGGTTCCTATCCCTTTAACGCCTTAATAGACGAAGTAGCTATATTTAATTCTACATTATCTGCATCAGATATAACTACCCTTTACAACTCAGGAGTACCATCAGATATTTCTTCACTATCGCCTGTCGGTTGGTGGCGTATGGGTGATAATAACTCCGGCAGTGGCACTACAATTACAGACCAAGGCAGTGCAGGTAATGACGGTACACTTACTAACGGCCCAACTTTTTCAACAACAGTACCATCTTAATAACCATGAGAAACTATGTAATTATTGACGCATCGGAAGTATCTTCCGTAGATTTTAATCAAGTCCTAGAGACGAGTGCTGACACGCTTAGATACAACCTAGCAGGGACACAGACTTTTGTTAAGTTCGATGGCGACACGCCTAGCTTTCTAGAAGGTAAGACTGCCTATGATCGCTCTGAGATGTTGACATTACTCGCGAACGAAGAGTGGTCTTCTGACGCTCCTATTTAAGTTATGCACGAGACAGCACAAGGGTTATATCATTCGTTGGAGAACCAGCGGTGGTCATTTTTAGACAGAGGACGTCAATCGTCAGAACTCACTCTACCCTATGTACTGCCTCCTGATGGACACAACTACGCCACTAAATACTACACACCCTATCAAGGCATAGGAGCACGTGGTGTACTGAATCTATCGTCTAAGTTATTGTTAGCTTTACTACCACCCAACGCTCCGTTCTTTCGTCTTGTTATAGATCGTTACGAGTTAGACAAAGCGAAAGCTGAACTGGGACAAGAGGGTGCAGAGCAGCTGCGTACTGATCTAGAGAAAGCACTGGCTGATGTAGAACGTAGTGTATCACAGGAAGTAGAAGTACAGAACTTTAGGAACGGTATATTCCAAGCACTCAAGAATCTTCTAATCACGGGTAACGCTTTGTTATACCTGCCGGATGAAGGAGGTATGAGAACGTTTAAGTTGGATCGTTACGTCGTAAAGCGTGATCCAATGGGTAACGTTACACACATAGCTGTGAAAGAAACAGTAGCACCTATGATGTTACCTGAGTCGGTACGGGAAGAAGTGTACAGACAAGAGAAAGAAAACACGTGTGATTTGTACACTGCTATCGTGCGTGAAGATGATGAATTTAAAGTGTATCAAGACGTAAAGGGAATGCTTATCGAGGAAAGCGTAGGACGTTATCCGTTAGAAAAGTCCCCGTGGCTACCCTTGCGTTACACTCAAATAGACGGAGAAGACTACGGACGTGGGTTTGTTGAAGAGTATATCGGAGACATCCGCTCGTT
>Ga0181410_1001326_pt1 | contig 10542 bp, 13 predicted proteins | sample 33SPOviralmetaG_FD_130112 | JGI IMG/M metagenome (GOLD analysis project Ga0181410, IMG submission 130112) | Marine viral communities from the oligotrophic San Pedro Time Series (SPOT) site, San Pedro Channel, CA, USA - 33 SPOT_SRF_2012-06-20 | ecosystem: Environmental > Aquatic > Marine > Strait... | reverse complement strand
CTGACTTGATGTTTGTGTTCCATAAGTATTGCCTAAGACTGCAAATAAATCTGGGTATGCAGTTTTATCTTTTAATGTACCATCTGCAAATAACCAACCATCTATAATAGATGAACCAGACCACATAACTATTGACCCAGTTGGTGAAGTTGATGGAATTGATGAGTTTGCAGGGTTCACAATACCAAGTTTTAAACTTGTTATAGTACCAGACCCAATAGACCCACCACCATCAAATGACATTGTAATAGTTGTGTTTGGTGAATTAAATGCCACCCCAGTAATCTGACCATATAAAGTAGTTCCAGTGCCATCTACTAATTTAACTCTACGACCATTTGTGTAGTAAGAGGTAACATTTGAGGCAATTGTTACTTGAGTACCATTTACTCTTGTATAAGTTGTTGCAGTCTGACCATTGCCCACCTCAATCCATTCTGCCTCAAGATACCAAGATTTAATATCAGCAATTAATTGTCTAGCACCATCATTGACACTTGATGGACTTTGATTTTCTTGAAAGCTACCAGTGGCTAATACGTTGCCATTGTTAGCAGGTGTAGTTCTAAAATTTTCTATTCCCATATTTTATTCCTAGTATTTAATTTGGTAGTTAAGTGCAATGTAAGGATTTGTTGTATCTAATACTGAACCAGTAAAGTTAGGTGCTGATACTGAACCAGATGGTGTTGCAGATGAACCACTAAAGGTTGCTGAACCAGACCAACCATGTGAGTGTGCTTGACCAGACCCACCAAGAGGTATAACTGCTGTTTCATAAGCACCACCAGAACCAGATGACGAACCTCTGTTGTCTGCACCTTGTTCAGTTTTAAAAAATTTTGTAGTGTTTAAATTTACATTAGGTAATTGTGCTTGAGTAATTGAATGACCTGCAACTGTACCAGAAACACTAACTGAGCCAGATGGTGTAAAAGCACTACCAGTAAAAGAGGGTGATGAGTTAGTTCCTGCAGGTGTTTGTGCAAATGCACCACCAGTTGTACCTAAACCATGTGAACCAGATTTACCTAATGGAAACTTTGCTTGTAAGTTTGGTATGTTAAATGTACTGCTACCATTACCAACCCCAAATGTAGTGCTTATTTTAGTAAATAATGCAGAGTAAGTTGTTCTTGAGTAAGCAGTGCCATCACAAATTAAATAACCAGAATCAGCACTTGCACCCCCAGTCATTAGTATTGTTCCAGTTGGAACTACACTAGGTAAAGATGTGTTTGTTGCTGATATTATTCCATAAGAGACTGACGTTGGATTGCCAGAACCTAATGTACCACTATCAAACTCAAAAGTTAGTGCAGTGTTAGGTGAACTAAATGAACTACTGATGACTCGACCATATAAGATTGTACCTTGACCATCAACAATGCGTACTCGTCTGTTGACATGAAATTCATCAACAACATCTACTGACATACTTATTTGTGTTGCTGATACTCTTGTATATGAAATAGTGTTAGACCCAGTGCCAAACTCAAACCATTCTATATTGTTTGCCCATGACCTAATCTGAGCCATAACAGAACGACCTGCATCATTAACAGTGCTAGGTGCTTGGTTTTCTAAAAAATTACCAGAAACTAATCTGTTACCATTTTGACTAGCGGTTGTACTCCATGCAGTTATACTCATTAATCTAATAACCCTTTTGTGCCAGTAAACATAGTACCCATATTTTCAGATGGGTTTGCATAATCACCTGCTAGTGATAGTCCAACACCAGTTTTAATTGCAGGTCTTACAAAAGGTGATACTGCACCTGCTGTTTTACCTGCTAAATAACTTGCCTCACCCATTAATCTAGGTGAACTTACTGCTAGTAAACCTGCACCTGCTAATGGATTACCAGTTAGTGCTAAAGCAGTTCCACCACTAAATGTAAGATTTTGCAAACCTCTAGGTTGAAAAGTATTTAAAGCATCACCAGACAACATTGCCTCAAGTTGTCCACTGTCATCTAAAATATTTAATTGATTGCCTTTGTTACCAAATTGTGAAGCACTATTATTTTTTATTGATTGATTTAATTTGTTAAAAGTAAGTTGTGCAGAGGCATTGTTTTTTAAACCTAGTCCTTTTTCCAATTCTTTACTTACACTTATTGCATCTTCATAAGTTTTCATAACACCAGAATATTCTGGCACTGCTTGAACCACTGCGTCTTTAATTGAACTTCTTATATCTGCAATGACTACTGTTGCATCACCTTGATTTATGCCAGTTGGATATTCATTATCAATTTGTCTTTTTAAAAAATCTAAACCTCTAGCATTATGCAATCCTTTATTAGCTTGAAATTCAGCAATAAGTTGTTCAACTCTTTTTAATTTTGCCCTTGCTTTTTCAGATAGCTCTAATGCACCATTAAATGTTTTTTTGTTTTTAAAATCATTTAAAATTTTAGTAACTACATTTGGGTCAATGGGTGTATCTGCAAGATTTAAACCATCTTTACCTTTAATAAAAACGTCTTTATTACTGTTTTTTAAATCATCAATTAATTTATGTGCAGTGCTTAAAGTTTCATCTAATTTAGTTGCACCACCTCTCATGTGAGAAGTAAAAGCTAATGCGTTTTGACCAGTATAACCAGTCATGTATGCAGTAGTTAGTGCTTTAGACCCTATGCCAGTCGTTGACCCTAAAACCTCACCAGTAAATTTAGCACCAGATTTTAAAGTGTTGGCAGTTACTTTTGTAGCAACATTTATTGGGTCTATAGTTTTTGCAACCTTATTTATATTTTTAGCAACTGCACCTGCCATAACAGTAGGTACTCTAGCACTAAGAGTAGCACCGCCAGTTAAAATCATACTTGCATCTGCAAGAAAACCCACTGGGTCATCTCTTAATGTTTGTGCTACATTTTCAAACCCACCATATCTATCTGCAAAAAATTGCCCTACATCTCTAGCCAGTTGTTCATTTCCTTGTTCGCCATCTCTTACAAGATTAATAACACTAGAGCCTAATGCACCAATGTTTTTTGCAGTGGTAACTGGTTGACTTACCATATCCCACATAGAACCTGCAAATCTTTTTGCACTTGGCACAATATTACTAGCAGTTGACGTTGCGTAATCTAAGAACCCTCTATCAAATGCGTCTAATGGTTTACCATCACTTAAAGTATCAGTATTTCCATTGCCACCATCTATTGTAATAACTGGTATATCGTTTTCTTCACCTACAAAACCTGTAAATTTAGTCATGTTATTTTTTCCTTATTTTTTAAAAATTGTGTCCATAAATTTTTGTTCTAAACGATTTGCACTGTCATAATATGACTCGGCTCTGCTAAAATCTTGACTACCATCTGGGTTAGTTATAACCAAACCTTTATAAAAATCTAAATTGCTAGAGTACATTTCTTGTACAGTTTGGTCTGTAAAATCTGATATAGACATTTCTTTTAAGTTAGCAATATCAATACCACCCACCATTGTGTCATAACCATACAATGTATTATTTTTATTATAATACTCTATGGCTCTTTGTTGTGTTCTAAACATAGATACCATCTTGTCTCTTAAAGCTATTATTCTTTTTATATTTTGCTCTGGTGGTAAAGATGGATTAAAAGTTGCCTCAACTAATCTTTGTGCCTCTCGTTCAGTAAACTGACCACCTAAAGTTTTCTTTAATGATTGGAATACAACTGCACGAACTAAATCTAAAGTGTTATTAATTTCGTATGCTTTACCATTTTCATCATTTTCTGCCTCGTAATTACTCTCAATAAGTCTAGTTAATTTTTCTGGTGTTACTTCAAATGCCATACCAGATGATATTGCGTTAGGGTTATTAAGTATGTCTATAACCTCATTAAAGTTTTGTATATTCGCTTGGTCATTTGCAAAACCACCTTGAATACCCCATTTTAATCTTACCTCTTTGTTAAATGCGGTATCAAGTGACTCATCTGATTGTCTTAATGTAATATTAACTGGTTCACCCCATGACGTTGTGCCATCATCATTATAAATAGGTGATTGTACTGTTAAATAACCTTGCTTACCTCTTTCTTTTTCATTTTCAATTTGACCAATTTTTGATGTTTGATTTTTCTGAATGTTTAAAGAGTTCCATTGTGCGTAAGAATAAGTTTGACCGCCCTCAGTTCTATCAGCAGGTGTAGTGCCATGCACTGTTGCGTTTACGTCAAATTCTCTAGGGTCTGCACCTTGTTTTATCATCATTTGTGCGTATGTAGAACTTGGATTAGCCATACCCATAAAATCCATATTGTTTTTACCAAGTGTAGATAAATCAGTATAACTAACAGAATCTTGACTTCCTGCAATTTGAGTTTTGTCTGGTGCGTAATTACCAACTTTATTAAAATAATCAAAAAATTCCTCTGGGTTATTTTCAAAAAACAATTTTTCCATATCAGTTAAATTTTTTGTAGCTCTATAAATAGTCTTTTTTTGCTCTACTGATGGTTGAAACCCTTGCGTACCAAATAAATATTCTTCAAGCATATTTCTTTTTTTAGGCTCTGCCAAAACTTCGGCAGGATATTCAATATCCATTTTTGGTGTAAGTGCATTTGCTCTTTGCATTACATTGTCTGGTGTAGGATTATTAATAGCAGACATTGTATTTCGATTATTTGCTTTTGCTTTTTGGTATGCAGGGTCATTCAATAAACCTTGCATAGTATTCATTTCTTCTTTTTTTCTTTGATTGTTTGCATAAAGATTGTTGTCTAGCAAACCACCACCAAAACTATATTTTGTAACCATTAGCTTAATAATCCTCTCAATTTAGGGTTTTGTTTTAACAACCCCAGTTGTCTTTCTTTGTTTCTAGCAATTCTGTTTGCCAACATTCCATACTGCGGTGGTCTAATTTGCATACCAGTTATCTCAGCAACTTGACTTCTCAGCATAGGGTTGTCTGCCATATTCATGTATTGTTTGCCCTCATTGACACCATCATTTAATTTACCTTTAGTGCCTTGTTTTTTATCGCCATAAAGGATTGTTGCCATCTTTGTAAAAAAATCCATAAGTCTAACCTATACCAAATCCAAACCCACTAGATTTACCACTAGACGTACCACTTGTAAGTTTAGTAGGAAAACCAAATGCGTATGAGTTAATTAAATCTGCAAAGTCCATTAGTCTCATTCCGTATGCGTCTTGGTCATACATTGCTTTAGACATATCCATTTCATTTATTCTGTCTCGTCTTGCGTTATCCATTCCTGCATAACCATAAGAGTCAGCTAATGTGCCACTTGCTAAATCATATAAACCACTTTGATAATCGCCATAGTTAGCAAGTAAATTAGCCTCAGTGTTGTTTAAGTTTGCACCTGCATCACCCATTAATGCAGATATATCTGAACCTGCATTATACATATTTTTTATGTAATCTTGATTGCCAGTAAATTGTCTTGCTCTTTCATTCTCAGCTAGTTCAACCATGTAAGGTAATACTGCGTCTGATACACCAGTTCCTACTGCATTAGCATAAGCACCACTACCACCATATCTACCCATACCTGCAAATTCAGAACCAATTTGATTACTTATTTTATCAGTAGTGCTAGACAAGAAATCATCAAGATAAGATTTACCGCCATCTGCACTCATCATGTCATAGGCATTTAAACCTGCACCAGAGTTAAAATCATCTAAGCTAGTGCCAGTAGTACCAGTCTTTAAAAAGTTTGATAAATAGCCACCACCTGCTGTTGTTGGGTCACCATTTAGATATGAATTATATGTAGATGTTGCGTCTTTAAATGCGTCTGGTTGGAAATTTCTATAAATATTACTTCCATACCTTTCCATATCAAGCATTTCTTTAGTCGGTGCTGAATATAAATCATTATAATCATAACCACCTAAATACTCTTTATTGCCTTTATCGTACTCAGCTTTAGCACCTGCAAGTATTTCCTCAATATAAGGTTCAGTAGGTGCGTATGGTTTGACCTCGCTTGACCCTTCACTTGTTTCTGATGATTTTTTTCTACTACCACCTATACTCATATTTTTATTCCTTGTTGTTTGTTAAATTAATTTCTAAGGCTAAATGTGTATCTTTAAATCCATAAGCCTTAAATATTTTTGACCAACCTTTTCTGGCTAGACAAATTGCTTTATGACAATCATTTGCTTTTGCATATTCAATAAGATTTTGCATAGCAACATATTGCCATCTTTTACGTTCAGTGCCAGTCATCACAAAGACTGACCCAATTTTAAATTGTGGTCTTTCTAGTATTTCACTAATAACAAAACCTTTTGTTTTTCTGTTTTCGCTATCCCAGACTAACCATAGTTGCATATCACCATTAACGAGTTCTTTATAAACATCATTAACGTCATATCCGTTTTCTGCTTTTACTAAAATGTTGTTTAAATCTTTTTTAATTAACCAAAATATTTCTTCTACTTTGGCTTTTGGTATAAAGACTACCTTAAAAGGTAAGCCATTTGTTTGTGCCATCATATATTATGCTCAACACTCCATAGTTTGTGTTTATTACTTTATTAGCTGACCCCTCAATATTATTTCCAGTGTTTGCAGTAATTGTTATGTTGTGCGTATTTGCACTGCCACTGCTATCTTTAATAATTAAATTAGTACCTATCGGTGGTGATTTTGGCAAAGTAAGTGTTGTTGCTTGATTTACACTGACATCAAGAAACATATCATCTACTTTAACACTATAACTAGCCACCCTTACCTTTTCATAAGGTATGTTTAACCTATTAACCATTGTATTAACTGCTTGAGTTAATTGTTGGTTAAAATATTCTTGGTTTTGCGTTGGTGTACGTCTTATGTATTCAATAGCCATTATAAAATCTTATTTAAGTGTCTAACACCATGTTCGTCTGTAACCATTTCACCTTTTTCTAAAGTACAAGTGTAAGCAACTTGATTTCCTGCTGTACGTTCAGCGACTCTTTTACCCTCTAAACACACTGATAGACTAGGTTGATGATACCAACCATCTAAACGTCTATTATCACCCTCAATAATAAACATTGATAATACGAATACCATTTCAATCATGTGTTCCATTGCCTCTTAGTTTGTCTGTTAAATCTTCTAAGTCTATGACTCGTTCCTCAAGAAAATCTACTTGCAGTTGGGCTTTGCCTATTAATGGTAATTGTGTTTCTGAGTTACTTTGTAATGATTCTAATCTACCAGACATAAATTCTATAAGAAGAAATGCCTCTTTTAGTTGACTATCTATTTCTGTTACTGGAATAGTATCAATATGTTCATTAATTAGTTCTATGTCATTTAAAATTAATGCTTGGCTTGTCTCTAATGCAGTAATTTTGTTTGTCAGTGAATTAAAAGTAAACACTGCTGATGCAACCAAAAAAATAATTCCAACTAAGTTTATAATTGGCATACTAATAGCTCGTTCAGAACTTACTGAAATTGGTTTTTCAGACATTACTGAACACCATCAAGTGTTGCGTTTACTTCGACTCCCATTGCATCATGCCAGTTAGCTTTAGCAGGTACTTTAACCTCTATCTTATGATATTTACCAGATTGTCTAAATGAGGCTAAACCATTATCATTGCAAGTTGTAAAACCACTTTCTTTAATTGTACCACCTGCCCTTTCTCTACTTACTAAATTAATTTGACTTGGTGTGTACCCTAAGAAAGTTACATTTAAAATATTTTGGTCTGGTGCTACTACAATAGATAACAGTGTGTCATTAACTATGGTTGCTACAATAAACTTAGCATTGTTAAACTGACTAGATACATCATTAACTCTAATAACATCACCAACACTAAGTTCAGTTAAAAATTTTGTACCAGTACCATTAATAGTTGTGCTTGTAATTGATATAGTTCCACTAGCAACTTTAGGCTCTACATCTATAACTGGATTTATATTTGTAATAAATGTTCTTTTACCATTTGCATATTCTTGTTCACCTATGCTTATTGTTGCCTCTAAACTATCACCACTAAATGTACCAAATTTATTATTGCCATCAAATGCAGAGAAAAACAAAGTTCCACCCTGCCATATTCTACTATCAAATGAGTCTGTAAATGTTTCAATGTCAGTGCTTATGTTATCAAGTGCCTCTAATGTTGTACCAGTTGTAAATGCACTAGATACATTTTGTGTTGCAACATCTATGTAAGACCATCTATCAGCAGAATAATTGTAACATAGTATTCTATCTGGGTTGCCACCAGATGAGTTGGTAGTTGGGTATGACCAAAAAATTAATTTATTAAGTGGGTCATGCCCAGATGTAATTCTTAAAATATTAGATTGGTCTAAACTATCATCAAACCATTTATCAATTTTGTTTTCACCTATAAGAGTTGTACTCTCACCATTTGTTTTACAAAAACCATCTTGAGATAAGAAAAATGTTTCTGACCCAACAGTTTGAATACTACCATGTGCTATTGCACCTCGTTCTTGCTCAATGGCTCTAATTTGAAAGATAGATGAACCACCTACAAAGTTAAGTTGAAATATTTTATTTACACAAAGTATAATTCCAAATTCACCACCTACTATGCCAGTGATTTCTGATGTATCAAATAATGTTTCTTCATCTGACTGGTCAGTACCAATAGACCAACTTGCATGATTACCAATAGCTGACCAATGTAATTTATTTCTGTTTGTTGGTTGCCACCCACTGACAACAAAGTTTCTAACAACTGCTGTATGCCAAAATGTTGGTGGACTACCACCTAAAGCAGACCATGTTGTGCTAGTGTCTAGTTGCCATACTTGAGGTGCATTAGAACCATTACTTGCAACTATATAATTACCAAATTGTGTAAACTGCCAGTCATTGTCAGCAGGTGTACTAAAAGTTGTACCGCCACTAACATCTGAAAATGTGTTTGCAAGGTAACGATATAGTTTTGTGCTATCACCTGCAAAAGACGTTATGTTTCCTGCTGATGATTTAAAACTTGCAAAACCTTGACATCTATTGCCTAGAGCATTTGTACTTACTGGTGCTAGACCTTTAGTTGGTCTATAACTTTTAAAAGATGGTACTACATTTCTTGCGTCAGTAAGACCTTCATTTCTGTATTCTGGGTGGTCTGGAGTCCAGTCCATAAATTGCTTATAAGCCATAAACTATTCCTCGTTTACAGTTGACCTCATTATCAATGGTGCGTCTTGGTTGTATTTATTCTTTGTGTTTAAAGCTACAACTCGTTCAACTCCATTGTTATAAAAGCTCAACCATTCTTGAATAATAGATGGGTCAATACCTCTAATAAATGTATGAGAAAAATATAATGAACCATACAAATAAACATCTGCATGATTTGTTAATATATCATTTGTATCTGTATCATTAACTAAAACATCAAATTTTTTGTAGTAATACATCTTTACTGAATAAGTGCTATCTGGCATTGGGTAGAAATGTATGTTATCACCAATGATTGTATAAACCTCTGGTTGTCCTACTAATGAACCACCATACATACTAAATGCTGTTTCTGGTGAGACATATTGCAATGAATTTTTTTTGCTACCATCAATGTATATTGACGCAACACCTAAAAAACCAGATGGCAATGACTCAATCTCATCATTTACACTTAATGTAGCAAGATTAATCATTTTATTATAACCACTGTTAGCAAGTTTACTGTTGAAGTCTTGTTCAGCTAGTGCAACAAAATCTGTAATTTCATTTGTTAAGTCTGAACGACCCAACCAGTTTGCTATACTTGATTTTAGGTTTGCAAAATTGTTTAGTGCCATTTAAAAAGTTCCCTCTGATGTTCTTAAATATGCCCACTTGGGGTCATTTAATTTACGTTGTAAATATTTATGTTGTTCTTCACCCTCTAAACTGGTGAACATAAAACCATCATCTTGCAACCATTGATATGCAATGATAGTTGGTATCTCTGCAATAGCTCTCATAGACCTATCTCTATTATAGCCACTGCCAAATTCGTTTCTTTGTGCTTTGTTGTGTTTTAAGATGTTTTCTACATCTTGGTATTTGTGTTCAATTAGTGTTTGAGATTGTTCGTCTGCTTTAACAATCGTTCCCATTTCACCATCATGGGTATGTTCGTAAGTTTTAGCCATTTATGTTTTTTCTTATTTTAATCTGTCTAAATTTATTAACACACCCAAATGATTTAAAACTCTTTAGTTTTAGAGATTGTTGCAGGATTTTTCAGATTATCTATTTGTATATCTAAATTTGCTTTCATTTCATCTTCAGTTTTATCACCACTGTCGATAACACAAGCAATACAATTATCTTTTGTCATTGAATCAAAGTCCATGTCAGCACCATCACAAGAACCATAAGACCTTGCACTATGCTCACCATCAACTGCGTTTAATGACCAATGAATTGTTTTTACTTTATCATCTGAGTCGGTTTCAAAATTTGGAAATGTCCATGTATATTCTGTTGCCATTTTTTTAACCTTTCTTTGTTATTAATTTACTTTTTTTGTTTTTGTTTTTGTCTCAACTTCTTTTTCTTCACTAGGTAGTTCTTGTTTT
>Ga0181410_1001324_pt1 | contig 10548 bp, 9 predicted proteins | sample 33SPOviralmetaG_FD_130112 | JGI IMG/M metagenome (GOLD analysis project Ga0181410, IMG submission 130112) | Marine viral communities from the oligotrophic San Pedro Time Series (SPOT) site, San Pedro Channel, CA, USA - 33 SPOT_SRF_2012-06-20 | ecosystem: Environmental > Aquatic > Marine > Strait... | reverse complement strand
GATGATTCTTGAGCGTAAGCTCCTACTGTTAGGAATACTAACAGCAACGTTGTAACGAGTTTTTTCATTTTCGTTTTTTTTAGAATTAAATTAAAATTAAACATACAGTGAACATAACCTTTTTAACTTTTTATAAATATTAACCATCGCATGATATACAATCAGCCATTCGAGATCCCAAATCACCTTTGATGACGGAATCAGTACGCAAATAATATAATGTTTTTACTCCTAATTTCCAAGCTTCTAAGTGAACCTGATTTATCCATTTAGGTGAATCATTAACATCAAATGATAAATTTAATGATTGAGTTTGGTCAATATATCTTTGTCTAATAGCTGCCTGGCGGATTAATTCTAACTGATTAATTTCAGGAAAAGTTAGAAATAATTCCTTTTCTTCAGGAGATAAAATATTATCAGGTAAGCCCTGAGTTGAACCATCTTCTTGGAGCATTTGATCCCACCATTTATCTTTATCTTCTCCTTTAGAAGCTAAAATTTCTTGTAATACTTTATTTTTACGAATAAATGTTCCTTTAGCACCATTAAATGTATAAATGTTAGCAGGTAGTGGTTCAATCCCAGCACTAATACCACCACAAATAACAGAATTAGAGACAGTTGGAGCAACCGCTAGTAAATGAGTATTTCTCATACCAGTTCCTTTACACCATAATGGTTCACCATATTCTTGGGCTAATTCCATAGATGCTTTTTCTGCTTTTGATCTAATATCTGAAAATATATTATGAGTATGAGCTGTTGATGCTATAGAATTAAATGGTAATCCTTTTTGTTGTAAAAATGAATGCCACCCCATTACACCTAAACCTAAAGCACGTCCTTTACGAGCATGGTTATAGGTTCTTTGTAATGAATCTTTTCCAGCAGATTTATCAATGAATTCTTGCATTACACCATCCAAGAACCAAGTTGCTAATTCAACAGAATCTGTGTCTTTCCACTCATCATATTTTGCTAAATTCATAGAAGACAAACAGCAGATAAAACTATGTTCTTCATCTGTAAATAATGTAATTTCAGAACAAATATTAGTCATACTTACATCTAGATTATTTAATCTATAAGCAATAGGGTTATCTTTATTTACATTATCCTTATACATGATATAAGGTTCTCCAGTTTCCATTCTAGATTTTAATACAGTAGCCCATTTACCCATAGCTTCGGGGTCACGGTTTTCTAACTTACGCATAAAACTATCTCCTACTACTACACATTGATGTAAGTTCAAGCATTGTCTATTAGGATCACCTTTAGGTCTACGAATTTGTAGAAATTCTTCTATATCTCCGTGTTCAATATCTAAATTTACTGAAGCAGCCCCTCTACGAACGTTACCTTGGTTAGTAGCAATAATAGCAGAGTCAAATATTTTAGCCCATGGTACTACACCTTCACTTTTACCATTACCTGTAATGCCTGTACCACGTTCTCTAATGCGAGATAACGAAATACCTACACCACCACCAGAGGCGGTGAGTTTCATTAGTTCTGCGTTAGTTAAACCGATTCCACGTATTGAATCAGGTGTATCTACACCAAAACATGAAATAGGTAAACCACGATCAGTACCCATATTTGATAAAACAGGAGATGCTAATCCTAACCACCCATTCCACATAATTTTAAAAAATTTACTAGCTAATTCTGGTTTTTTAAGTCGGGTTGCTGCCGCGTTTGCAACTCTTTTATATGCTGTTCTTACAGTTTCTCCAGGTAGTAAATAACCTTTAGAGATAGTAGCTAATGAAATTTCATCCATCCATTCAGGATAATGCTTACCAGCTTCCCACTGGCTATAATCTACTTGTAATGCGTTGTTTTCCATATTTTAAAATAAACTATCTGCGTCCCAATTTTGGACACCTTTACTATAATTTGTTACTCTGTTTGCAAAGAAATCTGTATGTTGTTTTCCACCTGATAAATTATCAAACCATTTCATTCTTTTAACTGCTTCTTGGTCAATACCATTCACAATGGGTTCATATCCTAAATCTCCCATTTTAGTATTTACTCTATGTTTAATAAATGATACTAAATCATATTTTGGGCAACCATTTAAATCCCCCATTTCATATACTTTATCAATAAAATCTAATTCTAGTTTTAAAGATAATTTTGCTGCTTCTTCAATATCTGATTTTAATTCAGGGGTATTAAATTCAGGGTGTTCTTGCATTAATGTTCTAAATAACCAGCAACCTGCTTCTGAATGTAATGATTCATCTCTAATACTCCACTCTACAATCTGACCTACTCCTTTTAATTTATTATCTAATTTAAATGACAGTAAAACAGCGAATGAACTAAATAAATTTACACCTTCTGTAAATGCTGAAAATACAGCTAATGATTTAGCTCTTTCATGCCAGTTAGGAGTACCATCATGTGAATCTCTTACAGCTGTTAGGGCTTCAATTTTTGCCATCGTTACCTCATCTTCTAAAAACTCACTAAAATTATCTAATCCTAATTCTTCATTTAATAAGGAATATGCTTCAGCATGAATTGTTTCGAACGCTCCAAAAGTAACAGCCATTTTAATTACTTCAGGTTTTCTAAACCAAGATGTTACTAATGTTGACCAATAATCATTTACTACAGTTTCTGTTTGAGCAAATCCTTTAAGAATCGAACCAATAATATTTTTTTCTGGTTCTGTTAGATTTTGTTTCCAATCGTTAACATCAGACATCATAGGTACTTCTGTATGTAACCAATGTGCTTGTTGTTGTTTTAACCAATAATCAGATGCTTGTTGGTATTCGAAAGGTTTGTATACAATACGTTCTTGCAGTAAAGATGTTTTTGCCATTCTTAATAATTTAATTTGTTAAATACTCTTTTCATGTTTTTGAAACCTTTCTAATATTTTTGCTTTATCAAACTTGTCTACATCTACATCATATGAATTAGATCTATGAGATGTAGTCATAGTTTGTTCCTCTTCATCATTTTCAAATTGATATTTTTGTACAGTAAAATGCCCAGTTGAAGTGTCAGCTAATACAGAGTAAGTATGACCATCTTGGCCGTAACGATTCTTCATAATGTGAAATCTACCTGTGTTTTTCACTTTATCTTCTTTTTTTCGGGAAAGAGAGGCTGCAAAGTCAGCAATCATCATTTTATCATAAGATCCAGCAGCCTTGTCGCCCTCTATTATATCATCTTTTGCACCCGCTCTATTAACTTGTGATACTGACCAAATAGGTATATCTAATTCTCGAGCTAATCCTTTTGTGCTTTGATAAATATCATCAATTTCATCCTTACGCTCCCTATTTTTGCGTTTTGATGATAAGAGGTCAACATAATCAATGATGATTAAATCGGGTTTTGTACCAAGGTCTGTACATTTAGCAATGTGGGATTCAATTGTTGAGATTGTTGCCTTTCCTGTCGGGAATTCTTTAACTATCAACCTTCCTTCCAATTGTGGAACTACTTTTTGAACAGCATCTTTATGTTTATAAATTTGACTTACATCTATATTAGTAAAGAAAGCGTCATACCTTCTAGCAACATAATCTTCCCCTAATTCTAAAGTGTAATGTAACACATTATATCCTAATTTTATAGCATGACCACCTAGAGCAACTAAAGACCAAGATTTACCACCACCTGGATTACCAAATATTAAACCAAAATCACCATTACCTAAACCGCCCTGAAGCATTTTATTGAATTCTTCCCAGGGAGTAGGAACAGTAGCGCGGTTATTAGGTTTATATCGTTCCTCAATATCTTTACTATACTCATGTCCTACATTTTTATCATTACCTGCTTTAATAGCATTATCAATAATAAAACGAATACCATCAAAATCACCTCCTTTAAGTAAATCAACAGAGGTCATTAATGCCTTCTTTAATTGTTGATTTTTACAAAAACCAGTAAATTCTTCTTGAATATATTTTAAATCATCATCTGAGGCTACATAAGCATCTTTAAGTTGTTCTTTGATTGCAATTTGTAGTACTTCATTTTCTACTTTTTGTAATTCAACTTTTAATACCTCAAGTGAAGGTGTAGAGTGATACTTATCATAATATGAAAGTATCTCTTTTATAGTCCATCTATGTGCTTGGTTTTCAAAATATTCTTCAGAAATTATATCATGAATATTAGTTAAAAACCCTTTATGGGTTAGTAACGAAGATATAACCTTTATTTGAAAATCGTGACCATATTGATTTAACGATGTTAATGTCATTCACTATATAACTTTAATGGTTCAAAAATGTCTCTTAACCAGTACTCTAAATTTCGAATCATTCCTCCTAATTTATCTTCATTGTATAATGAAATAAACATTTCAGAATTTAAATCAGGAAAGTCTTCATCAATTAATTTATTAATGTATTCTTTACCTCTTTCATCAATTAATGGAGTACTTAAGTCCATTACTTTATAATTAGTTTCAATACGGGATTGTTCCTGAATTATGCGGGAATATACAATGTGATCTTTAAATTTCCTAGCAGATATATCGAAAATATCTTGAAGTGTTAATTCTTGTGTTTTTAATTCAGGGAATTTTTTAAATATACCCTTTGCACCTAAACCTTTAATTCCTTTAATATTATCCGAATTATCACCTAAGAGAGTCTTATGTAGAATAAAATTATGTGGTAATAAACCAAATTTTTCTTCTACAACTTTTGGAGTATAGTATTCTTTCTCCATTGGTCTATAAACAATAATTTTATCGGTTACTAATTGAAGAAAATCTTTATCACTTGATACAATAAAACATGTAGAGTCGTGTTTTTTAACTAATTTTTCAGCTAGTACCGCGATAATATCATCAGCTTCAACCTTGTCTAATATAGTAGTTTTTACAGGTAATAATTTAAGATATTGTATGATACGAACAATTTGATCAATTTTAGAATCATGTTCTTCTTCAATATTATCAAATGCATCCCAATTAGTAATACGTTGTAAATTTCTTGTTCCTTTATATTCGGAGAGCAGGTTTTTCCGGTTGGAGGTAGAACCTGCTCCATCGAATACAACATAAACAGAGGTAGGGTTGGTTTGTCTAATCATGGCACCTAAAGAACGAAAAAATCCACCTAAACCACCAATATGGACTCCATCAGGATTAACCATATTCATCATAGCAAAGTTTCTAAAAAATAGATTTAGACCATCTAATATTAGTACTTTATCATGAACTTTAGCGGTAGGTGATTCTTGACCTTCTTGGACGGAATCCAATAGGTTAAACAATTCTTTATGTTTCATGGTTTTATTTTAATTAGATGACTCGTCGTATAAAATAGGAGTTACATCTTCTTGATCTTCTACAATTGTAAATGTTCCACCTCCTAATATTCTAGACCATTCATCTGAATGTGCTGTTTTATAAGCATTTTTATCCTTATCTGTATCTTGGATAAACCCATGAGATGTCATTACAATTTTACCTCTTGATTGAATACCGTTAACATGGTTTTTATCAATTTGTAAATTTGTTCTTTTACCCCATTCAACTTGCTTACCACCTTTAATCGCTTTGATTTTAGATGTACCAGCATTTGATACATTTCCAAAAGTTGCTACAAATGTTGCATCATACCACATAGCCATACCACCTTTGTTCATCATCTTAGGTTGACCCATAGGTGATTCTGCTTTAGCAGTCCAAACTTTATTAATACAAATTAAGGTATTAGTATAAGGTGATGATTCTTTACGAGACATTACAATACTTTGGTTAACTGTATTACCAAATTGTGTTGACATTGCGCCAGCATTCCATTCGTTATTGTTCTTTAGTTTTTCAACTGACATTGCACAAGGAATAGACCCAATTGAATCCCAGAAAAATGCTAAATCATAAGGTAAATTACCTTTTTTCTGTTCGTTCTGTAGGTCCATAATAAAGGCAGCTACATCTTCAATTGTATGAAGTGTTTCTCTATCTACATAGATAAAGTTACCTTCATAGTCTAATATTTCTCCAGTATCTGGGTCTTTAATTAGTTTTACCTCTAATCCCATCTGTGCTGCATGTTCCCAATTCCATTTCATCTCAGTGATAATGAAAATAGGTAAAATACCATTTTGTTGTGCTGATACAGCACCTTCTAATAATGCAGTTGTTTTACCTGTATCGGAGTGTCCTCTTAGTAGAGTAATATGCCCCATAGGTATTCCAGGTACACCTGTTACTTCTTGAAATGCAGGAGATAATGGAATCCATTCTTGTTCCTTAAATTTGACATTTTTATCTAAACCTTTAGATGATTTAAATTTATTAAGATCAAATTTGCTTTTGATCTCGGCAGACACCGCTGCCGAGAGTGAAGCATTCTTTTTTCTAGCCATTAATCAAAAATACTATCAAATTGGTCTTTTTTGTTTTCTTTTACTTTAGAAGTATCTAATGAAAAGTTACCTTTACCACTTCCATTTTCTTCCCATGGAAGATCTTTACGATCAGTAGTATCAGTTGTTGTAGTAGTTGGGAAAGAATCCCCATCATTATTATCCTCAGGAGATAACCACTTAACCAAAGCATCTTTCATTTCATCAAAAGTAAAACGTTTAAATACTTCCTTTGGATTTGGTTGTGTTTCTAACCAAGTCTCAACTTGAGATGAATCATCAGATAAAGCTGAAGTTTTCATTCTAGGACGTACTGATGTTTTGTTGTAATTAGTACCTGTAGATTCTGGACCTACTGTTTCTAAAGTAAAATCTCGACCATTAACTATGTCAGTGTAATCACCGATTTCATCATCCATAGCCATTGATAGTAAATCTTCATAAATCAATTTACCAAATTGCCATAATCTAACTCCTTTATCTTCTTCTCCACGAACAATCACGGGAATAAAGATACGGTTTTTAGCATCTAGCTTCTTAGCAAGAACATAATTTTCTTTATCATATTCTCCCTGTCTCAATTTTTGGGCAAATTCTGCAATAGGATCTTTCTCACCAAAGTTAAGTGGTGAAATCATTACCTTATTTGTAATCCCATAATAGAATTTCAATTCGGTAAATGGAGAAGCAGAATCAAATGCCGATGGCACGATTCTAACTTGTTGTTTACCTATTGAAGGTCTCCAAAAAATTGTTGTGTAATCTGTTTTTTGCTGCGGTGCAGCTTTAGACTGTAAGTTGTCTAGCCTCTGTTTAATAGCACTTAAATCCATTTATAACTAATTTTAATGTAACAATAATATAATAACCTAATTTTAAGACTCCAAACTATAGTTCAATAATCTTATAAATCTTTGTGTTTAACTGATTTAACTCATTATGTTGAGTTAACAATACGCAATTTCTATAGTGATTCCAATCGATTGGGAACTTTGTATCTACTACACCTCCATTAAGTTTTTTAATTAACTCATTAAGTGCGTTTATAGTATACAGAGTATTTGATTCTTTTTTTCTATGAACCAAAATCGTATTTTCCGGAATATCATTTACATTCCCCTGCTCAACATTATATGTAACAACATATTCATTCTTGCCTACTATCTCAAGGACAAACATCTTGTTATATATTATGGAGTATTTCGAAGACAACTCACCAACAAGATTATCTAAATTCCCTAAGTCGGTGAATGTACAAAAAAGTTTATTATTCAAGTCTTTGTAATTTTCTAAGTCAGTTATAACATCATATTTCATATTATACGTATCAACTTTCTTATCTAAAGTCATAGTTGCTTCCATGTTTAATCGTTGTGTTTAATTTATAATTTTTAAATACTTTTTGTACATCTTCTACTAAACCTTGCTCCTCGTTGTTTAAATCTATCAAAAACGAATCATACGTATATAGTACAAGCTTGCTTTTCTTTCCTCTCAATATACTAAGTATATCCCAGATTATCAAAATATTTTGTGAAGTTTCATAATTTTGGAGAACGTAATTAAATAATTTTTGAGGATTCATGTTCTCAAGGGAATCCTTTTTAAATCTATAATTAGATATATCACACTCTATATAACCTTGAGTATTAAATTCTAACCATTTTTCATTAATGTATCCTCCAACTCGCTTGAAGAAATCAATTTCTCGGTACTCTTTAAATATCCCTCCGTAGAGCTGCTTGAATGTAAGTTCCTTTGCTTTGTCTCTATCCACTCCATACATTTTTCCAAAAGCAGCATGGATATCATCGTGGGCAAAAATATAATTAATAAGATGCCCTGTAATAGTTGGGTGGTAAGCAGTAATGTCGATTTCAATAAATTCATCATTCCTAGGTGTAAAAGATTTTCTACAACCATTATCCTTATTTAGAGCAGCATAATTAACTCCTTTAAATCTGTTTGATGGTCTAGTAGTTAATGTTTTTAAGTTGTACTGACTGTAGACATATTCACTATCAATGGGGTGGAAATAGTCTTCGAAGGTTGGTATATGTACTTGTATTCCACTTCTCTCGATAGCGTTGAATACCAATGAGGTTTTACTGTTAAAGAATTCATCATATTGTGTGTTTTTACTTATATTTACTTTTAGATCTTCATATTCACGCTCACATATCTCATAGTGTTTTACTATTGGTATAATTACGTTAATCTCACGGTTATCACGATGTTGATTATAGAATATTTCATGTGTTTGTGTTGTAGGTCGTATATACGTATTAGGAGGTGGTGATATGTCCCAAAGGGTTTTTAGGGGAAAATAATGTAATAATTCTTTTTTATCCCTACAATATAATTTATTGAATTTTTTTAATACCTCTTCTATATGCCTTAGTTCTATTCCTAGTGTTTCACTATGCCTTGAACATAACATAAAACCTTTACTTGCTTCTATAGGACGAACGTAAACAGCCGACACATTGTTTTGTGTTGGATGCTCAAAATTGTTAAAGGGGATTACTTCTACAAATGCCTCTTTATAACCACTATTGTAAAAAACCTTTAACTGCTCTAAATCTTCTATTAGCCAGTACATTGAAACCTTTTCCGTAAATATACAATAAGTTATTTACCAATCCAAAACTTATCGAACTGTTTTCTAAAAAATAGTGTAAATCCTGGTAAGTTTTCTCTTTGTTCAGTTAAAGATATAACTGTTTTATTACCATTATATACTTGTTCTCTATCACCTTGTATATCCCATTTTATTCTGGTTGGGGTATATAATTGCCATTGAACTGAAGTATCTTTATCTTTAAATTTATTATATTCATCTTTAGATATTTCTATAAATTTAAATTCATTTCCTTTTCTAACAAAATATCTATTAAAAAAACCATTTTGAATATCTTGATCTGTAGGTTTACTTAATGTTTGGACAGGAAGTCTAGGGGCATCTTTGTATTTAGATAGTCCTTTAGATTGGTAATAAGCATCATCTACAATAAAATAGGTATCTGGGAAGGGTTCTATTGTAGGTGTTTTGGTTTTGGTTTTTTCTAATGCTGGAATCTTAGAGGCAATTTGGATCTTTTGTGTTGGCTTATCATTTGGGGTTTTACCAGTAAAAAATTCACCTTTAGAAGTTGACCAGTAATATCCCAAATAGTTTTCTTGACTAGAAACTATTACAAACTCACCACCATTGGTGTATTGATTTTCTTTTATTTGTGATTTAGGATAGTATGTCATGAGTCAGTAAATACAATAGGAGTTGGATTATTATTTGCAGCTTCTGCTTCAGTTTGGGGTCCTTGTTCAGGACCTAAAGGTTTTAATGGAACTTCATAACCATCTACTTTGGTTATATCCTCGGGTGACATAAGTAAAGCATTTTGATATGCAGTATAAATGTCAAATTTATAAGAGAAATGAATACAATCTTCATAATTAGCAAAATTACCACCCCATTCTAATCCAACTTTAGTAGCTTCTCTTATTATACCAGATTCAATCCATTTTGCTCTATCTCCATCTTTCATATATGTTACACCATTAGGATCAGTTATATTAAAGTCCATAGCGGCATAATAATTATGTTTAGACATTCCTGGAGTAGCATTTTTACTATTTTCTGCTTTAAGTTCTTTAGAACGTTCAAATGATCTTCCAATAGCATTTAATGTCATTTTATACCCAGGATAATTTTGGTCTAAAGCATTTAAAAATGTTCTAAATGATGATTTAGCTTCAGGATGTATTTCTTGGATTACTTTTTCTATACCAATAATTTCTCCTTTAGGAACAAAATTAACAGGATTTCTAGCTCTAACTGTACTTCTACCTTCTATTATATTAAATCTACGACTATTAGGGCTAGGTATTGGGCCTGTTACTTCTATACCCTCATCTCTATTACTATATACTGGGGCTTGTAATTCTAGATTTTGTTCTTTAGTTACAGGTATAGAAATAGTATCTAATGATGTTTCCCAAGTATTATCTCTTAATTGATGATTTACTTTTGTAATTATAAAATGTAAGGATTCAGGATAATTTTTAGGTAAGAATTTTTGGTTTATACTTAATTTATTATAAATTTTTATTCCAGATATTCCTTGTAAATCAATTTTTAAACTTATAGGTATAAACCCTATTTGATTGGAAGTGTAT
>Ga0181410_1001320_pt1 | contig 10554 bp, 13 predicted proteins | sample 33SPOviralmetaG_FD_130112 | JGI IMG/M metagenome (GOLD analysis project Ga0181410, IMG submission 130112) | Marine viral communities from the oligotrophic San Pedro Time Series (SPOT) site, San Pedro Channel, CA, USA - 33 SPOT_SRF_2012-06-20 | ecosystem: Environmental > Aquatic > Marine > Strait... | reverse complement strand
GCTATGGAGGATTTTGAATATACCAAATGGTTAGATCCAGATGGTGTTCCTTGTTATGTTAGAGACTCGGTATCGTCTGAAAACTAGACCTGGTGGAGTCATTATGACCCTCTTATGAGTTTATGGCATCTCTCAAATGCCGTTGGTGCGGGTGGGTTACTACCGTCCAGTTTCTTGCTTCTGGTCAAAGAGCAAGTGGCGTGCATGGCAAGACCGTATGAGGAGAGTTGCATAAATTCTCCTTTTTTGGTATAATGTAATTGCGATATTATAGTTTATGAAAGTTGCTTTAATCACTGGTATTACAGGACAAGATGGTTCATACTTAGCAGAACTTCTTCTAGAAAAGGGATATGAAGTTCATGGTATTGTGCGTCGTGCTTCCTTAATTAATACACATAGAATTGATCACATTTATGATCAATTGAAATTACATTATGGAGACCTAACAGACTCTACAAATTTAGTAAGGGTTATTCAGCAGGTTCAACCGGATGAGATTTATAATCTTGGGGCACAGAGTCATGTAAAAGTTTCGTTTGAGATGCCTGAGTATACTGGTCAGACAGACGCTATAGGCACCTTGAGAGTGCTTGAGGCAGTCCGTTTGCTTGGTATGGAAGACAGGGTTCGTATCTATCAAGCATCCACCAGTGAACTTTATGGACTGGTACAAGAAACTCCGCAGACTGAAACTACACCTTTCTATCCACGTTCTCCTTATGGTGTTGCAAAACTCTATGGATATTGGATTGTCAAAAACTATCGTGAGTCATATGGAATGTATGCTTGTAGTGGTATTCTTTTTAATCATGAATCTCCAAGACGTGGTGAAACTTTTGTAACACGTAAGATTACAATCGGACTGAAAGCAATCTCTGAAGGTAAGCAAGAGTGTTTGTATCTTGGAAATCTTGATGCACTTCGTGATTGGGGACATGCTAAAGATTATGTTGAAGCAATGTGGTTAATGCTTCAACAAGAAGAACCTGAAGACTTTGTGATTGCTACTGGTAAACAATATTCAGTTCGTCAGTTTGTTGAGGAATCTGCTCCTTATTTTGGAATTCAAATTACCTGGAGGGGTGAAGGATTGGATGAAATTGGATATGATGTAGTTACTGGAAAAGAGGTTATCAGAATTGATGCTAAATATTTTCGACCTTCTGAAGTCGAAACTTTATTAGGTGATGCCACTAAGGCAAAAGAAAAATTGCGTTGGGAACCCAAAACTTCTTTTAAAGAATTAATTGAGGATATGTGTAATCATGAATAAAGATAGTAAAATTTTTATTGCCGGAAATAGAGGATTAGTTGGATCTGCACTTGTTAGGACATTAAAATCTAGAATTTATCATAATATTATTTCTGCACCTAGAAAGTATTTTGATCTTCGTGATCAAAATGATGTGGAAAGATTTTTTAAAACCAATAGACCGGAATATGTATTTCTTGCCGCAGCTAAAGTGGGTGGGATTGGATATAATAAAAATCATCCTGCAGAATTTATTAATGATAATCTTAGAATACAGACAAATATTATTGATGCATCTTATCGATATGGATGCAAGAAATTACTTTTCTTGGGTTCGGCATGTATATATCCAAAATTAGCACCCATACCAATTAAAGAAGAGTATTTGATGACGGGTCCTTTAGAGGAAACTAACATATCATATTCTATAGCAAAAATATCTGGATATATGATGTGTAAAAAATATACAGAACAATATGGGATGTCTACAGTATCTGTAATGCCCAATAATTTATACGGCATTAATGATAACTTTAACATTGAAAAATGTCACGTTATTCCTAGTTTTATTAATAAATTTATTTTCGCAAAAGAAAATAATCTTGAAGAAGTAGTTTGTTTTGGTGATGGATCTCCAACAAGAGAATTTTTGTTTTCTGATGATTTAGCAGATGCGTTAATATTCTTGATGAATACCTATGATGATCCTAATATAATTAATATTGGACCTCATAGAGAAGTTAGCATTAAAGAATTGTCTGAGTTGGTATCTAAATTAGTTGGATATACTGGAAAAATTGTTTGGGATACTAGTAAACCAAATGGCACTCCTCGTAGAGCACTTGATACTTCTAAAATGGATGCACTTGGATGGAAAGCAAAAACCTCTTTAGGGGATGGTTTAAAAATTACTATAGATTGGTTTATGGACAACAGGAGTAATTATGAAAGAGTATAAGTGGCCACTAATGAAAAATACTTTAACTTTTTTTGATAGGTTAAAGTTGGCGCAATTTATTATTCAGTCTGATAGGTTTACTCAAGGAGAAAAGGTAAAGAAGTTTGAAGAACAGTGGTCAGAATGGCTTGGTTGTAAACATTCTTTGTTCGTTACATCTGGAAGTGCTGCTAATTTTTTACTTGTATCTTCTGTCATAGAAAAATATGGTTTGAAGAAAGGTGATAAAGTTTTACTTCCTGCGTGTACATGGGTGACTAATATTAATCCTATTTTTCAATTGGGACTTACACCTATATTTTGTGATGTCAGTCTTAGTGACTATAGTTTTGATATCGATAATTTGAAAAAAATATCAGAAAAATATTTTGATATTAAATTAGTGTTTGTTAGTCATCTTCTTGGTATTCCGGCAAATGTTGATGAATATAAAAAATATTTTCCAAATGCTATTTTCATAGATGATGTTTGTGAATCTCATGGATGTACTAATCCAGATGGAAGCAAGGTTGGTTCTGATAGTTTAGGATCTACATTTAGTTTTTATTTTGGACATCATATGTCTACTATTGAAGGAGGAATGATTTCTACAAATGATAGTGATCTTTATGATTTAATGAAAATGAAAAGAACTCATGGGCTTGCAAGAGCTTCTTCTAAATTTAATGAATACATTGATAAAAGTCCTGAAATTGAAAAATCTTTTTTGTTTGTTACTGATGGATATAATTTTAGAAATACTGAATTGAATGCAGTTTTAGGGATAGAGCAACTTAAAAGATTGGATTTATTTATTAATATTCGTAGAAAGTATTATAAAAAATTTGTTGATATTCATAACTCAAAGGACTGGTTTTATCCAATTAAATTTAATGATGGAAATAGTTCTTTTTGCTTACCTTTCTTATGTAAAACTAAACAAACAAAACAAAAACTTATATCTTTATTTCAAAAATATGGTATAGAATATAGACCTATAGTCGGAGGAAATTTATTAAAACAACCATATATGCATGGGTATGAAATTAGTTGTATAGATAAAGAACTTAATGTAGATATTTTGCATGAGAATGGCGTATACATTGGTAATAATCAATTTATTTGTGAAACTAATATGCAAATCTTAACCAAACTTATATTGGAATTGGAGGAAAGTTTAAATGAGTAATTATGAGTGGAATGTATATTCAAATCATATTATTGATTATGTAAATGCATGTGAAGAATTTGTTGCTGATGATTCAAAGTTTGAAAATTTTAAACAAGATTCTAGGTATAAAGTTATCCTTGAACATATCAGTAAAGAAGAATCTGATTTGTTTATTTCAGAGATGAAGAATGTGGACTCTTTAACTAAAAAACAATTAAAAGAGTTTAGAGAAAATGATTTGTATGGTAATCCAGAACTTTATGAATATGAATTTTTTGGAAATATGTCACCATCAACTATTAGATATATCAAGAATACTTTAGATATTTTTAACTTTGTTGGTAATAAAGATATTAAAAATATCGTTGAGATTGGTGGTGGATATGGTGGTCTTTGCAAAACCATGAATGTTATTTTTGATTATGATAACTATGTTTTACTTGATTTACCTGAAGCGAAAAAATTGTCAAAAAAATATACTGATAAATTTTCCAAATTAAATGGAAAGGTATTACAATTATCTCTTGATGAATTAGATGAAATTGAAAATATTGATTTAGTAATTAGTAATTATGCTTTTTCGGAGTGTAGTTATTCTGCTCAAATGAAGTATTATGATGATGTAATTTCAAATTCAGAATACTTTTATATGGTGTATAATAATATTACTCCTGACAATATGAATTCAAATAATTTCTTTGATTTTGCTTCAAGAAAATTTGATATTATTACCGAACAAGAAGTTAGACCTTCTCATACAAATTACATTTATTACGCAACTAGAAAATGATTGGATTTAATAACTTGGGAAATCATGGACATTTGGGAAATCAAATGTTTCAATATGCATCTTTGAGAGGAATATCTTCGAATAAAAATTATGATTGGTGTATTCCTCCAAAAGATTCTTTTGGAAAATTTTATAATTTGAGAAGTAGTATATACGATTGTTTCAAGTTGCATTCGTTAAAAAATATTGGATTTGTTGATCAAAAAACTTTAAATGAACCTCACTTTCATTTTAGTCAAAATCTTTTTGATAATTGTCCTGATGATGTAGATTTACTTGGATATTTTCAAACAGAAAAATACTTTAGGAATATTAAACAAGACATTCTAAAGGATTTTGAATTTCTTGATCATATTGAAGATTCTGCAAAAGATTTTCTTTCCAAGTATATTAACACTAATAAAGTATCTGTTCATTTGAGAAGGACTGATTATGTTGATAAAAAACATTTTCATGTTCCCCCACCTTTAGAATATTATAAAAATGCTATGGATATATTTGAAGATTCTATATTTTTTATTTTTTCTGATGATATTGAATGGTGTAAACAACAAAATATATTTGGTAAGAGTAATGTAGTATTTTCTGATACTAACGATGCATACATTGATTTTTGTATTATGAGTATGTGTGATGATAATATCATTGCCAATAGTTCATATAGTTGGTGGGCTTCTTATTTAAATAAAAATGATACTAAAAGAATTATTGCTCCAAATCGTTGGTTTGGATTTCCATGCAATTTAAGTGATCTTTATATGAGCAATTGGACGGTATTGCAGGCATGAAATTTTTTAATGTTGATTGTCATGTTTCGGTTATTGCTGACATCAAAAATATTTTTTCAAATCTTGGACATGATGTAGTCATCTGGAGTTTGTCCGGACATACTTGGATCTTTAATGAATCTCCAAAGAATGTTGATATTATTGGTGGAAATCTTTGGAGAGGATTGGATCAGGAAATGTGTGATAAATTTTATGAAAGATATAAAGATGAATTAGATGTTTATGATGGATTTATAGTAACATATCCAACCCCATTTGCCCTTTTATATGAAAAGTTTAATAAACCAATTATAGTTCAGATTCCCATTAGATATGAATATCCTTTTACTTCATCACCAGAAAAATGGAAATGGCTAAATGAATATCTAACAGAATCAAAAAATGTTATTTTGGTATCTAATAATAAGTATGATAAATCTTATGTGAGAAATTGGATTGATGTTGATGTTAAGTATATTCCTAGTTTATGTGAATATACTAATTCTAATTATGATAATAGGTATAGTGAATGGTTATTGAATAGTAGATTAGAATTTGATATAGATGGAATAAATGTCTTTCACAAAAAATCTAAATTAAATTCTGGATATTCCTGGAAAGAATTTTATCAATATGCTGGATTAGTTGAGTTTCCTTATTGCAATTCAACTATGTCAATATTTGAACAATATACTGCAGGATTTCCTATGATTTTTCCTAGTAAAGAGTTGATGAAAGAACTATATTTTGAATATTTGGATTTGGGGCAAAATAGTATTCTTCATGAAATGTCATTTAATAGATTATGTTCTATGGGGAATAAATCTTCATTGAAACCAAAATACTCTGATTTGGATCCCAATGATTTTCTTTCCGAAAAAACGATTGATAATTTTTTAAATCTATGTGATTACTATGACAATGAATGGATGCCAGCTATAAGACATTTTGATAATTTTGAAGAATTAGTGTCTATGACAAAGACTCCTGGTACTTTTGATAATGATAATAGAGACTTTAGAAGAGATTATATATACACTCAGTGGAATAAAATTTTGCAAAAATTGAAATGAAAATTCACCCCTTCATCTTTAACTGGAAACGGCAGTTTGAAAAAACTTGTGAAAAGGAATCACAACTTAAAAAAATATTTGATAACGTCACTGTAATTAATAGTGATGATACTAATGAAAAGGATGATTGGATAAACATTGGGGATGAATGTTATTATACCGATCAGTTCCTTAAAGCTTTGGAATTATTTGATGGGGACATTTTATTTCATATTCAGGGAGATGCTAGTTATGAAAGGTTGTCTGAATTAATTGAAGATGCTAAAAAATATTATGATGAATATGAGTGGGGAATTTACGCACCGAACGTAGATTATACTTGGTATACTTCGGAAAATACTGATATTCAATCATTACAATCATCTTACCCAAATATTAAGATGGTCGCTGATCCTGACTGTACTTGTTGGTTTATTCACAAGGATATTATTAATGCATTTAAGGATCGTAAAATTGATATGACTGATCAAAAAATGGGATGGGGTATTGATCTTACTTTATGTGCTCTTTCATTTATTTCTGGTAGACCTGTTATTAGGGATTATGGTCATACTGTGAATCATCCTTCAGGAACAAATTATAATAAAGAACAAGCTAGCAGAGAGATGAATATTTTATGGAATAGACTTGATAAAGATATGAGAATTGCAATATCTCATATTAAAGGTGATAGAGAACAACTATCAAATTATTTTAAATGAAAAATAAAATTCTTTTTTGTATAAAAACGACAGAAAAATATCAAAATAGAATTGATACTATTTTGGATACATGGTTAAGTGGTATTGATGATTTTATATTTTATTCCGATCATGGGGATATGGAAAAAAATGTGATTTTATCGAGCACAGATTCTTCCTACTTTGGTTGCCTCCAAAAAACTATTTGGACTCTTAATAATTTAAAAAACATTTATCTTTCAGATAAGAATGTCTTGGAGTGTTATGATTGGATATGTGTAGTCGATGATGATACATTTGTCAATATTAAAAAACTTCATGAGTATATTGATGGAATTGATGACGATTCTGTTTATGGTGACTTATTAACCCCACAGAATAATCCAGATAATCCAATATGGAAAAACCTCATATTAGATCATGATTATACATATCATTCTACTGGTGGTGGTATATTGATTCCAAGTAAATTATTAATGAATATTGAATTTGAAGATTGTGGTACTATTCATGATGATGTTACTGTGGGAGTAATCTTTAGTAGAAACAATGTTCCTCTAGTTAATTCCGAATTATTTAACTCACAACCACCAGACTTTTACGGAAAAGGTGATGAAGATGTGAATAATGTAGTTACATATCATCATATTTCTCCTGATAGAATGAAATCTTTATATAAAATTACTAAAAACTGATGAATAAAATTATTTCGATTAGCGTCTGGGGTTCAAAATCTCAGTATTGTATGGGTGCTATTAAGAATGCACAATTGGCTAAGAAGTTAATGCCAGATTGGAAATGTAGAATTTTTGTCGATCAGACTGTTCCTATTGAATATCAGCAACAGTTGTATGATATGGATAATGTTGAAGTTGCTGAACTTAATTGTGATAGCACTTATGGTATGTTTTGGAGATTTTATTCTATGTTTGAGAGTAATGATAATATCTGTATTTCTAGAGATTCTGACTCCAGAATTACTGAGAGAGAAGTTAGGTGTCTAGATGAATGGTTAGAAAGTGATAAAAAGTTTTCAATTATTAGAGATCATGAGAGACATTATGATTGGCCAATGATGGGTGGTATGTGGGGAATGAAGGGAATGTTGGATGATAGAGTGTATGATCTTATGAAAAAGTATTCTGAGCATCATCAATATGCGGTAGATCAAGTATTCCTCAAAGATGTTGTTTGGCCAATTGCACAAAATGATTGTATTATTCATGGTCTTAAGGAGACTGACTGGATAAATGTGGGAAGAAACGTTGACAATTTTATTGGTCAGGGTTATACTTCTGATGATAGTCCAATTTATAGTTTGAGTGATTCCGGAGCAAAATTGATATGAAATCATTAATTACAGGTGGATGTGGATTTATTGGTTCCAATCTTGCAAATCGTTTAGTTGAAATTGGGCATGAGGTTATTGTTTTGGATAAGGTGCATCCTTCCAATCCAAATCCAAAAGTAATATATTATCTTCAAGATCTTTCAGAAAATTATACAAAATATATTCATTTATTTGAAAGTGTTAATAATGTTTTTCATATGGCATCGGAAGTTTCAATTCCGTATTGCGTAGAAAAACCCAATGAAAGTATGGCAAATAATGTTTTGTCTACTATGAATGTACTTGAGTGTGCAAGAGTTCATAATATTAATAAGTTTATATTCTCATCTACTTCTGCAGTATATGGAAATTCTATGTTTAATCCCAACTATGAGACAAATCAGGTACAATGTCTGAATACTTATTCTATTTCTAAGTATTCGGGTGAGCAATTGTGTAAGATGTACTATGATTTGTATGGACTTAAGACAGTAATCTTTAGGTATTTTAATGTTTATGGTGAAGGTCAGCATAAGACGGGTCAATATGCTCCCGTAATGTCTATCTTTAAGAGGCAGAAAGATAATAAAGAACCACTAACAGTTATTGATCCGGGATATCAGACCAGAGACTTTGTGTATGTTTCTGATGTGGTTTATGCAAATATCCTTGCATCACAAAAAAATATTGATGTTTATGGTGAAGTATTTAATATTGGTACTGGAACTAGAACTGAAATTCAAGAGATTGCTGATTTGATGTCAGATTATCAAATTAAAATATCTGAAAGATCTGGTGAAGTCATGCATTCAACGGCAAATATTGACAAAGTAAAGGAATGGTTTGGTTGGAATTATAGTATAAAAGTTCTAGATTGGATTAAGAAAAATGGATAAAAATAAATCAGTATTTAAAATTAAAGGACTTCCTGCAATTTATTGGTTAAATCTGGATGCAGATACTCATCGTCGTGAGTATATGGAGGAACAGTTTGAGTACTGGCAGATTAAAAATCATACTCGTATCTCTGGATATGATGGAAGGACTGATGATGTGTGTGAGCATATTACAGGAATTGCCCCAGATAACGTATCAACAAACGAATTGGGATGTTGTTTATCTCATCTGAAAGCAATTAAACATTTTTATCAAGAAACTGATGATGAATATTGCCTCATCTTTGAGGATGACGTTGTTTTAGATATTGTAAAGTACTGGAATTTTAATTGGAAAGATTTTGTATCAAAACTTCCATACAATTGGGACTGTGTTCAATTGACTACTATTTGTACTGGAAACATTCATGTTTGTCTTCATCATTATTTTATTAATGATTTTTCTGCTGCGGCATATTTGATTACAAGACATCATGCATCTAAAATTGTCAAGAACCATGTGCGTGGTGATCAATTTAAATTGAATAATGGCATCAAACCTCGTGCAGTTTCTGAAGATACTATTTTTGGATCTGGACTCACATATTCAATTCCTTTGTTTTTGTATAGACTCGACTTAGGATCTGCTATTCATCCAGAACATATTGACATTTACCATAGAGGAAGTTATAATGCTTTGGAAAATTTTTGGAAAACTAATGGATATGAAATGTCTTTGGACCAACTTATGACATATGATCCATACCTGAATAGAATTAGTGAACCTTCTACAAATACCCAATAAAAGGTTGACAGGACTTTAGGTTTCCTATATAATACTGTAATGTTTCTTCACAAAACTCAAATGACTGTAACAACTGAAGACGGTGGACGCACAAACATGTGGGCCACCGAACCCCGCATGTATGTTGATCCATCCTATACTGAGACGTATGGTCTTGAGACATATGCAGAACGTGCAGAGAAACTCAATGGTCGCACAGCAATGATTGGATTTGCTGCTGCTTTGGTCTCTTATGCTACGACTGGTAGTGTGTTCTTTTTCGGACTTTTCGGTTTTTGAGCACTTGACAATGTATCAAATTTTGTTTACAATAACTAGTATTGCCTTCTTCGTATTGTTGGCATATTCTGTAGAACAACTATCTGAAACTTATTAAACGATGACTTTTAATATTACTCTCCGCACCCCAGATGGTTCTGAAACCATCGTTACCTGTGCCGATGACCAATATATCCTTGATGCGGCAGAGGAAGGTGGAGTTGATTTAAACTACTCCTGCCGTGCCGGTGCCTGTTCTTCTTGTGCAGGTAAGATTGTATCTGGCACAGTAGATCAAAGTGATCAATCATTCTTGGATGATGATCAAATGGAAGAAGGATTTGTGCTCACTTGTGTTGCATATCCAACTTCTGATGTTATAATTGAAACTGAACAAGAAGAGAACCTTTACTGATGCACGGAAGTCTTGAACCAGAAGATAGAGTAATGGACACTCCATCTGTTTATGAACAAGTTTCTTCTCTTGCCCAAAAATATGGGTGGGAAGAAGGTGATAACATTGTAGTTGAAATGGCGGGAACTCAAGTTTCTGGTATTGATGTAGGTGAAGTGTATAACAAGAAATGGCAATCACCTATTGGGACTCGTAAGT
>Ga0181410_1001319_pt1 | contig 10562 bp, 10 predicted proteins | sample 33SPOviralmetaG_FD_130112 | JGI IMG/M metagenome (GOLD analysis project Ga0181410, IMG submission 130112) | Marine viral communities from the oligotrophic San Pedro Time Series (SPOT) site, San Pedro Channel, CA, USA - 33 SPOT_SRF_2012-06-20 | ecosystem: Environmental > Aquatic > Marine > Strait... | reverse complement strand
GGAGGAATGAATGAAGCCGTTGTACCTCTACCTAATGGCAAGGCTATTCCAGTCGATATGCGAGGCGCTTCAGGAGGGAATGTTAATAGCAACGTCACTGTCAACGTCACTAATGACGGCAGTAGTAGCGACTCTGATCCCAACGGCCCCGCTAAACTTGGCAGAGCAATTGATACTGCAGTTCGCAAGGTAATTATGGACGAGCGGCGTTCTGGTGGTCTTCTGTTTTCAGCGCGTTAAACATGGCTGATATAAATTTTGTAATTGATCTTGTTTTAGGTGTTGACGAAAATACGTCACACAGAATACGAAAATTTGGGTTTGGAGATGGGTATGAACAAATAGCTCCAGACGGTATTAATACCAAAGTGCGTGCATACAACATTACAACCATTCCATTTGGTGTTGCTGATTCTCTTGCATTCAAGAACAACTTAGATCAGGTGTGTGCTGGCGATTTCTTTCTAGTCCCAGCGGGTGTTGGTTTCCCTCCGTATATTCTTGGTGAGACAGTCAGGTTTCGTGTAATGGATAATAAATATACAATTTCTTATATCCCCGCGTCTGATAAGTACAGGTTTGAGTTTACACTTAAGGAAGCTTTCTCAGGCTAATTTTTGGAATGGGACGTTATTACGACGATAAGATCAGTGATGCTGGCTTAGATCCGGCAAATGCCTTTTTCGGCCCTTTAAAGCAAGCTGCAGAACGTATAGATCAAGCCGAAGACGACTGGTATAAAAGGCGCAGGGATATGTTTAAGGACTTGAACGGCGGCAACAGTGTTGGGGGCAAAGGCCCTGTAGAGATTAAATATTCACAGTTACGCAGTGGGTTATCTGTATATGATTTCACCAAGACATTTAATGATGTCAATCCGACTAGAAGGTCTGGTTCAGGGATTAGATATGTACAGGTTCCAGATGACGGAAGAGATGAGAATATACTCACATTCGGATCTCCGTTCTCAAACGATGCTTTCGTACTAGCAGAAGATGATGAAGGAGATTTAAACTATGTAGTTGCTGATGACGTGTTGGAATATACACCGAGAGCTGGAGATACTGGTGTAGATACCTTGTATACCAATGTACGGGCATTTACATCTAATTCACAAGCAAGCGGATATTTCGAGCTTGATGATGATCCTGACAGCGATGGTTATGCATCAACTATTGATGTTTTTGATGGATTCGGCGAAGTACCGCTGGCATGGAATGCCAAATCTGGTTTTACATCACAACAACTTCAGGTGATGCGAGCCGCTGGCAGTGATTATGACAGCTTTGTGGGTCCATACATTCAGGCATACCAGGATTTTCTAAATGGATATTCAGATAATGGAGGCGCTCCTTTAGAAGGTGAGTTTTATCAGGGTACTCCTGAGTTCCCTTATGAGAATTTTCAAGGTTCAGATAATTCTTATAACAGACCTCAAAACTTACCAGCGGAGCTAATTAAACAAGCCAGAGGTTTTACATCATGAGTTTCAAAAGTGATGCAGCTATTGAACTATATACGATTGATATTGGTTCAACTCGCACGGCGAAGGATTGGGCCGGACCAATTAATTTAGTCCCAGCACATCAGACCAATGGGAAAAGTGTTGAATATGTGAATCTGGCCGACAATGACGTGTCCTATAGCGCCACACAGATGAGCGTAAGTGGGTTTGAAATTTCAGGTTCCAACAAACTCCCACAGCCAAAGGTCACATTCAGCAATATGGATGCGGTCTTTACCGACTTAAACCATGCGTTCGATGATTTAGTGGGATTTAGATTGATTAGGATACGGACCTACGCAAAGTTTTTATTATCTGTAGACGGGGTCAGATCCTCTAGTGGTAACCGTGCCGCTCATTTTCAGCCGGATATCTGGATGTTCAATCGAAAGATGGAAGAAAATAATCAGTATTGTGTATATGAACTTGGATCTGTTTTCGACGTGGAGGGGATTAGATATCCACGCAGGCGGATGTATAGTAATTACTGCCCATTTGTTTATCAAGGCCCAGACTGTAAAAATACCAGTAGTTTTCAATCGTGCGGAAAAACATTAGCTCAATGTCAGGAGCGGTTTGATGCAATTGGCCAGGGCGATAAATTACGCTTCGGTGGATTCCCCACCGCCAGATAAACATGTCCAAACTCCATGTCGATATCGCAAAAGCTTGTCTGAAGGAAAAATCAAAAGAAGCTTGTGGTTTTATTCTTGGTTCTGAGGTCATTCCCCTAAAGAATATTTCAGAAGAACCGGAAACTTCGTTTGTTATTGACGCAAGGGACTATTTAACGTACTTGCCTGATATTGTCTACCATTCGCATCCAATAGGTGATAATGGTTTTAGTGAGCATGATCTTTTAGTCGCCTCAAATTTACGTCTTATATTTTATGTTTACGTAGTTGAGGAGGATCGATTAGAGCGTTTCTCTACGGAGACCGGAACAACTATTTTTCAGGATGTACTAGGACGATGATGCAGATCAAGTTTGCTGGTGAAATTGGTCGTAGATTCGGCACCACACATAAATTCGCCGTTAATACGCCTAATGAAGCCATTCGGGCACTGTGTCAGCTAGTTCCTGGTTTTAGGACATTTCTGACTTCAGCTCATGAGAGGGGCATCTTTTTTCAGATAATCACTTCCAACCAAGATGACGGCATTACTTATGACGACTTGGAATTAGGTTGTGAATCTTTCACGCTTGTCCCTGTCATTACGGGCAGCTTTTTCGGTTTAGGTGGCAAGACTGGAGGATTTCTTCAAATTCTGGCTGGTATTGCATTAGTTGCATTTGCGATGACCGGGTTTGGAACCGTTGTTGCTGGCAGCTTTATTGCTGGGGTTCAGACCGCCACCATGTCCCTTGGTATTGGCTTGCTATTTTCGGGAGTTGCATCTCTGTTTGCACCTGGAGTACCGACTGGGGGTAGAAACAAAACTGAAGGGCGCGATGCTGACGACGCAATTTCAGGAGGTGCCGCACCGGTTGCTGTAAATGGCTCACCTATTCCTTTGTTGTTTGGTGAATATCTAATATCAAAAATGCCTGTCATTGCATCTTATATAAAAGATAATGAAGGCTTTTTTATGGGCCTAGTATCCGAGGGGGTTATTACAGGTTTCCCAGATGGAGGTGTCGAGGAGCATTTATACTTAGATGGTCTTATCGCTAAGTCCAGTGTTCTAACCAATGTCGAATTGACTGACGGGACACAAACTGAAAAACAGATTACCAATGTCGAGTCGGCTGGATTTAGCATAAATGTCAATGCCCCATTTAATCCACAAGGCGGGGATTATGACGCAGATGATGATGGTATTGCAAATAGCTCAGTAACACGGACATTTACGCAAAAAGACGCGGATACTGTTCGTGTTCGTTTATCTGTTGGTCCCTGTTATCAATCTCGAACCAGAAGTGACAGCGATGGATCCGAGCAGAATTACAGAGATTACACCGAAACAGAAGGTGGCGGTGGGGGTGATAATCCCACCCATATGGTGATCAGAATATTTAGTGCCGATAACCCTGATGTTCCCCTACATAATCAAGACGACATCATTATTGAAAAGCAGACTTCGACACAGCTAAAGGAATTTGTATTCCCGATTACAGGTGCGACAACACCTATTTCAATTCAAGTATCAAGGGTGGACAGACGTGGAGCCAAGGGGCCTGAAACAAGAACCGGTGATTCTGGTTCCCGTCAATACTCATGGGTAAAAGGCGGGGTTACTTGGGTTTCTGCTGATGTCACATGGTCAGAAAAACTTGTCTACCCGTACTCTTCGCTATTGGCATTACGATTTAGAGCGGGCGAGTTTTCACGTTTCCCCCAAGTTCAAGTACGTCTTAAGGGTCTAAAGGTTCCCACTATCAATTCTTCACTACAGATTAAATACGCATATAGCAGCAATCCTGCTTATGTGCTTTTAGGTTTACTGACTGATCCTAGATATGGTGCTGGGCATCGTGTATATGACATTAAGGGTGAACAACATATTCAAGCAGGAATACGTATGGACGATATTGATTTGGCATCATTCCAAAAAGCGGCTAAATACTGCAGCGAAAATAAAATTACTTTTAACGGCTATATCAATCGAGACTCAGACGCCTTGGAGTTATTTAGAGGTATTGCTTCAACATTCCAAGCACAGATAATTTATGCAGGGGGTTTTATAACTATGGTGATTGATGACGAAGTCACTAATACTGAAGATATTAGGATCTATTCGGCTGCTAATACGATTGGGTCTGTTGAGGGAGACTCCGCGTCCCCGTGTTTTACATACGAAGGTACAGCACGTAGAACCAGATCTACTGCTGTTGAAGTAAGTTATATCGAGCCCTCTGAGTTTTATAAAGAAAGAAAGACTTTAATCGAGGACTCTGAGCTTATTGATCGTTACGGATACAACTTGACAAACATTCGTGCTTTGGGTTGCACTGATGAAGTACAAGCACGTCGAATGGGTAGATATACCCTTGCTTCCAATACACTTTCTACTGACACCGTTTCATTCAGAGTAGGCCCTGATGGCGCGATGTTGATTCCAGGCGATGTCTGTTTAATATTAGATCCATTAAAAACAGCGATTGCATCTGGTGGCCGTATTACTGGTGTTACTAATAGTTCGATCATTACAGATAGAGATTTGACTAACAAAAATTATGATGACAACTATCAGCTTTATGTTTATGGCCAATCCGGTGTAGCTAAAAAGTATGCAGTTAGCTCTGTAGCAACGAGTGGATCAATTACTATTTCTGGTCGATTCGGTGGCGATAAACCTTCAACCATGGATATGTGGGCTCTAGTAAAAGAGGTGCCAGGGATACAACACCGTCAAGAACCGATGTATCGCGTTCAATCGGTCAAGGAGGAGAGCGATGGTACTTATTCCGTTGTTGGCATTAAATACGACAAGGCTAAATTTGCCTTCGTCAATGGTGGTGATGATGAAACCTTGAGATCAGGTAATTATGGAGGCAGATCTTATACGAAGGCCCGCAAACTTTCAGTAAATTCTAAGTCTATTTCGTTCTCACTTAGGACTCCAGATTAATGGCTGCCAATCCAGAAGCATTAATGACGATTACCTGGGAAGCGCCTACCTTTCCTTCTTATTCAACGTGCGATGCAATAATCCCTGGTTTTTTATTTGGAGGTGATGAGCCAGATTCCACCGTTGAACGATATGAAGTCGAGGTTTTTAATAAGCTTTTAGACTCTTACATTAATAAGGGGTACTTTTACACTAATCAGGCTGAATTCAGGGCAGCAGATTTAGGGGACGCTAAAGTTAGAATACGAGCTATTACCAGAGAAGATATCAAAAGCGACTGGGCTGAATCCGGTACATTTTCTCTATATGGCTTCACCACATATTTTGGTGATGTTAGGAACACAATCTTTTTGAGCATTATCTGATGACGCTTTATGGTCGCGATGCTAATGGCAATGATGCCTACATTCGGGGCACTGGCACCGGTACTACGACTGACGGGCACATCACTTTTCATGATGTGTTTTCTGATCAGATTAAATTCGCTTCTGCCGACTTAACTGCATCGGCAGACCTTATCACCGCTGTTGCTGCAACTAAATTCAGGGTTACAAGCTTCAGTCTGAGTAGTGATGCTCCCTGCTCTGTGCAATTTCAAAGCGAAGCTACTGACAATATCTCTGGTGTTTTCTACCTGTCCGGTGGTCAATCCATTACTCAAAGTTGCGATTTAGGGCTTTTCGAGACGGATGAAGGCGACAAGCTCAACATCGTCGTCACAGAGGACGCACTTCCAGTTCGTCTTGTCAACGCTACTGCTGATGCTTTGACCATCGAGTCGCACGGTCTCAAGTTTCGTGATGCAGTGAAAGTTGCATCAACTGGGACATTGCCTGCCGGGCTTGCTTCAGGAACCGTTTATTTTGTTGTTGAGGATACCGCCGATACAATTCGGCTGGCCACATCAGCCACCAATGCATCTCTTGATCCAGCGTCCGTTGTTGACATTACTGACGCAGGTACTGGAACAATCACGCTCACACGCGCTGTAAATATTGGTGCAACCCTTAGTTATAGGCAGGTTTAATGATGACCAAAATCATTGGCAAACTTTTCGATGATGGGCGCGATGGGATTTTGATCATAAAACCGTCAAAACCTTTCTTTGGGTGCAGTAAGCATGAAAACCGCTACCCCATCAACAATGGGACAGTCGATATTGAGCTTTTACCTACCCCTGCAGGAATTCATTATTTGGTTTCTTTTAAGGCACCGGGTGATTTCAGTCGTACTGACTTCACTCTCAGATGGCGAGTTCCTGATCAAACAGAAGTAGATATCACGCCTGCAAGTAGCGCCCAGCCAGGTGGAGCTAACCCTAGAACAAGTCCGTCTATTTTCGAGCGCGTTCAACTTAAACGTGTTGCTGGAGAACTCACAGATACTCTTAATCAAAAAGATGACCTAAATCAAAAACTCTTGCAAGCAGAGGCGCGGGTTCAACAACTTCAGAATGAATTACAGTCGTTCAGAAGGTCGACTGATTCTGTATTAGCCAACAGAGATAAAACTATTGCTCAGTTACAGGAACAAAATACCCCCACCGTAAATACTGTTTATTTAGATAAGCCCGTCCCGCCTGCAGCCTTGTATGAACGAATAAATCGTTTAGAGCAAGAAAATATCAGATTGCTTGAGTTAAATGCCGAATATTATAAATCTGTTGTAGATCTCTATCAGTTACAGTTAGATAAAGCGCGTAACAGTCCTCAGGCACTGCCTGTCGGTTCAGTAAGTTCACCCCAGAAAAGGTTATTGCGTAAGCTCCTTGGTAAGTAACACATGGCCCTCGACAATATTGCAGTTACTGTCAGAGAAGGAGACAGCTTTGATGAGTTACATCTAATCATCGAGAAGCCGTGGGGTACGCCTCATGATTTGTCAAATTCTGTACTTGTCGCCGATATTCGTCGTTTTTTCAACGACAGCACAACGCCTGCATCAGCGGTCGACAGTTTCGGCATAGTAGAGCTTGATGCCTCTGCAGGGAAGATTGCATTAAAGCTTTCTAGTCGACAGACAGAAGCTTTGGGGCGAAATGTTCCTTTGGGCTATACGGAGCGTGGGACCAGGCCATCTGGATTGGCATTGTCTCTTGACACTACCGATGAATTACAAGGTTCCTATCTTTGGGATTTAAGGGAATATTTTTCAACGACTCAAGCCGCTATTTCTTCTATTTCTGCTGGTACAGCCTTCACAACAACAGGAGGTGTAGCCGCAAACAAGATTCAGATCACTACATCTGTTCCACATAATCTTGCCGCTCAAGATCAGATTATTCTGTCTGGAACCGGTCAAAGTGTCTATGATGGGGTAGATTTCAATGCTAATAACCTTTCGATTATTAGTAACACTGTATTTGAGATTGAGCCGACAACTGCGGGTGCCCCCTCTTTTTCTGTTGGTGCAACTCAAGGATCAGTAAGTGTCTATAAAGAAGACACACTTGCAATCGGGACTCTAGAAGTCCTTCCCCGTATTTCCAGAGATTCCGTCAGCTAGGAAAAAACTATGGCCAGCGTTGAAGAAGGCGTTTCAGTAGTATCAGTAGGCAGGACTACGCCTGTTCCGGCGGGTCAAAATACATCTGCTAATTCCCTCCCTGTTGTTGTCGCATCGGATCAAACACCGATTCCGATTCTAGATAACTTAAGTGCTCCTTCTCAGGTACGTGATGACCTGCTGGGAATTCCCCGTGTCCAGACGCCATTGGCGATCTTTGATGATACGAATCTGGTTGATATCAACCCAAACGTCTGGGCCGTCAGTGAGCAAACTACAGCAGGCGCAAAAGTCACCGAAGTCAACCATCTGTTGAATCAATCGGCGGCTGAATGTCGTCTCAAGGTTTCAGCAGCTAATGGCAACGTAGCTAGCTTGGTTACAAAACAGGCATGGCCTTACCAGACTGGTCGCATCACTAGTGCTTCGTTTGGTGCGGCTTTATCGACTGACACTTCAGCGATTATTGAATATGGAATGTTTGATGCCAGCGATGGCTATTTCATCCGAGTAGTCGGTACATCACTGTTCTATGTACGACGTACATCGTCTGGTGAACGTCCGTCTGATCATCTGAATGGGTATACAGCTCAGGGCACCGACCCAACCACATTTACAGTCGATACAGCAGTATTGGCAGCACAGCCCAACAGGACTGACTTAGGCACTATCTATAACATCATCAGTTCTTCTCCAAATGTCATGGAGGAGATTGTTCCAAGGCAGTACTGGAACGGAGATAAGATGGTTGGTGAGAATGGAACTGCTCTTGTTGGAGCGCCACAATCTAGCTCTATTCATGAACTTAGCCTGACAAATCTTTGTATGGCCCGTATTGAATATGGGTGGTACGGCGGTACTGGATCACGCCTGCTTTTCTATGTGCCTGAAGACGCAAATCTGGGTGGCGCTATTGCAAGAAATGCTCGTTGGGTTATCGCGCACAATTTAAATTGCAGCGACAGAATAGCTTTTCCTTCCTTAGGCAATCCAACTTTACCGATGCAGTTCCGCATCGAAAAGTCTGGAACTTTGAGTTCGGATGCATATATCCGTAAGTACGGCGCACAGATCAGCATCGATGGTGGTGACGCTGAGAAACTCAGTATCTTCTCTCAGGATGGAGCAAAAGTAACTGGTGTTGGCACTTCTACATATAAGCCATTGTTGGCAATCCGAATTAAGGAACTTATCACTAATAATCAAGGGGAATCAAAGCGATGCCTGTTGCGAGCATTCCCATTGCTGATGTCGATGGTTAGCTCTCATCGAGCGCAATTCTTGATGGTGAAAAATCCCGATACGATCACTGATTCCAGTTCAGCGGCTGTAACCACTTTTACCTCATCTGGAACGCTCAGCGCGATCGAGTTCAATACGCCTGACAGTGCCAGTAATGCGATTGCTGCATTTACAGGTGGTGAGCAACTGGCCTCATTCTTCACAGGTGATGCCGATGCCACTACTGAATCACTGACTGACCTGTTTAGTTATGCGCGGCAATATTTAACCCGTGAAGCAACGGCCTCAACAGGTACGGCAGGTGATGTTTTGGTTATCGCTGCAAGATCTATCGAAGAAGCATCAAATACCTGTAAAGCCTCACTTACTTGGGGGCAACGCTAATGACCACGGCCTACAATCTCCCTGAAGATGTCGGCCAGAACGCCGTCATTCGTAACGGGGAAACGGTACAGGCCGAGGGGACGTTCCCCAGCGGACAGAAAGCCGCTGATCAGAGTATTCCCATTGTCCTGCCAAAGGAAAATTTCACCCTACCAATAATCGATAACTATCGATTTAAAACGCAGGTTAATCGGGATTTACTGGGTTTCCCTAGAGTCACTACCCCTTATAACTTTTTAACCAGGGACGACCAGTTCGAGATCTCTGAGGATGACTGGATCACAGAGGTCTCGGGACTCAATGAACGGCCTGATGATGACAGTACGCAATCAGCACGGTGGACACAGCTCAGTAATACCAGTGCCGAATATTCGCCTGTTCCATTAGGAGAGATCAAATACAACGGAAACGCCAACTCGGCCCAGCTCATCTTGAGCAATAACGACGGTGGTTTTCAACGTGCTCGAATTGCTTCAAAACGTCGTTACCGCTATCAGCCTGGTCGCATCGTCAGGGCCAGCCTTGCGGTGCGCCTTTCTGTCGAGGGCAGCCCCATCAGCCTCACTCGTATTTATGGTGTTGGCGACTCTTCGGACGGGTTCTTTGTTCAGGTTAAGGGTGATGGAGATGGTGATCGGCTCAGCATCTTGTATAGAAATAGTGCCGGAAATGGGCTTACTTATGAAAGTACTGTTCCACGTTCGCAGTGGACTGGCGACAAGCTAGATGGAACAGGGAAGAGTAAACAAACTCTTGATCTAAGTAAAACTCACATGCTACTTGTGGAGTGGGGATGGTATGGTGCAAGCGACGTTAGATTCTATTTTTATGTTGTAGATAAGGATGATGAATTACCTACTTCAATCACCCAAATCCCAAGAGCACGTTGGATTTTAGCTCATGAACTAATTCTGGCGGATACTCAGGTCCGCAACGATCTGACTGAACCAGATGGATCTGGCGGCACCCGAACTTATGACGTGCCTTCTCTGCGTACACCGTCTCTGCCAATCATGGTCGAGATCAATAATGGAGGTAACCTCAGCCGCTCGCATTTCATTGAGCGTTATGGTGCGTCGATTTTGGTCGATGGTGGCACTGATGACAAGGGCGACATTCGTATTATCGATGCTAGCTTTGACAGCTCAGTTGAGCCTGTAATTGGCGGTACTTACTCAGGCGCTGGACAATCAGTAGCAACAATCAGATCTAAAAGTTCGCTGGTCAATGCGGATGGCAAAGAGGTCGATAATTTTCTGATGACTGTACCCACGTTGATGAATGTGGGTGCGTCTGATCTGGTTGAAATTGAGTTATGGCTTGATCCTGAGATGGTCAAACCTGATGAGGTTGG
>Ga0181410_1001311_pt1 | contig 10626 bp, 11 predicted proteins | sample 33SPOviralmetaG_FD_130112 | JGI IMG/M metagenome (GOLD analysis project Ga0181410, IMG submission 130112) | Marine viral communities from the oligotrophic San Pedro Time Series (SPOT) site, San Pedro Channel, CA, USA - 33 SPOT_SRF_2012-06-20 | ecosystem: Environmental > Aquatic > Marine > Strait... | reverse complement strand
TTCATTTAGTGAGGGTGAAAAGTTAAGAATAGATTTGGCAATACTATTCACATGGCGAGAAATTGCTAAACTTAAAAATTCTACAAATACAAATCTACTTATACTAGATGAAATATTTGATAGTTCACTAGACAGCTCAGGCACAGACGAGTTTATGCGAATACTTCACTATACTTTAAAAAAAGAAAATGTATTTGTCATATCTCACAAAGGCGACACTCTTATAGATAAGTTTCCAAGAGTGATGAAGTTTGAGAAATATAAAAACTTTACAAGGATGGGAGAATAATGGCAGAAAAACTAACACCAGAAAAAATAGAAGAGGCAGCTAAATACTATGAAGATATTACAAGTGGTAAAACTCCTATTCTAGATAAAGACGAAAGTTTCAAACAAGAACAACCTAAAATTTTAGATAGTCAGGCAAGACCAATACATAAAGATATGCACGAACATCTAAAGAAAAAGGACCCTAATGCATTTCCATTAATACCACCTACTGACCCTAGACTATTAATGAAGATAGCACCATATACAGATGATATGCTAAAAGAGTTTAATATGAAAGATAGAGTAGAATTATCTAAAAAAATGTATAATAGTATGGTTAAATATGGGGGTATAGGTTTATCAGCAAATCAAGTAGGTTTACCATTTCGTATGTTTGTTATGGGCGGTCACCCAGAGATAGAAGATGGCAGAGTAAGAAACTGTTATAACCCAATCATCAAAGATTTAAGTGAAGAAACAATTTTAATGAAAGAAGGTTGTTTATCATTCCCATTTTTATTCTTATCAATCTCAAGACCTAAATGGGTGAACGTACAATACACAGATGATTATGGTGAGACAGTTGAAGAATATCTACATGGTATGTCAGCAAGAATATTTCAACATGAAAACGAACACATGAATGGATATGTATTTACAGATTTGGTAAGTAAACTGAAACTAGATAGAGCAAAAAGGGCACAAAAGAAGTTAGTTACACAAACTATCAAAGCACAACAACAAAGACTCAGAACTACGATTGCGAGTAAAAATGTCTAATATTAGGGGGTACTATAGTATCAGACAGCTCTTTAACGCCGCCCAGCGGGCGGCTATGAGACGGCAATTCCCACTAAAAATCAAAATTAATAGGGATATTGCAGAAAGTGTCATAGATGTCGGTAGTGGCTTCTTTTTATCAATCATCATACAGATTACAGTATTTCCTTTATTTGATTTACATCCTAGTATATTTGAGAACTTCCAAATCGCAATAATTTTTACCATAGTGTCAATGACGAGGTCAGCAATATGGCGAAGATATTTTAGAAAGAGACAAAAATGAGAATATTTAAAAACAGAGTTGACAATTTTTTTAAATGGCTCAGAGGCACAGAGTTAGTTGAATTAAAAGATATAGATGTATCAGAGGATCCTGTAAGACCAGAGTTAGATTTACATTGGCGTTTATCTAATGATAGAAAAATCTATGGTTTAAAATATAAAGAAGATGTCGAGGCAATTGTTTGTGTTGCATATACTAATGAAGTTCCGACTACAGTTAAAGAATTAGATTACATGAGTCAGGCTGCAAAACAATCTGGAACAGTTGCTGTTGCATATACAGTATGGTCTAGAAAAAGAGGTGCAGGTAGAAAAATTATTAGTAAGTTATTGGAGTATATAAAAGAAAAAACACACATAACTCAATTAGTAACTTTATCACCACTAACACCTATGGCCACACATTTTCATATAAAGAATGGTGCTAAGTTAATTAATATAAACTCTACAACACAAAACTTTGAGTATAAAATAAATGACTAAAATAACAAGACCTGTAATAAAAGAATTATCAATAGAACCATACAACGATATTTCAATACTTAATAGTGTGGCTGCAAATCTCGATGGTATGAACTTTAAGAACGTAAAAACAAAATATGCAAAAGGTGGTTGGGACGCTGTATCTTTACACGGATATGGTAATCACCCTTTAGATATATTAAAACCTGGTGTACTAAAAAGTTCAGTAGACATAGATACTAAATTACAATGGACTACACTATCAGTAATTACAACAATGAAACCTATATTAGATATGCTTAAAAAACTGCCATGTGAGTTTGAGAGAGTTAGATTTATGAGATTACAGGCAGGTAAAGTTATTGGTAAACATACAGACAAGATAGACAAAGATATTGGTTTTGATGATGGTGATATAATCAGAATACATATGCCAATTAGAACAAATGACAATGTAGTATTTACTTTATATGAAAATACAAAAGACAAAGAAGGCACAGAACACATTTTAAAATCTGGACATTATTACTATACAGATGTTACAAAGGCTCATGCTGTTCGAAATACTAGTGACGTTGATAGAATACATCTAGTTGCCGATTGCTACTCTAATGAAAAGATGAGAGCTTTACTTTCTTGATAAACTATGTTAGAATATAAATTATGAATCATGCTAAAGAAATAGACTTTGAATCGGTAAAAGAAATCTTTTATCAACACAAGACGTGGTTTCCACATATTCGTACAGATTATATGAAACGCATGATTGCAAAAGAAAATTTAATATTTGATAATGATGTAGTGATTACATATAATTTTTATAAAAGAAAACAAAGAATAGGTGATGTGGTTGCTCAACAAGGTGATTGTATACTACATCAAATAGCAGCTAAACATAAAAATGGTTCAGCAAGTCAGGCACTACAAAAGTTCTTTGAGTTTGTAAAACCAAGACGAGTATTTTTGAGTGTTCGTAGTGATAACGAAATAGCAAAGAAATTTTATATAAAGAATAATATGAAACTAGTGGGCAAAACAACATGGGCAAAAGGTACACTACCAGGAGAGGTTTACTTATATGACAGATAATATTCAACAAGTACATGATGAATGGAAACAAAGAGGTTTTCCTTACTACCCTACAAGTAAAGAATGGCGTAATGATATATTTAATAGTCTAGTAAACTTTAGACGAGATACACTTATTGATAGAAAGAATAAAATTATAGGTCAATCAGCACACGGTCTTAATCTTGCATGGTCATATATGGAACACGCATGGGGTATAAAATGTGGTAAGATGAAAACACCTATGGAAATATGGGAAGATGAAGAACATCTTAAAAAAGGATTAAATAAAATACTATCAGGTACATTCTTTCAAAAGAAAGCTGCTCACATGATTACAGATTCAGATATGCGTTCTATGTTAAGAAGATATAGTGGCACTCAAATGGTTTCTAATTTTAGACCTACTGCAGCCGCAGCCTTATATGATGTATTTGTAGATAAAGATAGTCCACTAGAAGGTACAGTTGCAGGTACAGTATGGGATCCAAGTATGGGTTATGGTGGTCGATTACTCGGTGCGATTGCAGCTGGGGTAAACTATATAGGTACTGACCCTTGTATTCCTACTTACAAAGGGTTATCAGAAATTTGTAAAACTTTTGGTAACTCACACAATAACTATTATCTTCATAGACAAGGTAGTGAAACATTTATACCAGAAGATGAAAGTCTAGATTTCGTATTTACAAGTCCACCTTACTTTGGTTGGGAAGCGTATGGTGATGAACCAGAACAATCGAGTATTAAGTTTGATACGTCTGAAATCTGGAAAGAGAAGTTTCTAAAACAGACTATTGCCAACGCATATAAAGGTCTTAAAACTGGCAAGTATCTTGCACTCAATGTCGCAAATACTAAACAATATAAGACATTCGAAGAAGATACAGTATCACTTGCAAAATCAGTAGGTTTCGAACATACAGATACATGGTGGTTGTCTCTGAGTACTCAACAAGGGGGCTCTGCCGTATCTACACTAGATGGTGATACTAAAGAAACTAAACAAAAACAACAATATATGGGCGAATATCAGAGACCTAACGTCTCAGGTCGCAAATTTGAACCCACTTTTATCTTCAAAAAGTAGTCAAAATCTCTAAACCCTTGAAAAACAAGGGGAAATTATTCCACAAAAAGTACCAAAAAACGCTTGACATACATGCCCAACTCATGTAGCTTAATAGTATGTTACAGAGAAACGGAAATATTGCGAGTAAAAAAAGTTCCAAAAAAGATGGAATAATGCTTGACATATATGCCAAAGTCTAGTAGCATATACTTATATTATGAAAAAAAGTGAGAATACATTGAAAAAAACAAATATCAATAATAATGCAAAATCGTATCTTGCAAAGTTACTTGCTACTGAAAACATATCAGTAGAACACAAAAAAGTAAAGACTGCTTATTTTGATGTAAAATCTAGATTACTTGTCTTACCTATCTGGAAAGATATGAATGAAGACATTACAGATTTATTAATTGCACACGAAGTCGGTCATGCATTATTTACTCCACAAGACGGTTGGCAAAATGCTGTTGTAGAAAGAAATATACCAAAGTCATTTTGTAATGTTATCGAAGATGCAAGAATAGAAAAATTAATCAAAAGAAAATATCCTGGTTTATCACAATCATTTATTAGAGGTTATAGAGACCTTATTAATAATGATTTCTTTGGTACTAAAGATGTAGTCCTTGATGATATGCTTCTTATTGATAGATTAAATATTCATTTTAAATCTTCTCATGTAGAAAGTCCTGTTACATTCAAAGATGCTTATGAAAAAGATGTAGTTTCTAGAATGGAAAAGTTAGAGACTTTTGAAGATGTGATTGAACTCGCAGACGAGTTATCAAAATATTGCAAAGAAGAACAGGAAGAAAAAGATAAAGAAGAAGAACAGCAAATGCAAATGAATTCTTTTGATGACCATGATGACGGTGATTCTGATTATGATGATTCCGAAGATTATGATAATGAAGATTCAGAAGAAGAAGAGACAGACGATAATGGTGCAATGGGTACTAACAATGATTCTGACAAAGATGATGAAGAGATAGATTCTAAAGAAGAACCTGTTATGCCTTCTTCTGGTCAACAATCAGATAAAGAATTACATGCTGAACCTGCTAAACCAGTTGAACCATTTGAAGAAGTTTCTGCTGAGACAGACCAGTCTTGGGAAGATAACAAAGTACAATTACTAGACCCTAAATCTAAAAACAATGAGTACATCAATATTCACAATTACAAAAATGTTAATGATTATATTGTTGACTATAAAACTGTATTAAAAGATTTTGACGAAGTATACAAAAAACCTTATCTAAGTGGTAATGAAGATAAATTTCAACAAAGGTCTATAACTAAACTAATTTCTAGATACAGACAATTTAATAAAGACCAGTCTAAAAAAGTTTCATACATGGTAAAAGAATATGAAATGAAAAAGGCTGCTTCTGCTTATTCTAGAACTAAACAAGATAAGTCTGGTGTTATCGACCCACTTAAATTACATAGTTACAAATATAATGATGATATCTTTAAGAGAATGGCAATCACACCTGATGGTAAAAATCATGGTATGATGATGTTTATTGACTGGTCAGGTAGTATGGCTGATAAAATATCTCCTACTGTTCACCAGTTAATGAATTTAACAATGTTTTGTCAAAAAGTAAATATACCTTTTGAAGTTTATGCTTTCAGTAATGATAGTTCTCATAGTGCTTGGGATAGAAATGCTAAACATATTACTCCAAAAGATAAATCATGGCCTAAGTATGAAGAGGGTTCTGTAACAGTTGACGAAAGATTGAAACTTTTAAACTTTGTGTCTTCTAGAATGAACGCTAAAGAATATGAAAAAGGTATGATTAATTTATTCTTACTTGCTGAGAAATATGACAATTCAATGTTTTTCTCTAGAAGAAAATGGCACAATATGGACGATGCTGAATATGACAAGTATTCTGAATTAAGAAGTTATCTAAGTAACTTGCCTTTACCACCAGAAGGTTATGGGTTATGTTCAACACCTCTTAATGATTGTATTATGGCTTCAATGCCAATGGTTAATGCTTTCAGAAAAAAATATGCTATTGATAAAATGAATACAATCTTTTTAACTGATGGTTGTTCTGATGGTAACGATAGATATGTTATGTTTAATCCTAGTCAAGATGTAATTGATAGTAGATATCTGAGTAAACAACCAGGCGGTTATTATATAACTTCTACTGGATATGATAATCAATTAGTGTTAAGAGATACTAAAACTAAAAAAGAATATTATATTGATAGACAAAGAGATATGACAGACCAATTACTTGACGCTTTAAGAGTAAGAACTGGTACTAAAGTATTAGGTTTCTATATTTCAAGTGGTAAAACTATTGATAGATATACAATTGACAAATACTTTCCTTCATATACATATGATAAAAACGTAAAAGTATATGATAGAAAAAAAGTTAATCAAGAGTATAGAAAAAATAAATGTTTAGTAGTAAAACATAATACTGCTTATGATGAATTTTATCTCCTTGCTGGGGGTAATCTGCAAGTATCAGATGGTCAAATGGCGACACCATCTGAGAATGCTAAAAAGAGTGAAATAAAAAAACTATTCACTTCTACTTTAAAACAAAATAAAGATAGTAGAGTTGTGTTGAATAAATTTATTTCTCAAGTCGCTTAAAATTTGTATTAATTGAAAAGGAATATATAATGGAAAATACATCTAAAGTTACACTAAAACCAGCTCAAGAAGCATTTGTTAGAACGGCTAATGCTCAGGGCTTTACTTCTGAGATTACTAGAAAAGATATTATATCGCTTCAGACTAAACTCGGTATCACTAAACCTGCTTGGTTGATGAAAAATCAATCATACAGATTGGGCAGAGGCAGTTATGCTTTACCTTCGATAGGGCAAGTTGCTGAAGTTGCTGATACATCATCTGAGATGCCACAAATTGGGGCTGTTTCTGATAGTGAGTAATCAAAAAACGTCAATATGGGGGCAAAAACCCCCATATTTGTTATATTGTTGTAAAAATACAACACATTTATTTGGAATAATTTGGAATAAATGGGAATAATGCTTGACATACTATGCAAAGTTCGATATAATATATGTATATTATGAAAAAAACAAAGGTGAATTATGACTACATTAAATAATGAACAGTTAAAACAAGTTGAATTGTTATATAAACATTACAAGAAAACTGATTTAACTAGAAGTGAAATTAACGATTTTATCAAGATTGGTAATATCAAAAATCCAAGTTGGTTAAAACAAGACCAATTCAAAGTTTCTAGAGGAGTTTATGCTCTTCCTATTGACGGTGATATCTCCCCTAAAGTTAAAGAAGATATCATTGCAGAATTACCTAAAACTGAAACCGCACCTGTTAATGAGACAGTTAATCAGGCTGCGTTTATTGTTTCAAGTCTAACTGGTAATATTGTTCCTGATACGGACCCTGTGTTCGTGCCGTGGGGTTACTTCAAAGATATTAAATCCATTGTTTCTAGTAAACAATTTTATCCTATCTTTGTTACTGGTCTTTCTGGTAATGGTAAGACAATGAATGTATCTCAGGCCTGTGCCCAATCTAAAAGAGAATGTATTAGGGTTAACATTACAATTGAGACCGATGAAGATGATTTACTCGGTGGTTACAGATTGCAAGATGGTCAAACAGTTTGGCAGAATGGTCCTGTAATCGAGGCAATGGAAAGAGGTGCAATACTTCTTCTTGACGAGATTGACCTTGCGTCTAATAAGATTATGTGTTTACAACCTATCTTAGAAGGCAATGGTGTGTTTCTTAAAAAGATTAATAAGTTTGTTAAACCTGCATCGGGTTTCAATGTGATTGCTACTGCCAATACTAAGGGCCAAGGATCCGAAGATGGTAAGTTCATCGGTACTAATATTCTTAACGAGGCATTTCTCGAAAGATTCCCTATTACAGTTGAACAGGCATACCCTACAAATAAGATTGAAAGTAAAATCTTATTAAACGTAATGTCAGAAAAAGGTCTTACCAAAGATGCTGATATTAAGTTTGCAAGTAATCTAGTTACTTGGGCAGACATTATCAGAAAGACTTACTATGAAGGTGGTGTTGACGAGATTATATCCACTAGAAGATTAGTTCACATAGTAGAGGCGTTTGTTATCTTTAAGAATAAGATGAAGGCGATTGAGATGTGTACTAACAGATTTGATGTTGATACTAAAACATCATTTATGGACTTATACTCTAAAGTAGATGGCGGAGAAGACGTGACTACTTGGAATAGTCCAGTGTTAGATACAGAAGAAGATTCCAATGATAGTGAGGAAGATAATCCTAGTTATTAGGATAGAATATCGAAATCTATCTCATAATGTAGTGGAGTGGCCCTTGTAGTCGGGGCCACTTTTTACAGCTTGACAAGATTACAAAAGTAGTGTATAATAAATAAAAAACGAAAAAAAAATAATGACAAAAGTAACAGTTAGAGGAAATAATGTTGAGAAGGCCATGAAAGTTTTGAAAAAGAAACTTCTTAAAGATGGTCTCATGAGAGATTTAAAAGAACGTCAACACTATACTAAGCCTTCTGAAGAAAGAAAAGAAGCAAAGAAACAAGCAATCAGACGTTTTAAAAAAGAACAAAAACTTCGAAGTTTAAAAAACGGAGTTTAAAAGAATTACTTGATATGAATATGTTGCCCATATCAGATAATGTAAAAATCAATCAGGCAACACAACTTGAAAGGGTTAATTAATTATGGGTAGAAAAGCCTTAACTAAAAAACAGAAGGTACTTAATTTACTATCAACCGGTAAATCAGTTGATTGGAGTACTATGAGAAATAAGTTTGATTTAACATCACCTAGGGCGATGGTAGACCAACTAAGAACAGAAGGACATATGGTGTACATTAATACTACATCAAGTGGTACTTCGTATCGTCTAGGTACACCTACTAAAGCTATTCTGGCTGCAGGCGTAAACAAGGTATTTGGTAAAGGCGGGGCATTTGATTCTGTCAATACTTCAATATCTGCAATCGTTGCCGCTGGCATCAAGGCCGTATATGGTAGACAAAAATTCGCTTACAGTAATCAAAAAGCGTAAGTCTATCGTATAAATAGTAATGTGAGGCAGTTCGTAAGCCCTGACATTAGAGGTAGAGTGTCTTCCGCAAAGACACCAAATTGGTTTTCGTTGTTTTCTCCCGCTTCACTCGAAGTAAAAAAACAACGTCTTTATTGGTTCATTGGCCTCCGTAGCACGAAAGTGATAGGCGACATAAGAGTCGTTAGTATAAAGAGGGTGAGGCCTACCTCTACCAATAATTTTTTATTATTGTACTAATAAGTTATATAAATAATTATGATACGCTCAATTAAGAGGTATCGTTATGATAAACTTGCTTAATAAAAGGAGAAAAAATATGACAAGACTATCTATACCAAGTAATATATGGAACGATTTGCGTCCATTTTCAGTAGGATTTGATGACCTATTTGACCACTTTAATAATACATTAGAGTACACAGTTAAACAACCGACATCATATCCACCTTACAACATTAATAAAGTAGATGATTTCAATTTTCAGATTGAAATGGCACTTGCTGGTTTTAATAAAAAAGATATTGAAGTTCAATCTGCTCTTAATCAATTGACAATTAAGTCAGTTGAGAATGATGATAAAGACGAAAAGGAAACAATTCATAGAGGTATTTCGAAAAGAAAATTTAGTAGAACATTTACATTAGCAGATGATGTAGTTGTAAATGGTGCTAAATTAAAAGACGGAATGCTTTTAGTCGAGTTAGAAAAGGTTGTACCAGAGGAAAAGAAACCTCGAACTATTGACATCAAGTAATAATAAATCTCAAGTTGAACCTTGTAGCAATACATCTTCAACGAACTGGTTTGTGATTAATTTTATTAACCATAAACGACAGGAGAAATACTATGTGGACTAAACCTCAAGCGACTGAAATGCGTTTCGGTTTTGAAGTAACAATGTATGTAATGAACAAATAATTATTTGTTTTATTTTAGAGAGACCTGCTTGACAGGTCTCTTTATCTTTGATATAATAAATGAAACTAAACTAGAAGGTATATATTAATATTATGAAACTAAATCAAAACACCCAAAACATTCTAAAAAACTTTTCTGAAATCAATACTAACATATTGATTAAACCAGGAAAACAATTAAACACAATTTCAACTATGAGAAATATATTTGCTAAGGCAGATATTGATGAATCATTTGATTCTGAATTTGGCATCTATGACCTCAATGAGTTTCTTGCAGTAATGTCTGGACTAAACAAACCTGAATTATCTTTGCAAGATAAATTTATGACTATTTCTGGTGAAGGTAGTAAGTCAAAAGCAAAATACTTTTATTCGGATCCGTCAGTTCTAGTATCACCAACTAAAGAAGTAAATATGCCAGAGGCAGATGTAACTTTTAGTTTATCAGAATCACATCTTACAGAATTGAAAAAGATGGCTGCAATTCTGAAAACACCTGACCTTGCATTAGTAGGAACAAAAGGTGGTGATGTCGTATTAAAAGTATGTGATAAAAAGAACGATACATCTAATAACTTTGATATCGTTGTAGGCGAAGGCGCTACAGCAGATTATACTTTCTATTTTAAAGTAGAAAATCTAAAAATGTTATCTGGTGATTATGATGTTTCAGTATCTTCAAAGTCTATAT
>Ga0181410_1001310_pt1 | contig 10631 bp, 11 predicted proteins | sample 33SPOviralmetaG_FD_130112 | JGI IMG/M metagenome (GOLD analysis project Ga0181410, IMG submission 130112) | Marine viral communities from the oligotrophic San Pedro Time Series (SPOT) site, San Pedro Channel, CA, USA - 33 SPOT_SRF_2012-06-20 | ecosystem: Environmental > Aquatic > Marine > Strait... | reverse complement strand
TTTGCATGTACAGCATCTTTAATAGAATTATACTCCGCAAAATTGTCTCCGTCAATCTTATTGCTGTCATCAAACACTTCATTATATCCAGACTTCTCAATAATCTTATTCTTAATTTCTAATTGGCGTTTCTCTCTTTGTATTCTGCGGAGAAATGCATAATGTATAATCTGCGTAAAGTAAGCAAAAGGATTTTGGGATTTCTGAGGATTAAAATTATGAATGTATTGAACGCAATTTTCGATTCCATCAGAGATCATATCCTCCTTGAACATGTAGTTTACGAAGTTCGGTTTATACGACAAGTGCCTTGCAATTTTCATAAAACACTCGCCAAGGTATCTGGGGATAACTGGTTTAGGATTACCCTTCTCCTCTGCTAGTTTGATGAGATACTTGTACTCCACTATGGCAGCAAGGAACTCTTTGTTATTGACGTAGTGCTCTGAACGTTTTCTGACCATCTTATGTATAGATTATGTTCAAATTATAGCACAGCTTGACATTCCTGTCCAATCTATGTACAATAACTCTGTAAGGGTTCAAGGGTTGGTATATTAATTAACTCTTAGACTTATAGAGTTTCTCTAGAAGATCTCTTGCTTTAGATACACTATTGACATATCCCATGTCTTTAGTGATATCAGGATTAGTATCAGAGAACCCATGTTCAACAACATCTTTATAAGTATCTACTATCTCATTACTTGTAATTTGAGATAAGGTTATAACTTTTTCTAGTGGTAAGACATAAGTATCATCATCACTCAACTTCATCCATGGTTCAAACTTATACCCCATGGGTATATTCGTTCCGGGGGAACGAATCTCTTTACATATAAGTGGATTTGATATTACAACATTTTCTGGTTTACCTACATTATCTACAACGACCAATGCTAGTATCTCTTCACCGGACACAAGTTTTAAGGAAGCATAAAACTCATCATAAGGTTCATCCGATTTTGATTTGAATGATTTCATAGTTGAATTTCTCTTCGTTATAGTATTTGACTCTTTCGATCAAATGATTTAGTGTGTAATTGTTCCTCGATCCCTTCTTCGTATCATCTGCTATATCATACAATGTTGCACTAATCTTATTGTTTCCCTTTCTTAGTACCCTACCAATGGATTGTAGTGTCCTAATCCTAGATTTACTAGGGGAAGCAAAGATAATGTTGTGCAAATTTTTGATGTTGATGCCTGTTGAGAATGTGCCGAATGATGCTACTATTATAGCATCTTTCTGAGTCTCAGTAATACTTCTGACCTCTTCTCGTTCTTCAGCATCCACACCACCATGAACAAAGAATACCTTTCGGTTATCATTATTTATGAGGTCGTATAGGATCTGTCCATGGGTGGCAACCCTACTATAAAGTATCAAAGTATTGCCTTTCAAGTCGTGGGCAAGGTTCTTGATAAAATTATTTCTCTTCTCATTCTGTATAATAAACTGTACCTCATCTTCATAAGCATCAAACTTTTGAGGTTCATGCTTCATGAGTAAGACTTTGATGTTCAACTTCGCAAGATACCCTGCATCTTGTAATTTTTTGGTGCTGATAATCTTGTATGATGGACCAAACAATCCTTCTAATACCCATTTGTGAGTCTGTGTGCCATCAAGTGTACCTGTGAATCCATACCTATACTTGGTATCTGCCATCTTGGTCATGATACTCACAAGTGATTTGGATTTGAATTGATGTGCCTCATCACCAATCACCACTTCAAAGTTTGCAAACCATTTACGATCTAATTTGTATATACTTTGCCATGTAGAGATGATGACTGACTGTTCAGTGTTTCGTGGTGCACCGCCATAGATCTTATAACAATACTTCTCTGCATCCCATCCATAGTCTTCAAAGTCTTTATACATCTGTTCTACTAGAGAGGTAGTAGGGACAATCAATAGTGTTTTTCTACCCATCTCTGCATGATATCTGCAGATAGAATAGATCATAAGTGACTTACCAGATGCAGTTGGTGATATAAGTAACCGTCTATTACGTCTCAGAGCGTCTGTGACACCCTCCACCTGATAATCTCTAGGTTTATACTTGGATATAGTGGTTAGATAGTCCCGTACACCTTCCTCTGAGAAGGAATCATTCTCTTCATAGGGTAATCCATAGTGTTTATTCTCTTCAAACTCAAAAGTATATGCATATCTCTCACAAAAAACTTGTAACTTATCAATCAACCCACAATAAATTTCTCCTCTATCCATATTGAATAGACGAATTTTCCCATCCCAGTACTTGTTTCTGTACTGTGGCATAAATTTGGCACCCGGAACATCAAATGTAAATTGATCCTGCAACTCGTGCCTTATATGTGGATCACAATCAACTCGTAAAAATACTTCGTTCTTCTTACGAATTACTAAATCAGCCATAACCAGAGGTAAATCGTCGCCACTCTATTGCATTCTTTATTTGGTATGTTCTATTAGTAACTTGCCTAAGTATCTCTTCCAAGTATTTGAGCATCATATCATAATACTCTCTTTTCATAGATAACTTTTTCAATTTGTCATCAGCATCAAGATAAAGTCTGAGATCATCTTTATCCCTGACCTTATATGGAAAAGGTTCTTCAGCATATACTGCTGCTGTTCCTTTCCCTGTGTAATACTGTCTTCTTTCTAATAGGACTTTAGAATACGTTACCTCAGTTGCCTTCCTGAGAGTGAGTGTTACATTATATATGTCGTAATACTTAGCGTGTAATTGTGGTATTTTTAATGACTCAGCATCAAGTTCATCCTGATTCATTTTAGAATCGGACTCCCACATTTCTTGTATTTTATCTAATGATATACTAGACTTTTGTTCCCTTATCATCTATCAAATCAAACATAGTATACTTGAAGATTGCAGTAGCAGTATAATACTGTTGCTGTTCTATTGTAGCATCAAATGGGATGCCTGTCAGTTCTGTTGGAAATAGATCTCTAAACTTTATTTTTCCTGCTTCTTGGAAGTTGCTATTCAGAATGATAAGTGTACCATCTGATCTCTCTTGGAATCCATCTTGCTTATCTTTGAAGAATCTATTATCTGTTTGCAGTTCAGAGAACTGAGATAAACTCTCTGGATATCCTAGTGATGTTATCCAGTCATACAATTGAATATAATTTTCTAATTTTTCATCTACAAGGAAATCAACTCTAAGATCCTGATAAGTAAGTTTCTCACCGGGCACAGGTAGATCTCTAAGATAGTTTGCTTGGACAGCAACACCAAGAGATAGACCGGGCAAGTTTGCTTTATTGCAAAGAAAATCTACCTTCGGACATTTATTGATTACTAATTGGAATCCTCCGATTGATAGTAGATTTCTATTTGAAACCTCATTCAGAGAACACGGATTGTTTGTCATATGCCTATTTATTGTCAAAAAAAGACCCCTGCAAGCAGAGGTCTCGTGGTCGAAGTATAAACTTCTTTCTTACATAAGGTTTTGAACCTTAACTCTTCTGTAGTATCTGTTAGAACCAGCAGTGATTCTTCCAAGACCTTGAGTTGTACCTTCAGCATATGGGTTAGCAACCATTCCATATCTGGTTTTGAAACCAATTTTTGGCTGGAATGTGTCCTGACCAACTGCACGAACCATCTGAAGTGGAACATATGGGCAGTAGAACAGTCCTGCATCGTAAGGTGAAGAACCTTTGTATCCCATAACGTAGTACTGATCAGCAGATAGGTTAGCAGCGAATGGATCGATGTATACCTTGAATCTTCCGTTCAATGTACCTGCGAATGTATTTCCTGTATCGTCAACCTGTAGGTTAGCAGATAGTGCAGGAGTGTAGTCTAGTTGACCTGCAGCAGCAAGTGCAGAAGCAACGTCAGCAGAACATAGGATAATGTTACCCTTTCCTCTACGAGTTTCCTGTGCGATTGCGTTTGAATCTCTTTCAAGTTGGAACATCATTCCCTTGAATTTCTCAACCATCCATCTTCCGTTAGAGTCAACGTCTAAGTCGAAAACTCCACCAGTTGCAGTGTTTGTTTGAGCACCGGGTCTTGCAATCTTGTAGATTGTTCTGATGATTTCTCTGTTGATCTCAGCAAGTATCTCTGTTGAGAGAATGTTTGCTAATTCTGCTTCTGCATCTAGACCGTGAATTGCCTTAAGGTCTTGAGCAAGTTCTAAACTGTACTCTGCCTTTAGTGCTCTTGAACGAGCAGCAACTGTAACTTTCTCGATACTGAATGACATCTCGCGGAAGTCATTTGCTGAAGCATCACCTAATGATTCAAGTGCTGTTGCATCGAAACCTTGACCAACGTTATAAGCATTACCTGCTCCACCGTTCAAGATTGAAGGGTTAGAACCACCTTGTGCTGTTGTACCGAAACCAACGTCTGTTCCGCCATCAGTAGTGTTTAGTGCATAGTCACCTTGTGCAAGTGATGCATCACTATCTTGAGCAGAGAACGCTGAATCTGGTTCGTTGAAGAATGCTTCTGTACCAGACTGGTTGTCAAAGCGAGTTCTCATTGCGAAGATCAATCCTGTAGGACCGTTCATTGGTTGAACGCCTGCTAGATCGTATGCCACCAAGTTAGGCATTGCTCTTCTAATCAATGAGATTAGTACGGGGTCGAAACCTGCAACAGGTCCTGCATCAGTGGATCCACCACTAAATCCGGGAGTTCCTGCTGACGCTCCACCGCCACCTAGAGAAGTTGTTGGAGGTGCTTCTGTTAAGAATGCTCTCTCTTCTCTTAAAAATCTTTCTTGGTTTTCTAGAAGTTGTGCGGTAACTGCTCTCTTATGGCTATCTGCAATCTTATCGATTCCTTCTGCCTCTAGTAGAGGTGCCCACTTCTTCTGGATTTGTCCAGAGTTGAACATGTTTTATTTCTCCTTGTAGGATGTGTGTTTTAGTTAATTTACTGGTACTGAGTTAGTGCTCTTATATAAGATTCCATTACAGGGGAATGCTCCTCTGTTGGTGCATCTTCAGAGATAACCTCTTGTGAATTTGCCTCTGGTTTCTTAGGTGCAAAATATGTCTCCCTAAGAGTAGACAGTTTTTCACGGTATTGTACTTCACTTTCAAACTCAACACCTTCAGCGAGGGTAGCGATCTTTTCCTTCTGGGAAAGTGCTAATCCTTCACATACTTCATCAAGGATGTTGTCGGAGACAGATGCAGATAAACGCTTCGTTAGAGAAACATTACTTTCAATCTGTTCATTGAGTTTGGTCTCCATATCATCTAATTTTTCAACCATTGCCTCAAGCACATTGTATTTTTCGTCAGGGATGTTTACATAATGTTCTTCAAAAAGGTTCTTGAGACCTGTCATAAAGGACTCAGAGAGTTCTCCTCTGATTCCTGACTCTAATTGTAGTGTGTTCTCAGTGAACCACTCATTTGCTACGTACTCTAGGTACGAGTCTAATCTCTCAGTAAGTTCTGACTTAATAGCAGCAACTTCTTCGACAAGAGTCTTGTCGTACTGAGCAGACATCGCTTCTTTTGCTTCAGCGATTCTAGACTTAACAACTGCTTCAAAAACAGTTTTTGCTTTGTCTTGGAACTCGTCTGATAGTTCCTCACCTTCAAGAAGTGCTTGAACGTCTTGTGAAAGATCGATCTCTTCTTCTTGTATTACATCTTCTACTTCTACTTCTTCCACTTCTTCGTTAGCACCGTTACCATATCCAGAGGATTTGATGGCAGCAGGACCGGGAAGTGTTGTTGCTCCAGCAGCACCCTTAGTTTGAGGGTCACCTGTCTGTGCAAATTTAGCGGATGGAGTCTTCAACTTGTTAGAGTCGTCTGTAGACTTGGAATTCGTAGGAGTAGGTCCACCTAGATCCTCAATTGCACCTGCGTCTGGGACGTAGTTTGGTGCCTTTGGCATTGGATCAGCAGACTTAGCACCTTTCGTTACCTGATTTTCCATCTCATGTAGTTCGTTATCGTTCATTATGGGTTCCGAATGGTCTTAGAATGTGTTAATATTATTATTTATAAGTTAGATAAGAAGTCTGCGAAAAGACGCAACTTGTTTGCCTCTAAGATTTCTTTATCTACCAAGTTATTTATAGACTTCTTAACTTCATTGCAGTGCATCTCACGCAAAACGTTTCCTTCCCATACCCATTCCTTACCTTCCATGATGCCATCTACGAAAGCATCAGGTGCAGAGGGGTCTGCTACTATATCAGCAGCAGTGGCAAGCATGAAGTCCTCACCGACATGGTTTACTCCATCAACATTTTTGATAGAACCCATACCACGACTGGAAACTCCCAGTTTTACTCCTTCAGAGAGAAGAGATTCTGCGATTTTTCCCATGGGTGTTGATAAGATCTGTGCCTTACCAATAAAATTATTTCCCTCTTGTTTAAGTTCAACAATTTTATGAGATACACGATCTAGATTTATTGATGGTCCATCTGGATGTCCAAGTTCACCAAGAGCACGACCCTTATTAGTAAAGGATTCATTGTATCGGTTGACTTCTTTGATCATCGTATCTAAACCATAGAATCTTTTATTACGATTCACCACCTCTGCTTGTAGAAATGGTCCTGAAATATAAAGAGTCTTCTTACCGTTTTTTTCTTCGGTAAGAATATCAACTGATTCTATTTCTTCTGATATTAGTTTCATTATCCTAGTTGTACCTCATTGATGTATAACTCACACCCATCTGCTGAAGAGGGTTTCAATATAGGGACTACAGATTTTGCTAAAGTTGCAGTTCCTGTGAAATCCGCTAGTGATGCGGTATTAGCAGTAACTGTAATAGTTGTCTTGTAATCATTCTTTAGAGTACCTGCTGTAACAGCAGTGATAGGCACATGCTTTATAGTAGTGTTATAACCACCAACTGCAGATCCAGTTAGAGTTACAAAATCACCAGACACAAATTTTGTGTCTCTACTACCGACCTGTAGAATTGATGGGTTACCTTTCGTGATTGCTATGATAGTTGCGGATGCAGGATGTCCATACCTGAGTATCTTATCGTCCTGTTTGTTCACATGAATTGAAGATACACCAACACTTGATGTAGTTGTATTGCATACCCCAACCAAACCACCACCTTTTGCAGCAGTAGCAGAACCATGTAATAGTCCTGTCTTTACTATAAAAGCATCACCAGTAACTGCCGTAGCATTTGCACTACTCAAGACTCCGAGGTCTGTAACCTGTTTTAATGGTTGAGTCATTCTTCTTCTTGTGTTTCTTGTGAAATTTCAGTTTCAGTTTCAGTTTCAGATTCTATTTCTGGTTGCTCTTCTTGAGAACCAAAAAGCGAATTAGCAATCTGAGGTTTGAACTCATCAACTTTATCTGCTGCTTTGACCACTAAAAGATCTTTCACAGCATCTTGCATCTCAGATGGTGAAGCACCATTGATCATCATATCAACTAATTCTGCTGATTCCATATTGAATTTTTATATAATATATCTATTTATACTTATATCTTAGCTTTCTTTATATCAATACCGGGTGATTCTGTGCTGCTACCCTTAGTATCTGGATCTTTTCCGTTCTTTCCAAGGTTAGTTGTTGCTCTATCTACTTCCATTTGACCTTGTGCAATTGCTTGCTGCGTTTCTAATGGTACACCAACACCACTGGCATTTTCTTCTTCCATCTCTTTATCCATTTCTAGGATTTCTTCATCAGTCTGACGCAAGACTTTACGTTTTACATAGTCACGAGAGTAGTAAGTTCCGATGTATGGTTCAATCTGAGTCATAAGATTCAGTCTTTCATTCATCAACTCAGTCTCTTTGAGTTCTGCAAAGTGATTATCATAGAGATAGTCGAACTGAATATGTTCTGCCATCTTGTCCCAATCGCTTGGTGTGACAATGTTCTTCAGTATAAGTTGTGTCTTGAGTAGATCTAAGAATATACCACTAAATCTCTTTCTCAAACGACCAACAAACTTACTGAACATAAGTTCATCACGCAAGATCTCTGATGATCTACCTAAGTTGAATCCACCATCTGCTCCAATACGAGACTCAGGTACGTTCAATGAACGGTATAGTTTCTTCTGGAAATATTCTACGTCTGTAAGTTCACCTAAGTTCTGTCCACCGGGAAGTGTTGTGATCTCTGTACCACGACCACCTTCTCTTCTTGGTAACCAGAAGTCTTCAAGCATAGACATGAATTTCTTGTCATCCTTGATCTCACCAGTATTAGCATCGTATACAAGTTTGTTTCTGTAACGACTCATTACATCACGAAGATATTGTTCTGCCTTGACCTTTGGTAGATTACCAACGTCAATGTAGAATATTCTACGCTCTGGTGCTCTTGATATTCTGTAGATAACAAGAGAGTCCTCAATCATACGTAACTGATTGAGACCTTTGATTGCCTTATGTAAGTATGATAAACCGATATGCTTATTTCTATCTACTAGACCAGATGAACAATATGTAATTGCATCTTTAGAAATCTTTATTCCTTTACCTGCAATACTACCAAACTTTTGAGCAGTACCTTGTGGGTAGTATGTGTAAAATTCTACAACCTTAGTATCTTCAGTGATTGATTCACCTACAGATCCTGATGGTTTGATTTCATATTTCTTTTGTTGATCTTTTGGTCTGATTCTCATCAACTTGATCTTGAGTGGATCAATATATCTTATTTCTTCTAATCCTAATTCTGGTTTAGTTACATCAATAACCTTGTGGTAGTATACTCTTCCATCTACATACCAGTTTCTGAATATCTCATGTGCTTTCTTATCAAATCCGATAAGATCTTTCACATACTTGAACTCATCTCTTATTACGTTCTTTAAACTATTACTTACTTTGAGATTATCTAAGTCAATCTCTACAGGACTATCATTCAAATCCGATACAATCGCTTCGTTGACAACATGCTCCACAGCAGTATCACACTCTGGGTGTAATGCCATGTTACGATATTTTCTGATGATGTCGAACTCTGTACGGAATACGCCTTCAATATCTACATACTGACCGTAAAAACCTGAACTAAGATAATAGTCAGCACCGTCCTCGTTATTAGGAGGAACAGGACTGACTATACCCTTCGACTTCTTTTCTTCATCGTCTATCGAGAATCCAAAAAGTTTTGCCATTATTACTCTAACCTATAATATACCTATTTATTATACCACAGATGACTCGCCATTGCCACTCGCACCTTTATATGCTTCCCAGTACTGTACTTGTAGCACTACTTGGAACTCTTCGATACCCTCTGTTTCATAAGAAAGTTCGATTGGTGAGACTTGACTTGGCCAGCAACCCTTCATATAGTATCTTCTGAGAACAGGTAATTGTGAATCACTATCAGTTGCACGACCTTCAGTAAACTGTGCTCTTCCGAGTTGGTTTACAGTCCAGTTGACTTGATAGTCATTAGGATTAATTGTTCCTGATCCATCAGACACCTTAGTGATAAAGTTTGCCCACTTCTCGAATGCTTCGCGAAGTTTGAAATCACCGTCATTGATGACAGTAATTGTCCATGGGTCAAATCTTCTATCTCCTGCAACCTTCAACTGACGACCTCTGAAAGGAACGATAACTTCTGCAATGTTAGATGCAGGAAGTTGTGCTCCCTTGATCATCATTCTAAAAGTTGTATTTCCTAGTTCGGGGAAGATCTCTTCAGTTGGAAATGCCATCTCAACCTCAAAGAGGTTGGGACGTGCACCACCTTGAATCAATCTTGCCTTGAAGTCATCAATTGTTCTAGTGTTGTTAGGTACTGAAAAAATGTTCTTATCCATTGTTTATACCTCCTAAACTGTGCCTACAACTTCACTGAAGGAAACCCCAGTTCTAGTTGCGACAAATGTGAGTCCTATGAAGTTGATCGACCTTGACGGCTTCAGGAATATGTCTGCCACAAACTCGTTGCGGTCAATGACATCTGGTGTGTTGTTTGTTTCATCACACACAAGTAAGAAGTCTGTAACTCCTCGCTTAGATTGAACATCTCTTAGGAATGGTTCAACAATGTTCACAAAGTTTGACCTTGTGCCTGAATCGTTGAGTTCAAAGAGTTGAGCGTTTGCTGCTTCTTCGATTGCTTTTTCCACTGTGATGAATAATCTTCTTACATTGATGCGATCAAAAGCACTACTGAATGCTAGTGCAGTCTTATCACCAAAGAGAGTGATACCTGATCCGGGTAGTGAGATTACTGGGTTGATTCTATTTGAATACAACTGATCTCTATCTTCCTGACCGGGGTTATATGCAAGTTTCACTGCATGTGCTAGTGAACCTCTTGATGTTCCTGCTGGTGAGAACCATGGGAACTGATCAACATCTGTTCTTACACAAAGTCCTGCAATGTCACTTGAAAGTGGCATATAGTTGAACTTCTTGTTGAATCTATCATAGAAGTATTGATATCCACTATCGAATACTGCGAATGATGATGATGCTAATGGTGCGAAGAATGCTTGAACGTTTGATAGTTGTGTTGCTGATGTGGAAACGTTTACGACTGAATCACGGTTAGGTGAAATGAACGCTACACAATCTTTTCTTGCTTCGCAGATTGATATAAGTTTCTGTGCCTTTGCTTGCTCTTCAGATAATGACTTAGATGCTCCACCTTGTAGTAGGAAT
>Ga0181410_1001304_pt1 | contig 10651 bp, 19 predicted proteins | sample 33SPOviralmetaG_FD_130112 | JGI IMG/M metagenome (GOLD analysis project Ga0181410, IMG submission 130112) | Marine viral communities from the oligotrophic San Pedro Time Series (SPOT) site, San Pedro Channel, CA, USA - 33 SPOT_SRF_2012-06-20 | ecosystem: Environmental > Aquatic > Marine > Strait... | reverse complement strand
CTTTACTCATCTAAATTTAAGGCCTGATGTCCCCATTCTTCCATTATCCATTCTCCAAAGGCTGTTCCAAACAACCACATTAGAGTAAGAATACATGCTACTACACATATTACCATTGTCCAGACCCAAATTTGTAGTAATGGGTGTTTGCCTTCTGTCCAATGTACTATTTTTTTTATTTTGTTTCTAACTCCGCCTAACAAATATTTACCTACTATATAACGTACTAATCTCATTACAATTAGTATAGGCGAACTAAGCACGTCAAACAATATTAGGAACAAGTCTACTGACGCATCTACAATGTTGTCTATATTACACCAATTGCGTAACTTTTTTCCTAATCTGTGTACTCGTTCCTGGCGTTTACGTTCTTTTAAAGCCAGTTTTTCTTCTGACATCCAGAACATTATTCAGTGCCAAACATTCCGATCAACTCAGGTCCAAAACTGCCTGCAGCCCAACCTAGTGCTACAATAGCAACTACACCCATTGCTAACCATTTCATTTTAAAGTCGTCTACATCCATACGTAATGCTACTAGTTCATTTCCTAGTATACGTACACTTACTTCTAATTTACCTTTATCGTCCGAATCGCTCATCTTTTTATTGCTCCTGTTTATTTACTTCCAATATATCCTGCTATGATACCTATTAATCCTGTAAGTGCCATTTTCATTAATGTAATAACACTCTCATCTACTGGTCTATTTTCTTGTAATGCAACATAATAGTCGCCAATAATGATTACGCCTAATAATGATAATACTCCTATTACTAGCATCATTATAATTAAGTCTTTAAGATTCTTAATCATTTCTTTTTACCTTCAAGTTTTTTTAATCTAGCTTCTAACTGATCTATCTTTTTAGTTACATGTGGATACTTTTTACGCCAAGCATCTTCTGGTTGTTGTAACCAAGTCCATCCCCATCTGTGTACCAAGTAATCCACGATTAAATCAAACTTTGCATACAACCATAAACCTATTCTTGTACTCTGGAAGTATGTGGAAAATGCTAGCCCAAAAAGCGAACCAGCTAATGCCGTATATATCCACAAGCGATCGCTTGCCATTCTCTCAATCATTTCCCACATGTTCTAACTCCTTTACACAATGTTGACATCTGCAACAATAACACACTTTAATTACTTTATCAGGTTCTCTGAAGTCTATTGCTTTCCATAAAGCGGTATGACAATGACTTTCATGTCCACAATTTTGACAACTACTCAGCATGTCTGTCCTTTAGTATTTTACTCATAACATCAGTAGCTGTATGCGTAAAGCATCTTGGTGCAACACTGTGAATGATTAGTGCAGGTACTAATAATTGTAGTTTAACTGCGGTTTTCAGTGCCGTTGCCATATGTTGTAAACCTGTTTCGCCTACTTCTTCTAAATGTAATTTACATTGCTTACTTAACATAATGTTATTCCTTTCTTACTTTAATAATATCTATAGATATTTAAGCTTCGTTGAAACTTTTCTGCATTTCCTGGTTCCGACAAATAACTTACTGTCCGTTCTATATTTACCATTTCAAAATCTAATAATAGTATTTTATTTTTTCTAATGCCCCAATTATAAAGTGAAGTTATGCCCTTTTCTTGTGTGCTATCACAAATAATATCCCAATTGTTTTTACATTCACAACAATCACAGCAATGACTGTGTTTAATTGGATCTTTGTTTAGTAATTTAATTTTTGAATTATATATATCAAAATTACAATCTTTCCATTCGTCTGAGTCAGGAACATTATTCACTTTATATTCATTCGTTACTTTTATTGGATTTGCATATTGTGAAACAAAAACAAAATCATTTATATATTTAGATTTGGGCACAAAAAAGTTTATCTTATTATCTGTAAGTATTCTATATCTATTCAACAATTCGCCTTTCAGATAATCTTTATTTTTGAACAATTTAAAAACAATGTTATTTTTATTATTGTAATAAACTCTTTTGTTATCGCCAGTTCCGATCAGTACACAGTGTTTTTCTAAACAATCAAAACTTTCTGTGTACAGACTAGAATACATTTTTATGTTATACCCATTTTCTTTAATGTTGCTGGACCAACTATACCATCAGGTACAAGTCCTCTGCTTTTTTGCCATGCTACTACTGCGGCTTCTGTTCCTGGACCAAAAACACCATCTGCTTTAGCACCTAAGGCTTTTTGCACTGCCTTAACAGTTTCGCCTTTGCTACCTTTTTTCACAGTACTGTGTGTAAATGGAGGAGGAGCCCAATTGCCGCCTAGAACTTCTAGTGCATGTTTATAATGTTTTTTACGGTCTGCTAATCCAATAGTACCGCCATTAATACGTTTGGTCATACCAACAACATCTTGTTTGTCAGCCCACTTGTTTAAACCATTTGTATCCCAGAACCAACATGCACTTTCTAGCGCACCTTTTTTACTCTTGAGATATTTGATTGCTTGCTCTGCTGTTAGGCTTAAACTATCACCAAACTTAGTATAATTATATCTACCTGTCAATTGTATAATACCACGACCGCGAAAGCGCCATCCGTCGCCACTGGCAGTATCGCCATTTTCCATACGGTTTGCATATACTATGTTTGCAATTTTTTCTGGTTGTCTGTGGTAATCTTGTGCATTACGCCCAGCTCTCACAAAATACTTGGGAAATACAGCGTTCAATCCTTTGGCACTGTAGTTCAAGTTTTCTTGTGTAATACGAAAGTTATTACTTTCATGAGCGCATTGTGCAATAAATCCTGCTACTCTATTAACTGTGTTAATGTCATAATAAGGTAGGATTTCTTCCATGCATTCGAACCATTCGTCGGCTTCAGTGTTGCCTTTTAGCAACTCTCTTGCCTGGTCTGCGTTAAAGTCAAATTCAAAACTCATAGCTTTCCCCTTGTTTATATATGTATATATTTATCGGTAGTAAAAACCTAGCCTAGGATTTGCCAGTGTTTTATCAGCATCTTCGTAGTTGGCTTTAAAAATCCAGTCTTTTGCTTCGTTATACATCAAGTGTTGCTCTGCTTCAGTATCTTTCCAAACTGGTATAATTTCTACTGCATCTTTGGGCATATCTAATCCGTGTCTACCATGCATTTCAATAATTTTACCGTCTATAAATTCTATGTTTACTTTATGAGCACCCATTGTTTCACTAATAAAGTTAGGCAAGTCATAATCTGGTATATCTTTAAGTTTTTTCCAACTAAAAAATCTATATAATTCTTTTTTGTTGTTGTATCCTTGTATAGCGTTTACAGGAAATATCTCTCCCTTGCGCCAACTGTAATTTATACTTACATGATCGCCTTCAAACATTTCGCACCAAAAATAACCCGGAGGCACATCATGATCTTCATCTTTTTTAAGTTCTTGTACGTATGCTGTTGCACCCATACCACTTAGATTGATAATAGGACGTATAATATATTCTGCTGTTACTGGTACTGGCACACCTGCTGGACCGCATGTATACCCTAAACGTAGACTTAAATCTAACTTGTTGTAAAGACGACGAAAGGCAGGGATATCCTGCCAAACCTGATAATCATCCATTAGCTTTTCCTTGTTGTATTACTAACGTTTTTAGCTTTTCCTCGTCTGTTTTTGTTGGGATCTTCTCTACGTTTTTTATTGACAGCTTTAGCGATTTCTTTTTTACCGCCTTTGGCTCTTAATTTTGCAGCTCTGCTTTTACTCAAGCATTTAGGTTTACCTTCACCAGATTTACTATCGCCACATTTACCAATGCGTTCGCCTTTAGTGTTATAGCGGTCCCAACCGCCTCCACCAGCTCCGCCTTTTTTACCTTTACCAAACCAAGATCTTAGATCTTCTTCTATTTCTTCAGCATAATAAGGGTTTTTGGGATCAGCATCACTTGACTCATCAGGCCACCAATCCAACTCGTACTTTTCACCTTTGCCAAACATATCTTTCATTCCTAGGATACGTTTTTCATATTCGTCTTTTACGGGTTCTGTTCTGCCTGCCACTACATCCATAACAAAGTTAAGTGTAGTTGCATTTGCAGTAAGGCTACCACAACGGGCACCTACTTCGTTCTTTAAATGATCTATTAGTATACTTCCTGAGCATTTTGCTAGTTCATCACTAAGATCTTCTGGTATTTCTAAATCTACATAACAATATATAAAGTCATAATGCGGTGCTGGCGAACCATGTAAAATAAATTCGTCTCTGCACACTACACGTTTAAAACCATCAATGTTGTGCCATACAGTTTGCTCATGTGTTATTTCATCTGGCTTGCCAAATGTTTTTTCCAGATGTCTACTGTAATTAACAGGTTCACTGTGGTCCCATTTACTATAATCTTCTGTTATAATTTGTTCTATTAACATTACTTTTTACTATTGCCCCAGTTGGCTGCGCCAACCTTACGGCACTTTACTAGTGCGCCACTAGCATATGCACTGGGCCATACTTTGTATCGTGATTTAACTTTACGGTAGCAAGCATCTTTTGTGCCAGCCGCTTCATCAAACTGTTCTTCTGTTATTGCTTCTGTACCTTCATACATTGTTCCACTACCACCCATACGTTCACCTTGTGTTGCACTTGTATTGTGTGGCATAATCATACGTGATGGAATCTTTTCTTTTGCAATTTTCTTAGCATGTTTTAGGTCTGCTTTATCTACAGGGCCTTCGAATCCATAAGACTTGTCGTAAATGTGTTCCCAACCGTTGCCATCGTTTTTAATGTATGAAATTGCTGTGTCTGGGTAGCTTATAATACCGTACTTTGTTTCGTGTGCTTCTAGTTCAATTTCTTCTCTTGATAATCGGGCTTTAGCTTTTTTTGCTCTATCCGCTTTGTCCATATTACTATGATAGTAATCTGACTTCATATCTCCAATCTCTTCAGGTGATTTTCCGTCTGTGTCCATTCCTGAATCATCAAAATTTGCAAGGTCTGATTTTTTATATTGTTTGTTGAGCTTTCGCTTCATCATCATTTTGCCGGCGCCTTTAAATGGACCTTCTGTAAGTTGTGAAAGTCTCATTTACTTGCCTCCGGTAGTATTGATTTTACTTTTAATGCTTGTAAAGAAATCAATTGCTTGTTTTTCTAATTGCTTTTCTGTATTTTCGTACATATCCTCATCGTCACCTTTACGCATTTCTGCGGCTTTACTACGATAAACACTCTTACGTCCATATGGCATGCTTGTCCAATCATGTCCGTCTTTTTCTGCCATACGTCTTGCATCTTGTTCAATATACCAAGCATCGCCTTGTGACTTGCTTTCTTCTATCTTAAAACCATCATGTGTTACGCCAGTTTTGTCTGTAATATAATCAGCTATAAATTCTTCTGCTCCATCTTTGTCCATTCCACTAGGTACAGGTACCATCATAGTTGTGCTTAAATCACTTACATCATCGTCGCTGTCCCACTTAATATTGGTAACTTTAACCATGCCTTCGATCATTTTACCCTTGGGCTTTGCACTATTAGCATGCATAGCCGCCATGTGCTTCTTATACTTTGCAGTACCTTTTTTGTGTGGGCTATGTCCTTCATATTTCTTCTTCTTTTTACCATAACTGCCTTCTGTAGCAGTCTGTGGCTCATCCATTAATTTAACATCAATACCTGCTGTGCTATTCATGTTCCACATTTTTGCGGCTTTTTTAGCTGCAGCATATGTACTATCTGCTGTACATTTGTGTGTACCTTTTTTAGCATGTACACACATATAATGCTTTTCTTCAGCTTCACGCATAGTTGCTAGATAAGATGCATTATCTGCGTCTTTAGGAAAGATTTTCCTAAGCATGTCGGGATGATTACGTGCCATATGGTCTAGTACACGCTCACGTGGCTCTGTATCGCCATCTAAAATTATATCACGCATTTCTTGTGGATCGCCTCTGAACACTGCACGTGCAACTTGTCGGAAATAGCTGCCGTCCATACCATCATTTGCGTCATCCTGTTTTGCCATATCAAAATAATGATCTGCCATTGCTGTTGCTTCTTCATTATCTTCTTGTAAACCTTCCATAGGATATGGATTCATACCTTCGTACTCCATATAATGTTTGACTACTTGTAAATAATCACTTGCTTTTGTAATTTTTGCTTGTACCCATGGTTCTAAATTATCTTGGTCACTGATCATAGCGTGTAGTTTAATAGCATATTTGGCAGCTTTATATAACTGACTTTTTGCCATCCAACCATCTTCGTCTGTATCATCTAATACACCTTCATTTATTTGGTTTTCTTTTATGTTTTCGATTTTCATTTCCGTATTCTCCGACATTTTAAATGCAATTTTAGCTGCTTTTACAAACCCTTGACGGTCTGCCATAAGGCTTAATAATTTCTTTTTATTTTCTTCATTTACACCATTGTATACTTGTAGTACTGCACTTGCTGTAAATAGATCTACTTTAGACTTTCCGTCCATAAAGTTTACTGACATTGCTGATTTATTTTTTACAATAGCTTCCAAAGCTGCTACTACTTTAGCACCAGCCATTGCGGCATCTTTACCAGGAGATGTAACATCTTCCTTCATCCCTAGTTCTTTTTCAATTTTAGCTATTCTGGACATAATGCTTTCACGTTCTTCATCAGCTTCGTCATCTGCACGATCACTGTCCATTTCATTTTTCTCAATATCCAAAACTAATGCATTTACTGGATCTTTTGCATGTGGATATCTTTGTTTTAGGTCTCTAATAGCTCTTGCACTAATAGTATCAAAAGGTTTAATTGAATCTTTTTCGCTTACTTTGTGCATATTTGGACTGTCTAGCATTTTCCAGTCATCATAACTAATATACATGTCTGTGTCAGGGTCGTAATACATTCCCTCTTTATTATCGTAATATACAACTTTACCACTGCGTGTCATAATAGGACCTTCTAAACCAGGACGTTCCTGATATTTTTCTCTGTCCATACGTGGTAATACTTCGTATCCCTCTTTTATGTTATTCAGCCTCATTGTACACCCTTTTAATCATGTTGCTTGCCGTCTCTTTGGTTTTCTTCTTAGTTTTACCCTTACGGCTTTTAGTGCCTGGTCCACCATTCACAAATCCGTTACCATTACCCATACTTGTGGCAATAGAACCCGAAAAAGTTTCTTTTATAATGTCATGCACTTTCATAATGTTATTTATCGGATTAATACATTTTGTTTACGGCTTTGTTAATAGCACGTTCATGCTTAACTGTACTGCGTTTTATTTTTGCTTTTTTTGCACGTACATTACGTTCCATATGTGGCTCTAATTGACTTAGATGTTTAACTTCAGGTGCTCCTGCATAAACAAGTGCGTCTTCTTTAGCGACGCTATTCATTGGGCCCACCGTTTCTTCGATGTCCTCGTTTGTAATACGCTTTTTCATTAATCTACTCCTGAACTAGGATTTTTTGCGGCCAGACTTCATATTAGCGCACCAATGTGCCATGCGCTGTTTTTCGCCTGAGCTATTTTTAGCAATCTTACGTAGTTCGCCAACAGGCTTACTACAATCTACCCCAGAACGTTTTGCTAAACCTTTGCGCCCTGGCTTTTTTCCGTCCTTGAAGTTTTCTTGGACATATTCAATTATTTCTGATTTGGCTTGCTCAAAGTCTTCACGCTTCATAAGAGGCAATCCAAACCAATGTTTAAACCACGCTTCGCTACCTGGCTGTAGTTTTTTCTTACGAGCTTCTTGTCCACGTTGAGTGCCTGTTACACTCATGTTTTCTGTCATACCCAAGTTAAAGGCTTGGTGTGGTGTTGCTCCTTTTACACCCAATGGTTTAGGTTTTCCGTTACCGCCAAAGAATTTCTTTGCTTGTCGTTCTGTTTCTCCAGGCTTTACGTCTGCTGTAGAGTTTTGTTTTGTAATTTTACCTACGCCTGCACTTTCTTTTACTGCCCCTGCGGCTATTGCAATTTCCTTAAATCCATTGTATGTTGGCAAATATTTCATTATTTGCGCTTTTACTTTATCTTCTGCTCTGTAGTATAAGTCTATAATACGCTTTGCTGTACTGGGCTTTACATCCATTGTTCCGCCATCATAAAATTTAATAGGAAACGGAGCATTGTCTTTGCGGTCTGCAAGTGTACTGATTACTTGAAATATATGACTTTGCTTTGCAACAAGTGGTGCTTCTACAATATCATCTTCATTATATATATCTTTGAAGTATACTTTAGGAAAAGCTAATAGCAGATCTAGTAGTTCTTTACCAGGCTTATTAACACGATATATGTCTACATTATCTTTTGTGTTGAGTGCAACTAACCATCTATGATGTCCATCCATAATATAGTCGTCACTGCTTGCTATAACAGGCTTTTTAGGTTTACCTTTGGCTGCTTTTTTGATTTGTTTCTCAACACCTTGTTTACTAAATTCTTTTTGTACAGGTTTTAAACTTTGTGGTGGTACAACTTCTTTGGTAAATGTTGCACCGTTATCAGCCAAGTAGTCTATAAATTCAGGATAGTCACTGCTTTTAATTTGTGGCATTTTTTTGCGTGGAATACCCATGCCCTCTCCGCTAGGTATATCTATACGGAGTTCTGTAATTAGTGTAGGAAATTCGTCACCATATTTGTCTTTAAATGTTTTGTGTAGATTTTTGTAATCTATATTTGCGAAACTTCTTCCTATTTGCATTGCATAATAACCAAGTGTATGACGCCACTTGCCACCGTTTTCTTGTTCCTTGCGTTTAAGGACTTTGTACATTTTATCCGCAGCTTTATTGTACATAGACTGATGAGTGCTTTTATCCAGCCAACGCTTTAGATCTCCCAAAGGGCCATCTATTTCATTTATGTCTATTTCATTTAATTTCATTACTAAATTTACTCATGTCAAAACCAGTTTCTTCGTCTAGTGAATTCTCTAAGAGCATAGCTAACCTATACGCTATCCAAAATGCCTGACGTTCATTAGTACTGAGTCTTTTTTCTTCATGTTCTTTAATTTTTTGTACATAAAACTCAATATCTAATTCCATATTATTTTTTCCTACCTGCACAATGTGCTTTTTGGCTAAAGCCTTTTGGGTTACTGCAATCTATACTTTTCTTATAACTTGCACTCCATTTTTCATACATGTCTTTTACATCATATGTACTAATAGGAGCATTTTCTAAATCAACTTCTTCTCCAAACTTGCGTCTATATACTGTTTGGCGAGCTAGATCGTCATATGCTTCTATTACGCCTTCCATCATTGCGTCCAGTACACCATTATTTAACAAATATTGTATCTGGCGAAAATCGCTTGGTTCTCCACTTGCTGCACGTTTTGCTAAATCTGCAAACTTTTGTGCTAAGTTTTGTTGCAGTCCTCCTAAACTATATCTACCCACACCACGGACTGCTACTTCTTTTGACATAGGGTCTTTGATTTTACGATCTTCCACTGCAAACTCCTGATTACTTGTTTTAAAATCCTTTTTGCGCATTACTGTTTTTGCAATAAGGTCTAATTCGTTATTTTTTTGATCCCAACGTAAAGCAAACGGCATATTAATATCAGTCTGTAAATCTTTCATTACAGCTTCTGCATCAGGTCCCATTCTTGCAATAGCTTTACCCCAACGTTTTTGTTCTTGCTTAAACAACCGTGTAAGTTCTCCCATGGAAATTTGTTTGCTATTACGCTGATCATTTACACGATCTAAAAAGTGTCGTGTAAACTCTACGTCTATACCTACCTTTGCAAATAATCTATCTGCAAATATTTCCAACTGATCTATATCAGTTTGTGTTAAAGGATTACTCATGTTGATTTCTCATCTATTTTTTTACTTGCGTCTTCTATAATTCGTTTTATTTCATCTTGTTGTAAACAATTAATACCATGTATTGGTATAACTTTACCGTATTCTATTATTAATTTACGTACATATTTTTTTTGTTCTTCTGGATTCATGGCAGCCACTATACACTCTTCCCTAGAATCAAATGTAGGGTTTGTAAAGATGTAAAAATCTCCATGTATTGTAGCAAATAATACAACCATTAACCACTTCATATAGCCACCGCACCTGCCTCAATTAATATTTGTCTGTTTGCAATATGCTGTGCTTCAATATCGTCTTTACTTTGACCATGATAACTTACTGCATAATGTTCGTCAATCATTTGTTGATTTATATTTACACCATCCAAGTATGCTGTGCCTAGAATTCTTCCAAACTTGCCTTTTTCGTTATCTAGTTCTGTACGAACAATAATATCTTCTGCGTTGTTGATTTTTTCCACCAAATACTCTTTACTAGCAAGTCCAAACTTCTTTTCTGTCAAGTCTCTTGTACGACTTTCTGGGGTGTCGATACCTGCCATACGGACACGTGCTTCTAATAAAACATCAAATCCAAGGTCTAAGATACAATCAAATGTATCGCCGTCTATAATTTTTTTTATACTTTTTACTCTATAAGCAAAAGGGGTTACTGTGTCAGTCATCTTCTCTAATCTCCAATACTAAGTTTCCACTTCCTTTAATAAGCCTGTGAAATTTCTTAGCCTCTATCCAATATATGTGGTGTGGGATAAGTTCTACAGGTAATTCGTTATCCATTTGTAGTTCCCATCCTATGCCACTTTTTACTTTTACTTGTCTGTTACCTCTGTCT
>Ga0181410_1001302_pt1 | contig 10657 bp, 8 predicted proteins | sample 33SPOviralmetaG_FD_130112 | JGI IMG/M metagenome (GOLD analysis project Ga0181410, IMG submission 130112) | Marine viral communities from the oligotrophic San Pedro Time Series (SPOT) site, San Pedro Channel, CA, USA - 33 SPOT_SRF_2012-06-20 | ecosystem: Environmental > Aquatic > Marine > Strait... | reverse complement strand
TCTGCTGTACTTGCTTTGAATTGCCAGTCTTTCATTGTCCATGGCTTATTAAATATTTCAGCAATACTTGCACAACTTGGATCAATATCAAAACTTCTAACTTTATCTATTTCAAAGTCATTCTCAAAAAGCATTGTACTTAATGTTGCATACCAACCGGCACATAAAAATACTGTACCTAGTTCCGGATCTAACTCTTTAAGTTCTCTTATTAGCCATGCTTTACTTTGTAACTGTCCTCTAGCAAAACAATCATTCCATATTTCAGTTTTGTTTACAAAGAAGTTTTTAAATGCGGCAACAAATTGTGTATCAGTATAACGTTCTAATACAGGCCACAGTTTCCAATCATTATCTTCTGTAATTAACTTACGAAGATCTTCATCATCAACTAATCTAAATATACTATAAATATTTTGTTCTGTAACTGCACGTTGTAAATCTTCATTTACATCAGGCATACATCTAAAAATACTATGTAAGTTTTCTTCAACGACTGCTTTTCTTAAATCTTCATACTTAGGTCCTAGCACTCTAAATAAACCATTTAAATTATCTTCAGTAAGTGCAGTTCTAAAATCATCAAATGTACCATTAGCAATAGTTTCATCTTCAGGTATAATTCTAAAAATACTTCTTACATTTTTTTCAACTACTGCTTTTCTTAAGTCTTCGTACTTCTCATCTACAAGTCTAAAAATACTATGTAGGTTTTGCTCCATAACTGCTTTACGAAGTTCTTCATTTGCATCTGTTAATTTAAATAAACTAGATAAATCTTTATCAATATAAAGTCTACGAAGTTCTGCTAACTTCTCAATGTGAGGATATAGCAATTCAAATCTATCTAGTAGTTCAAATTTTTCCATTGAATCTATCCTTTAACCAATCAAAGTCGTTAATATTTTTTAACTCATCAGGCCCGCAAGAAAGGCCAAACTCCATACCAGCGGTAGCACCTGCCATAGCATAGTCCCCATATGGTCTATCGTGTCCCACGGTTCTCCAAGTTTCAAGTCGTTTTTCGTTTTCTTCATTTTTACCTCTTTCGATAATGTTTGAAGATAGTTTAGCACATTCTCTAAATGCCGCTTTCCAAGTATTCCATTCATCTGTATTAAATGCTGTTATATTACTTATCACTTGTACAGCCTTGAATTTTGTACTGATACTTGTAGTAAAATCTACATTCCATTTAGTTGCTTCACGTAAAGGCTGTGTTGGAAATAACTTTACACCACCATAACCGTATATTAATCCATTGACAGGATTCTTACTACGCCATACATGAACAATATCATTTTCCCAAATATCTGGATAGTAGTCAAACTTAAAATTAGGAGTAAGTTGTGCATCACCATCAATTACATAAACCATATGAGTATCTGCTAACAATGCCGCTTGTTTGTGTGCATTTAAAATACCTTTAACACCATCTACTCTTTTAGCATTAGGAATAAGTTTTTTTAAATTATCAAAGTTCTCATCTGCATTTGGTTCGAAGTAAGTCAACATAACAACATCAATTGGAACATCTTTACTTGCTCTTGCACGTTTTACATTTTGCAACTTACCAAAAGTATTCTTACTATAGTTGTTACCATTTGTATCAGTATCTTTAACTGCTAGTGCATAGTTCTTAGGCACAAGTTTTACACTATCATAAATGTAAGGCAAGTTACTAATAGGGTTAAGTTTTTGCCAAACGTGTACATGATTACGTCTAAATAAGTCTGGTGTGTATTGTAATTGAAATTCATCTAACAAGTCTGCATCACTATTAATACACCAAAAGTATTCACTCTTAACAGTATCTAAAACTTTCTTATAACATTCATCTTGAGTAGCACCATTAACAATAGTTGCACTAGGAAGTCTAGTCTTAAGTTTTTCTACATTGTCTGCATAATAGTTGTCTGGAGCAATAATAAAGATTTCATAGTTTTCATTAAACTCACCTGCCGCATCAGGCATCATTTTAATTTCAGGTAGTTCAAACTGCTCTAGTTCTGTATCTGATACATCAAATGTTTTCAAGTAATTCTTTGGCCACAGTACCATTCCTCTATGCAACCCTTGCCCACTGCACCAAATGTGTGGACCTTTCCAAAATATTCTAGCAAGTCTTTTTTGATTATCACCTTCTAATACTTCAACATCAGTTTCTTCAAATACGTCATTACGTTTGTAACCACGCCAACTATCGTAAACTTTAAAGTTTGCTTCAACTGTAATAAAATGTTCTGTTGTAGACTGTTCTATAGCATTTTTAATTGCACCACTAAAGTATTTGTCTTTGATAATCTTTGCTTTAGGAAAATGCTTGTAAATAGATTCTTCTACTTTACTACCACCTAACAACAAAATAAAAACATCTACATCAGGGTATTCTCTTTTTATTCTTACAGTAGATTTATTTTCTTTGTGTTCTTTAAGCATACCTAATGTATATTGTCTAACAGGCAACTCGCCTGGTTTATTTTCTTTAGGAATAAGACTAATTACTTTATCAGACTCGTCATCCATAAACTGATGTTCATATTGTTTCCAATCTACTTGTTGGTAATCATTATCGTCAACAAAAAAGTTTGTATCAAAATCTAGTCCGTGCCAATAAAAATCAAAATCGTTATTTGATTCTTTAGGATAGCCTTTGTGCTTGATAATATCTATGTAATGATACTTTGCAGGCATATCAACTTTTAAATTTGTACTAACTGTATTGCTTGAATGACTTTTGCCGTTTAAAAAATAGTGTGTGAAATGCTTTTGACTTTCATCTTTACATACAAAGTCGTGTAACAAATCGTATTCACTTGAGTGCTGAACTATATATTCAGTTCCTGTATCTTTTATAAAGTTGTAAACACAGATTAAAACTGTGCCAGTTATTTTATGATCAAAACTAACATTAGTTGCAACATTACCTAACGCATTTAAGCCTAGAGAAATATCATAATCGTCAGCAAGTACACCATCAACAATAATGTTAATCTGTTGCTTTCCATTTTTAACCTTTAAATCGCTATAACTAAAACTCGTAGTAAAGTAATTATAATTGTCTACAGTTTCTAAAGTATACTCTTCGTATTGAATCATTGCCTTCTTGTATTCCCATAATGGATTATAGTAACGCCGTCAATTGGCTTACATTCCCTCCATGGGTCTATTATAACAGATCCTGCAACAATGTCAAGTGGAATCGTTATCTCACTACCATCATTATCTGGATGATCTCCTTGATAACTGTAGGTTACAGAACTATTGTGTGCCAATAGATATATTGCTGGGCCTAAGTCTTCTGGTGGATAATCTCCAGTACCAGGATCATAATAAAATACAGGCATTGGTTCATCTTTTAAATAGTGTCCAACTATCATACTAGGACTACCATCTAAGTAAGGTGTTTTAGGTTTATATGCTTTACCTACAATAACATACGGCAGTCTATCATCATTCATATCCATCATAAACTTGGCCATATTTTCTGCTTGTTTTTCTCTAGCAAACATAATTGCTTCAAACAAGTCATACCCAATATCATAATGATCAGCCATCCAACGTAGTGCAATATTATCACGTGGGTGACAAGCACCTCCATCGCCCATGCCTGCTGTCATATATTTAGGTCCCATAATACGCATATCACTTTTGCGTAATGCATCTGTTACAACATCTACATTAATGTTTCCTACTTTTACTGCAACGTCTTGGATCATATTTACTAGTCCAACTTTAGCACTAATGAATGTATTGTAGAAGATCTTAATTGCTTCGCATTCGTCCCAAGTACCAATTACATAACGTGGACTATTTTCCATAACAGTTTTATAAAAGTCTGTTAGTTGTTTTGCATCTCCAGTTTCACTTCCATCTTCTGTACCAATCATAACCATCTCAGGATTAACCATATCCCAAGCAACACTGCCCATTGCAATCAAATAAGGATTGTATACAAATCTAGTATTAGGTATAAGTTCAACAAACTCTCTTCTAGTAGTACCTGGAAGTACTGTACTAATTAAAACAAGTAATTGATTCTTATTCATATGTTTGTTTGCTTCTGTCAATACACTTTTTACAATATCATATGAAAAATCTTTAGGCTCTAAATGCATACAAGGTGCTCTACCGTCATACTTTGGATCATGTGGAGTTGGTACAGCAACAAATACAATGTCTCTATCCTTTACAGTATCCTCTATTGTTTGTTGTTGTTCAACTTTTCTTACAGGCTTTTGTTCTACATCATACCCATAAACACTATGTCCTTTTTCTGCACAGGCTTCTGCACATTCAAGTCCTAGTTTTCCTATTCCTATAAATCCAATTTTAGACATTTAATTTCACCTCAAAGTTTTGTGCTTGTTCTATTAATTTCATTCTGTTGTCCATGAGTCTTGATTCTAAGGACTTGAATAATTTGTTACGTTTTTCTGTTCCATAAGATTCCATTGAAGATATAATATCAACTATAGAATTAATTCTGTTCTCATAGTTCTTATCTTTATACCATGAGCCGAATATATCATCAAATGTATCTATACCATAATCATGCAACACATCATATATTCTATCATCACCTAGTACAACAAAGGGTCTTAATCCTAGTATAGGTTTGTATGTTTTTTCACTAACAAAAACATCGCTATGAATAACTGTTTCAGTAACAACATTTAAAAAGTGATCACACCATAACTGATTATTACCTAAACTTAATATGTCATTTGGTATACCTACATCACCTGCTATTTCATTTCCAAGTGTATAATCTTTATCAACTTCTAATACTATAGGAAGTTTATCAAACTTACTTTTATTTTGCCAGTCGTCAAATGTTCCTAAACTTGTATGTCCTGCATCTAATAAGTTTCTTTCAAAAAGTTTTTCCATTAACTGTATTCTGTGATTGTGTGGCTTTCTGTTCAAACACATATAAGTTTTATGATTACTATTTAGAGTGTAATCAAAGTTGTCAGGCAAGAATCTATCTAAGTGTTCGTATATAAAAAACAACCAATAACTAAAGTAATTAGGTCCATAACTGTTTCCTACATGAACTACATTTTTGTTATTATCTTCTAAGAATTGATGTGCCGTTCTTCGAAGTGGAATACAATTAGTATTTTCCCAATCTGGTCCACTGTATACTATCACATTATCAAAGTTTTTAATACGTTCTAACTCTCTATCACGTTCTATCCATGTACTGTTTACAAAGGCTACACTGCCAGGCATTGTCATCTTTTCAGCAATCATATCTTTTACTTCACGATCAATTTCACCTATGATGTTATCTTCTGAAAATCCTTTTTCGTATACACCCATCATATATCTATTCCTCCAACGTACACTTTTAAATCATATTCTTGTGTAAACATTTTAGCATCTTGAATTGTATTAACAATAGGCTGGCCTTTAATATTTAAACTTGTATTCAGTACAATAGGACAACCTGTTTTATCATAAAATGCTTTAATTAATTTGTAAAAATCTGGGTACTCTTTTTCGTTAACAGTTTGTACTCTGCTAGTTCCGTCTGCATGAACGATAGCAGGAAACTCTTCTGGCTTTTTGCATTTGGCAATAAACTGCATATACGGACTTGTTGGATATGGCATATCAAAATATTCATTAACGTGTTCTTCAAGTATAGCAGGAGCAAAAGGTCTAAACGCTTGTCTCTTTTTGTACTTGTTCATTCTGTCTTTAATTTCAGGTCCTCTAGGATCAGCAAGTAAACTTCTATTACCAAGAGCTCTTGGACCAAACTCTGCTCTACCACTTGCTACTCCAAATATTTCATTATTCATTAATGCTCTTAATGCAGAGTGATGTGGATAGTTTCCTTCTATGTTGTGTCCTAATAACGGACTAGTCCAATTAAGTTGTTTTCTTAAGTGTGCCGCGACTGCACCTATAGCACTACCAGCATCTCCTGGGTTTGGCATTATCCATATTTTATCGTACCATTGTGATGCTTTACCATTTGCAACACAATTTAATGCACAACCACCTGCCAATACTAAATTTCTACTAGGTAATTCTCTACGCCAATGACTAACTATTCCATCAAAGATTTCCTCATATATTTCTTGGGTAGCGGCCGCAAGGTCGAAGTAGTCTTGTTCCGTTTTAATATCCGGCGCCCAACGTGGGCAACCTTTGTGTAAATTAATTTTAAAATGTACATTAGGCATTCCCCTTAAATTAAACATATCAGTTATGATTCTTGCTTTATATCTTTTAGGATCACCGTATGCGGCCATACCCATTAAAATATATTCATCCTCTTGTGGTTTCAAACCTAGTCGTTGTGTCATTGCACTATACCAAAGTCCGATACTATGTGGATACTTTTGTGAATAAACTTGTCTAAGAACACCGTGTGATGCTTTCCAAACTGTATATGTTTCAAACTCTCCAATACTATCAATAACTATTACAGTGGCATCATTAAAATTACTTGTATAATAACCAGCAGTTGCATGAGTATAATGGTGTTGAAAAGTCTTAAATTTCTTTACTTTTGTAAACTTTTTAATATAAGACTTTGGCATATCTTCACTTGTAAATGCCCAATCAAACTGTCTAGAAGTAAATTGTCTTAATTTTTTAATCAGAGGTTTCTCATAATAAAATACTGCATCAAATGGTTTATTATCATTGTGTAATAAACAATCTTCAATTAGACCTTTATCTAGCCATGGGTCGTTTTTTATTCTGCTATATCTTTCACTGTGGCCAGCAAATAATATATCACCTTTGTCGTTTACGACAGCGGCACTAGCATCATGACTTTGAGCAGTAATTCCTAGATATGTTTTCATTGAACTTCCTGATTATTTGTGTAACAGTATTTATTCATTAATCTGGTACTTTAACTCGTTAAGTGGTGGTTTTAAAATAAATACATTCATGAACTTATTAGTACACAAACATCTTTTAGTAAGAGCAGAGGTAAAAACTCCGATTGTCAATAAGAACAAAGCGATCAAATTTTTACGAAAACTAATAAAAGCAATCAATATGAAAGCAATGTATGGACCTACAGCATCATACTGTAAAATGAAAGGTAACAGAGGGGTTACTGCATTTGCAATCATAGAAACTAGTCATATAGCAATGCATATATGGGACGAAGTAAACCCTGCTTTAGTACAATTAGATGTATACTCTTGTGCGGATATGGATCCACACAAAGTTATTGAAATACTTAACCAAGAACTAGAAACTGTAAAAATAGAATATAAATTCTTAGATCGCGATAACGATTTCAAAGAGATTACTTCTTCATAATCCAGTCAACTAAATCTTGCCATTTTTTACGCTTATCGCAATTAATAAAATGATTGCGGTTATGGACTAACTTATCCCTTATGGCACTTGAATTGTATATTTGTTCTTTCTCAATAAAGAAGTTGTAATTCTTACACCAAGCAATAGTTTGGTCTAATAGTATTTGAGTTCTAGTTGACTTGGCAGGTATACTATCATAAGATTCATCAAACAGTTCTGGAAATGTTGCATACCCATCTTCTCTTAATTGTTTTAACAATCCAGGCGAACCTGCAATCATAAACGGATGATAATTAAGCATTGGTTGGTATAATTTTTCTGTTATAAACACAACATTTTCTGGCTCTGCATCTTCAAATGTAGTTTCCATAATAAGACTAAAATAAGTATCTAAGTAATGCTCTTTAATTAAGAAACGTTGATTAAGTCCATCACCTATAGTACTATCATCCATGTCGTGTATAATTGGTGTCTTTGCTAAGAATATTTTTGCATAGTGTTCTGACTGCCTAGCATCTCGTGGTCTAAAAGTACTGAACATACCTTGATAGACTTCAGGTGTAAAGTATCTATTAACAAAACTTACAATGCCATCATCTAAAACTTCATTGCGTTCTAATTCTGCCGCAAAATAAATTCTGTGTGTTCTTGGATTAGCATTTCTAAACAAATACTTTTTAGGTTTCTTAACGTTAACAGTTTTAGCAAACTCTTCTTCTGATATTAGTTGCTTACTAATCTGTGCAGGTGTTAATGCCATTCTGCCTCCACCTTTCCAATACATTAGTTCACATTCATGATAGTAATTAAGTTCAAAACTATTCATACCATATGTTTGTAAATTCTTATCCCAACCTTTGCCGCCATTTTTGCTAGTAAACCATTTGTAATTGTTTTTAATATTCAAATCACCAAACACAAACTTAACTTGATCAATAGGAATATTCATATCCTTGATGCAAAAATCTATTATTTCCATAAAGCGAGGCATCTGTAAACTGAAACCTTCTGTAGGAAAACTTATTAAAAGTTTAATTGGACAATCTTGATTTTTTATTTTATCTAATACACTCTCGTCAATGTGTTCAAAGAAGTTATGATATATTGTTGCTTGGTCAATCCATGCAATTTGAACTATGTACCAACAGTCTTCTCCGTTCCATGTTTCTGGTGTGAATATCTTGTACGGAATATCAACTTGTTCAAGCATATTTTCTAAGTATCTATCTGCAACACCACCTGCTTTGTGTTTGAGTTCGTTTGTTCTATATTTCTCAGGGATACTATTTGGTATGTCTGGATGTGTTTGATAGAATAAGTTGATCATTATTTAAAGATTCCTGTGTTAATAATATTTGGTACAATAAACTTTTCTATGTATTCAGCATGAGCCTGTTTATCTGGATGGTTATCATAACCATCGTCCCATTTGTTAGTGTTTTCTAAATTCCATTCTCTTAATCCGCCAAACTTATTATGAAAATACCATTGTTTCCAGTCAATTAAATTGTACAGATATTTGTATTCTTTGTAGTCAATTACTTCATCAATAGGTCCAATTATATCTCTAAATGTTAGATTAATAAGAGTAATCTGATTTGCTTTGCAATACATTTGTACATAATGAAAATCTTCTAAACTTTTAAAGTTGAAGTAATCACTTGTATGTACTTTATAAAAGTTATCAAAGTAATTGTCAAGCATTTTATTTTCTATATCCATTTCAGATGCATCAAAATCAAACTTTCCATAAGCACCACCGGACTTTGCCCAAGCAAATTCTAACTCATTTTTTTCAAGTTGCTCGCCCCATTCTCCCTGTCTTTTGTAAGTGGACAGTTCTGTTGACCATGGCTTTAAGTTTTGAAATACTTTTTGATCAATTAAAATTTCGTGTCTTGAAGGTCCACTCCACATAACAAACACATGAGAAACTTTACTACCTAATTCTTTTTGTCTATCTATTTCATAAACAATACTTCTAGCAATGAAGTCATTGCCTGCTCCGTGTTTAGCAATAACTTGTGCCTTATAAGCAGGAAATATATCTACCATTTGTCTTGCCCAACTGTCGTGCATTGCCGTAAAACTACAACCTGCAAATAAGACTATTTTTTTATCCATTTATTTACAGTCCTTTTTGTAATTTTTTCTTTAAGAAATAACTTTTTATTATTAGTTAATCTTTGTTTTATTTCATCGTTGTTAAGTTTATTTTTTTCTATCTTATTGATTAAGTCTTCTAATGCTTTAATTGCACGTTGAATTCTAATTACAAAGTCGTTTTCATTCTCGTATGAGTTGTCAACAATATCATCAAATGTATCGTATCCTTTTTCTCTTAAATGATTAAGTATCTGTGTGCCGCCAATATAAATTGGTATATGACAATTAGCAATAGGCTTCCAAGTTTTCTCTGTAATAAATGTACCTTTTTCATTATCGCAGTATGTTTCTGTAACTAAACTAATGCTAGTGTTTTCATATAAATGAAAAGCATGGTCTCTGTCATTTCTTGCAAGTTCGTTATCTGATTTATCTAGCAACAATAACTTTTGATCATAGAATATTCTTTTGAGAATAGCGGTTGTTTCTCCTCCAACAATATTCATAAAGTTGTCCCAATTAGTTTTGTTTGTAATTTGTCCGTACCTGTTTAAGAAACTTACATAGCCTTTGTCAAATACTTTATTCTTCATTAGGTAATGTAAAGTTAAATATCTATGCACATCTGGTCTTCCATTTAAACAAAGAAAAGAAGGTTTTAAATCATGTGCATCGTTGAGTTGTATATTTAAATCATCTATTCTAGTCTTATAATCAAATAACCAATAATCAAAATACTGGCCTTGTGTCCATTCTTTATTGCAATGTAAAACTGTACCTAACTTTTCAAGTTCTTCTATGCCTTGTATATATTGTGTATCACCTTCCGTGTGGTGAAACAAAACATTACTAACTGTGTCCATAGTAATATTTGGGTCTTGGTTTTCTAATATTTCTACAACGTTAAAAGTATGATCGCCATCATACCAATTGTCTAGTTGTGTAACTAAACGATCACTAGGGCATAGTTCCATACTAGTTGTAGGTGTTACTGTCTGAGATTTATTTCCAAAGTAAGGCACTTTCTCCTCCTCCTTTACATCCATCTGTATCGCATTTCTGACAAGCAGATAGACGACTTCTATTTCCTTGTAACAAAGTTTTTCGTACTCTTGTAAACATTTGGTTCATCCATATATTACTAAACGTATCTTTATTTACGTTACCAAAAGGTAGTTGCTTTCTTGCCCAATCATTACAGCATAACAAAACATCACCATTCCAATCTATAAATGCCTTGTACATTGGCATA
>Ga0181410_1001301_pt1 | contig 10660 bp, 16 predicted proteins | sample 33SPOviralmetaG_FD_130112 | JGI IMG/M metagenome (GOLD analysis project Ga0181410, IMG submission 130112) | Marine viral communities from the oligotrophic San Pedro Time Series (SPOT) site, San Pedro Channel, CA, USA - 33 SPOT_SRF_2012-06-20 | ecosystem: Environmental > Aquatic > Marine > Strait... | reverse complement strand
TCTACTAAGTCTTTGATACGTTTTTGGAAACCTACTGTATCATCACCAATATAAGTTGGATCAATAAAACTTGTTCCACTGTTATTTGGATATGTAAAAATTGCTTTCATTAATAAATCCCCTGTTTGCCGCGTCTGTTGTATGCATTCTGAATAATACCTTCAACTTGCTTTTTGTTTTTTAACAGGAATTCTGTGCCTGTTTGTGTGTCTATTGCTTGTATAGTTATATTTACCGCAGGTGATTGACCAGTCATTTGTGCCATTGGAGTAATAGTTGCTGGGCCGTGTATAACCTCAGGACCTGATTCTCCTGCTATACCAAACTTACCTGCACCTAGTCTGCCGCCATCTGCAAAGAAGCCGCCAAATAAACTACTGCCAATTGAGCCTAATCCCAATGGAAGACCTCCGCCTCCACCTCCGCCACCACCAAACAGTCCACCAAAGAAGTTACTGATACCTGAGAAGATTCCGCCAATGCCGCCACCTGTGCCGCCTCCACCTAATCCACCAAATATTGAACTTAATTGATTACCACCACTTAGTGTGTCTTTGATTAAACTACTTAATGTTCCACGCCATAAGTCTGCAAAACTATCAAAACTTAAATTACCATTTGCTAGTCCGTCTGCTAGTATTCCGTTGAAATCATCATTGAACTTATCAACAAAGTTACCAGTGCCTTCAGTCATTTTCTTAGTTGACGTTGTAACACCTTGTTGCATTTTGTCATAGTCTCTTAAAACGCCTTTGGTTGTTTTCTTTGTTAATCTAGTTACTTCATCATCTTGTATAGTAAACCATTTGATAATTGCTTTAACCATGTCTGGAATAATTGAGTTATCAACTGCTTCATCTTTCATTATATTGAAAAAGCCTAACACTCCGTCTTTCATGCTTTTGGCTTTTTCTTTGGCTTTGTCTGCCATGTCAGTGAATACGCCGCCAACACTGTCTTTTAATTCTATTGCTTTGTCTTTGATACCTGTTAGTGTTTCTTGAACTTTAGTAAAGAAGTTAACAATTGTTTCAACAATACCTTTGAGTCCTTCAAATGCAGTTTTTAATCCTGGTATTGCACTGTCTACCAATGGTTGTATTGCTTCAGCTACAAATCCCAACACTTCAAATACTTTGCTTAGTATAGGCCAAACAACGTCTGTTAGTATTGTTCCAAGTAATTGAAATACTGGACTAAGTGCGTCTAAGGCACCTTTAACATTTTCAATGATAGTTGGCAACTTGGCCATAATATCTTCTGTAAATTGAACCAGCAAAGGTAGTAGAGGTGTAATGGCATCAGTCATCATTTGACCTAAGCCTTCTTTTAATCTACCAATATTGTCATTGAATACTTCTGCGTTGTTTGCCGCATCTAAACTAACAATGTTTGAGTTAGCTTCCACATCTTTGAGTGTGGCTTCCAATGCTTCTGCACTGGTGTTAAGACTTGCAAACTGTGTTTGAATCAATGGACCTGCACGTCCACCAACAACTTTAGCAAAGTCTTCTGTTGTAATTTTGCCTTCATTTAAGGCATTCATCATAGCTTTAAGTAGCTCTGGTCCGTCCTTGATGTCACCATTTGCTTTCTTAATACTGTCACCTAGTTTGTCAGTAACAGCAGCAAATGATTTTTGTCCTTCTAATCCTGCTTTTAATCTTGTGTTTGTTTGGAGCATGGCTCTATCAAATGTAGCAGCGTCAATACCTGCTTCACCCATAGCCTTTTGCATTATTTGGAAACCTTCAAAAGCCTCACCACTTGCGGCCGCTCCAGCTGCCCTGGCACTTTTAGCTAGGTTATCCATTGAATCAATTGTTTCTTGGATCTTACCTGCTATTGCCATAGCACCCATTGCCGCAGCGGCAATACCTATTGCAGCTTTAAATTTACCAGCACTTGCTGTTAAGCCACCTAACCCTGCGTCAACATTGCTAATACCTTTGTTGGCTTGACTGGCATCAGCTGTAATTGTAATATTATGATTAGTAGCCATAGTTATTATTTCCTCTGTTTAGTTTGCTGTTTATAAACGTAGTCATAGTATTTAACCCATGCTTCCATCTCATACCCAGTGACATTGTTCATCACCCAGTTGACACTTTGACCTAAACTTTCTGCTATCTTAAAGATAAACATCATGTCTAGATCATCTGTTAGTTTCCCAAGGCTTCCTTTGCTGCTGCTTTTGCCTCATTCATTTCCGCTACTACACGGATTATAACTTCTGGATCAACTTCACGCATGAAAACAACTTTGTCAGCTGGTGAAAACATCTTTTTCCCATCTTCAAGTAACGCTTTATTCAATAGCGTTTCTACTAATGCTTCAACCATATTTCCTTTGCCGTGTAGTTCAATAATCTTTTGTTCTACTGCAAAGTTGGTTGCTGCTTTAAAATAAATTGTTGCGTTCCACTCTGGAACTTCTATTTTCATCATATCTTGTGCTAAGGCACTACGGAAGTGTCCTCTTGCGTTGTCTAATACTGATGTGTTTGTATTTTTATTGCTCATTTTATGGTTTCCTTGTTCTGTTTAATACTGGTTTGACAATTCCTTGAGGTGCTTGTCCACTCCAACCCTTGTCTAACCTTTCTATATACGGTATGTCATTTCTAATAACAATTTTTTTACCTTTTGTTTCAATAACTTTACCCATTTTTTCCACTTGCTTCCAGCCGCGTTGTGCTTGGCCAGTCTGGATAGGGGTGCTTGAGACTAAGTTAGTGAATAGTCTTGTTTGATATTCATTATAATCACGGGCAATTTCTTTCAATAGCTCTTTACCTGCTTTTGTAGAAACGCCCATGACTCTAATTTACCTTACGGTGTTAGATCTGTTGTTAATGGTCCAGTTCCTGAGAAACTCAAACTTACTGTTTGAACATCACCAAGACTTGCACTATTTTCAATAGACGTAACCACAGCATTACCTGAAAAGCTCATACCTGCTTGAGCGGCATCAGGGTAAAAAATAAGAGCTACAGTAGTTCCTACTGCAACTTCATTTGCTGCCTGGCTTGCTGTTGAATCTGTGAAGTTAGCATCTGCTGAACCTTCCCAAGAAAACAACCCTGCCTTGTGTTCTTTCCAAGTTGAACCCATAGCCGCACACTCTAATACTTCCGCATTTTGTGAAACTGACCATGATGTTAAACTTGCAATGTTAGTGCCTGCAACTGACAGAGCACCATCTTTTCCTGCATAACATGTCATAATATTTCTTCCTTATGTTTGATTTAATTGATAACAATACTCTGTTGTGAATATCATTCTACAACTTGCAAAAGGGGCACTTTCACCAGTTGTTACAGCCTCAACTCTGCTGAGTCTTATATCTTCTACAGTGTTAGTTAATGTTCTATCAGTCATTAGTGTATTTTCAATAGCCTCCACAGCAATATTCCGCTGTGTGTCTCTAGATCTTCCACCAATAATTAATACCACTGCTATTTCCATCATGCCTCTACGTTGTAACCCAGTTGTTCCCATTGTCATACTAATATCTTCAATGTCTTCATCTGTGGTTTCAATGTATACGGCAGGAAACGCTGTTTTGGCTAGTTCATTAGGATCAATAGGATCCCTTTCAACTTTTCCTAGCTTAACACTACGTTGACTTTTAAGTAGTTTAACTACTTCTACTAGTATATCTTCTCTACGTGCCATTATCTATACAACCTAGTTTGACTTACTTGTTTAACATCACTATTATCAATAGTTCCGTCATTATCAAAGTCATATTTTATTCCAACACCAAATTGTAATTCCCATTCTTCAGTAAATCTATCTTTGTAAAAAGTTAGTTGCTCTCTAAATGGATCACCTTCTGGTCTAAACGTTGAAAGTCTTGGTAGTATATAGGCATACATTGCTTGATATACAGTAGTTTTGGTCCACTGTGCTTCAACTAATTTACTACTTGCAAATTCACTTCTAGCATAAAATTTATTCCACCACTTGAATTGAATCATGTTGATAACATCAGTTTCAGCCTTGGCCAGTTCTTCTGTCCAATCATCAACTCCTTGTTGAAATACTTCCGGAGCGTATTCTTCTAAATTTGTGTTTGTAGCAAATGCCATTTATCTTCTCCTGTAAAAGTGTTAGTGGACACTAGGCCCACTAACATAGATGTTTAATCTAATTAAGATGCGTCAATGATTTTAACACCACGTGTTGCATCAATTGCCTTAGCGCCCATAGCCATTGAAGCTACTACGTCAAAACCAACTGCTGCTGCACGGCGTTCAATCTCAACATTCATGCTACCTTGTGTAGCAATACGTAGAGCATCTGCACCAAATACACACATTTTAGGATTTTCTGTTCCTGTCCATACTGTGTTGTTTAAGTGTGAACTAACAAAAGTTCTAACACCAGCAATAGTTCCTACAAAACCGTTACGTAAAGCTTCAGTTTGGAAGTCACCACCAGCGTAAGCTGTTGAACCAATAGCTGTCATAAGAGCCGCATAAGCGTCTGTTGAAACAATACCATATAGTTGTCCACCTTCACCAGCGCCACGGATTGTAGCTACTGCAGAAAAGATCTCATCTAGATCTAATGCACCTGCAGCAATTTCTTGTGTTGTTAGGTCTTTCATTTTCTTAGTAACTTCTTGGTCAACTGCTGTTGCAACTGCGTTACCTAAGATTCTGCCTACTTCAGCAGTTGAAACTCCACCTAGGTCTCTGATTACAGAACGTGCTGCAAAAAGATCTAAGTTCACTTCATTTTTTGTGTTAGCGGCAAGAGTTGTTGCAAAATCTGCCCCTGGGTCTGTTTCAGAACCTGAAACAATTGAAGCAGTTACTGATCCCATAACTGGAACTTGTGCTGTTGCACTTCCAGCCGGAACGTTTACTACTGGAACAATTTGGCCACTTATGTAAAGTGATTGTTCTTGTGCTGCAAATACTGTTGCAGCCTTTGTGTTTACCATCAGTGCATCCATGTTGATGCCTGATCCATATTCATTAGCGTAAGCCATAATATTTTATCCTTTTATATTAAAAATTAAACTTTGCCTGCTACTTTCATCTTTTTATAGATTTCTCTGTGTTCAGCATTGTTCATATCAAGTTGTGCTAGATCCAAACTCTGTGGATCAGCGTTAATTGTATTGCCTGTTGAGCCTGCACCACTAGGGCCGGCACTTTTGAAGTATGTATTACTTGATAGGAATTCTTCTACTAGTTGGTGAACAGACATTGGATCAGCTGAATCTGTATATCTTTGTTTACCTTCTTTGTCAGTAACTATTACGTTACCTTCAGAGTCTAGTTTAATACTTCCTCTCAATAGTTGAGCCACGTGATCAGGTGCAACACTTTTACTTTTGCTTGCTGCATCAATTAATGCACCATCAATTTTAATACTCTCAAGTTCAGTTCTAAGTCTAGTGATTTCACCGTCTGACTTTTCTTTCTGCTTCTTGAGAACACCGTTAAAGTCTTCCTTTTTGATCAGTGTCTCTTCCTCAACTTGCTCTTTCAAGCTCTTGAGTGCGTTGTATTCATTTAAGTCAACATTTTCAAACTTTTTGTTAACTTGGGCAACACGTTTGCCAATAAGCTCATTTACTTCTTCTTGTGTAAATGTCTTAGCGGCTTCAACCTGGGATTCTGTATTTTGGCCTGTTGCTGTATCCCCAGTGTTTACAGTTTCAGTTTGCATCTCTGCGCCATGAGTTTCAATTGTCATGTCAATATTCCTTTATTAAGTTAGGGTTGGATACTAAATGTATCTACTTTCATATACGTTTATTTATCCTTTTAGTTATCTTCAGATTCTATGGGAACCCAATAGTGTCTGCAATTGTATCCGCCTCTTACTACAAACGGATCACCCGGCTCTTTACCAGTCCATCCACTACTATCCCATACATTTTGTATTTCATCTGCTGACATTCTAGTGCCAGCCATTCCTTGACAAAATGGTCTTGAAGCTGCGTCAGTGGTTCCTACATACTCAAACTGTTCTATTTTTAATTTAGTAGCTCTTGCTTTAGCGTAGGTTCCATTGAATTCACCAACAACATTATCAACTTTAGTCTTCAACTGTGTTGCCACACTTGCGGCTGTGTTAACATTGCCGGGTAATTTTCTTTTGATGTTTGCTACAACACTGGCCAATTCTGCCCCGGTTGCACCTTTTTTCATCATCTTATTTAATTTTCTTTGTTCACGTCTTACACTGGGATCTGCTGATTCCATTTGTATTCCGCTGATTCTTCCTCTTACTTGATTAACCAAAGCCTGTGTTGCCACACCTGCTACGGTTCCAAGCACTATTGTTTTTACAATATCTTCAGCACCACTGTTCATTGTTGTGCTTAATTCATTTGCACTTGTATCTAATAATGCACTTTCAGTTAAACTGTCTTCTGCATCAAACGGTGCTGAACTTTGTTCTACAAAATCTTGACTCAACGCACTAAGTGGAGTTGCTGAATTTTTTAATTCTATACTATGAGTTTCAAACGCTACCATAACTTGTGGTCTTGTCATGTCTGGTGGTAGAGCTTGAGCTACAATATCTGCAACTTCATTTTCTAATGCCTTTACATTATCAAATACACTGTCTTGCATTTCTTCTAATGCACGGTCATAAATTTTATCATGCTTTTTAACGTTAAAAGCCAAAATTATTCACCTTCATGTTTGTAGCCTAGTGCTACATAACCTAAATGTTCTTCAACAGTTTTTGCTAAAACAACGTTGCCTGTGTTTGGTTCAATCATTTCATGTGGTTCAAAATCTGGTTTATTCATGTCAGTTAAGATTTCACTTTGTATTTGATCATCATCTACAGTAAGTGCAACAACTTGTTTGCTTATTTCATTTTGGAACATAAGATTGCTAACGCCTGCACTTCTTGCCTTCATTAAAAAGTCTAGTTCTAAATGTTCATCTCTCATGTCAAATGTTTCTGGATAATCAATACTAAAACCTTCTGGCATGTTTAAGGCTTGCCAATCTAACCATGTAATCCACATTTGATATTCTGTTTCTTTTAGTGTGTCTGCCATGTCTGCCAATTTAGCATTAAGTAATTGACGTTCAGTTTGTAATGCTACACCTGACATTGGTGATCCTGTTGTTGCCTGTATTGCACTGGTATGTGTCATACGTTTAATACTGGCTACACTATTTTCAATTGCTTTTAGTATACTGTCTGTTGTTGAAAGACTTGGTGATAACAAATAAGGTTTCAATCCTGGATCAACGCTTTCATCTAAGTTAAGAATACTACCTGCACCTGCTACAGCATCTGTGCTTGTAGGCTTAACCAATGTAGGGTGTGAACTAATTCTTAAATGTTGTTCAATTTCACTAGCACAATTGTAGATAAACTTTTGTTGGTTAGCCACGTCTGCAATCAAACTAAAGCCAACACCTTTGGTTGGACTCTTTAGTGGAGCATGAAACACAAAAGGAATGTAACCCAATGGGTTAGCGTATTCTTCACTGTAAATTACACTATCATATGAACCTTGTTCATCTTTGCTTACTTTGTATTTTTCTACACGGTCTTTGTGCCAACAAGTAAATGTTACGTGTTGATCATTTTCTGATTCTCTTACTTTGATGTATTCAAGTTCCATTTTACCTGCCATGTTACGTTCATAATACCAATCTAAAACGTTTTGTGGCGTATACATAGCCGCATAAGCACGTATGCCTAATTGAATTGCTTCAGCTTCTGTTTCTACTTTGTAACTTGGTTTGTCAATTAAGATCCAAGTGCTTCCGTGAACCATAGCCAAATCATTTGCACTTTTTAAGAAACTGTCTATGCTTTGTCCTTCTTGGTCTGTGTCATACAACCAAGCATTAACCAACGGGTTGTTGATTAACAATCCTAGGTCTCTTTTAGGTAATGTTCTGAATAAAAAACTACGGTAGATATCTACAGTAGTTTGCACATGGTTATCTAATGGTGTAGAGTCTAATCTCTTTCCATATTGATCACCTGGCGCTTGGTTCTCACCAATGTATTGCGTTAAATAACTACCATTCTTATACAATTCACCACCCACGTATGATTTGTAATGATAATTAGCCTGTTCAGCCACAGATTTGTAGCTAGGATGGGTTTGTTCTATTTGTTTTAATGTTAACATATTATATTTCCTTTATAAAGGTAGTCATTCAATAATGATCAGTTATTGTCACTCTATATCAGTTATTTATCCATTTAATAATGACCAAATAACTGAACTCCTTTGCCAACCTCTGGCTGTGGTCTTCTTATAGGGTTTATCCAATGCACTAGATAGCCAAGAGCATCATTCATGTGATCTAAGTTTCCAGTCTTGTCTGGAACCTGTGTTCCTTCTTTGTAAACTTGAGCACTTATGCATTTTATTAAGTTTCTACATCTTGGGTCCACACTTAATTTAACAGTGCCGTCCGTTGCTTTAAGACTTGCGTTCACTGCCGCTATTCTATCTTTCACTGGTGGATTGATATTCTTAACTTTAAGTGTGAACCCACTGTTTCTTAGTATGTGATGGTCACTGGTATTTGAACTGGTCTTACGTGCTTGACCTGAAGCATCTGGATACACCCACAATCTATTGTTTGGGTATCTATTGATCAGTTCTTCTGCCATTTCAAATGTGTTTGAACCTTCCATACTAATCTCATCTATTACACTTATTTCATTGCCATTAATTCTGGCTATGGCTGCAACCAGCGGGCTTACGTTAAAGTCCATTGCCACATGTAATATTTCATTCTTCTTAAATTCTTTATCTTGTTTGCGGATATGAAGGCTTGCATCCCAATTGTAATATATACTTCCTGAGTATTGTTCAAAGCTGGCTTCATATTCTTGTCTAAAACTTTTCTCATCTAATTCATTGCGGGCTTGTAGTATTTCTTCTTCTAATACATTTCCACCTTGCAGTGTAGTGTATTGAAAACTTTTCCAATTGTCTTGTGCGTGAGCACCTGCCCACAATTCATATATCCAACTTCCTTTGCCTTTGGGCGTTGTAATGAATAACCCACTACCTTGTTTATCACTCAGTGCTGGTCTACAAACTTCAGTCCACATCTTTTGATCAATCATTGCTGCTTCATCCATGATCAAATAATCCATGCTTACACCACGTAAACTATCTGGGTTGTCTGCACTGCGTAAATAAATCTTTGAACCATTTATTAATGTAATACAAAGATCACTTTCATTTATTTTCTTAGCCCATCTGCAACGTATAAACTTTTCTTTTAGGTCATCCCAAATAATTTGTTTGGCTTGCCTATAACTTGGAAACACTGCAAAGATATTTCTGTTGGGATATCTGGCATGTTTTGCAATTTCATGCATTGCCAAAAAACTCTTCCCCCAGCGTCTACCTGCAACCACAACCTTAAATCTGTTGGGGTCATTGCTTACTTCACGCTGAACTTCACTTAGTGGCATTACAAATTATCTCACAACTTTCACTGTCTGTGTATTCTCCATTACTAAAGAATGTTCTAGTTACTGTGTCTCTTTTAACTTGCCCACCTTCAACATAAATTGTTTCAAGTCTTTGTGTCTTTATCTTTCCATCAGGTTGATCCAATTTGGTATCCCAATGGTCTGAATTCATATGTCTCTTCATTTACTTTTCCTTGTTGCTTTTTGAACCCACATATAAGCCAAACCAGGCTGCGCCTGCGCCTACAATTGTAGATATAAAGCCTGCTTGTGCGTTGCTAGGATCTTCTAAACTCATAAACCATTGTGTTGAATTATAAAATACAACCATATAGAATAAGATTAGTAGACGTGGGATTATTCTCCAAGCATCTAAATGTGTGGGGGTTAATTTCATATTAGATCAAGCCAGTTAACATTGGCCAATGTGTCCAAGCATAATAAGCCAAACCTATTACACCTAATACTATTGCCCACTTAATTAATTGTTTCTGAACTGTCTTAATACCTATCCATTCTTTAAAAAATTTCATAATGTTTCCCCTTTGTTAAGAATATTACTTGCCGTATTTTTTCTTCTTCTTCTTTTTATAAGCCATTTTTGATCATCCCTATCACTGTTGATGCAACCAAGATACCTAACACCCACCAAATGCGGTTGTCTATTTTCTCAATTGCTTTAGATTGCTTTGCCATATCAGCTTCCAAGTGTCTCAAATGGTTGTCTTTGATCACATCAATACTGTGTTTGATTTCAACAATATCTTTGCTGTTTTGCTCTGTGACTTCCGCCCATTTGTTTTCTTGTTTGCTCATAGTAAGCTATCCTTTGATTTATGTTATTAGTCTGTCCAAGGCAAGATAGTTCCCGCCTCTTCATCTAATGGAGCATCTGTTTGGTTAAGAACGTTTTTACCTAGCCATATCTGCATAGTAACATTGTTCTTTTCCATAGCGTTTCTCCATTGTGCTCTACGTAATGCAATCTTACCTTGGCTTTTGCCTTCATCAATTACATCCCTATAGTTCCTATTTAACGTATCTACACTCACGCCTAAAACGTAGGCCATTTCTTTGATAGTGCATTGTATTTCACATAGGTTGCGTAATACAGCTTTGTCTACAATCTTCTTTGGTGCACCTTTCTTTGGTGCTTCTGGTTTGTCCTGTTCCATTTCAGTGTTGTCCGCATTTTCATTCATGGTAGAACTCCTTTA
>Ga0181410_1001299_pt1 | contig 10662 bp, 10 predicted proteins | sample 33SPOviralmetaG_FD_130112 | JGI IMG/M metagenome (GOLD analysis project Ga0181410, IMG submission 130112) | Marine viral communities from the oligotrophic San Pedro Time Series (SPOT) site, San Pedro Channel, CA, USA - 33 SPOT_SRF_2012-06-20 | ecosystem: Environmental > Aquatic > Marine > Strait... | reverse complement strand
TTAAATGATTAACGAATTCGTCTGTGTTTAATGTTTTAATGTTCGTCATTATTTTGATTTAAAATATTATTAATTTTTCAAATCAATTTTTTTTCATAATCGTTTTCAAATATCAAATCAATTATCAAAATGATGAATTACTTTATAAATTTCTTTAAGTAGGTTTTTCATAAATTTCTTTAAGTAGTTTTCGTTAATTAATATTTTGGGGGGAGACATTTTGAGGGGGGAGACAAAGCAGCGTCAAAAGCGACGGCTTAGCAGCGATTTGTAAAGCCCCTAGTGGCTTTTCTCTATGTGAGGAGGCTTTTCAAATGTGCTGCTAAGCCGACGCTTTGTCTCTGATTTTGTGTGGCACAGGTTATTGGCCTAGTTTATTATATTTATATTACTATTATCTCTATTATTTCTATTAAAATTTAGAAGGAAAATAAAATATATATATATAATATAAAATGAGTGAAGAAGACGACGAGGTGATAGATGTGCCGAAAAAGGTTGAGAAGCCAAAAAGGACACGAAAGATGACGCCTGAAACTTTAGAAAAGTTGAAGGTTGCTAGAGAGAAGGCGAAAGAAGCACAGCAGAAAAAAAAAGAAATAACAGATATGGAGAAAGCAGTCAAGGCGAAAGAAAAAGAAATTAAAATTAATAATATTAAAAATAAACACAAACAACTTGTAGCACCTGAACCTGAAACCACAAAAGAAGAAGAAGAAATAGATAGTGATATTGAAAAGGAGGCAGAAAAAGTTGTAAAAGAAAAAAAAAAGAAAAAGAAGAAACCAATCGTGATTGTTGATGAGAGTTCTTCTTCAAGTGATGAAGATAGTAATGTAATTTATATAAAACGCAGAAGCAAAAAGAAGCCGGAAAAATCGGCGAATATACCGATACCAGCACCACAGCCACCACAACAACCACCGCCACCACCACCACAGCAATATGTAGCACCGCCATTAAAACGGCAAGTTCCAATAAATCCTTTCCATAATCTTCATTATAAACAATATTAATAATAAATAAAATATTTTTATATATTATAAAATGCCTATACGCCATACAAAAACTTTTCAATCAAAAGGCGAAGAACGACGATGCCCTACAGACCTACACGGCAAGCTACGAGACCCACGATGTCGTGTGCAACAAAAACCATTTGAACCGCACAATAAACCGAAACCTGAACCTAAACCTGACCCAAATATTCCAATCACTCCAATCAAACCTGGCCCTAAACCTGGCCCTGGCCCTAAACCTGACCCAAATATTCCAATCACTCCAGTCAAGCCACCAGTCAATCCGCCAATAAACCCACCTGCACCTGAACCATCTGGTGGGGGAAGTAGTTTTACTAATGATGCCGTAGCAGGTTTAATAGTTGGAGGAGAACTTACAGGCTCTAGTTTAGGTGCTGGTGCGGGAATTTTAGCGAGGAGAGGATTAATAAAAGCATATAACGCAAAAATGAAACCAACAGAGGAAGGCGAAGGTGGTGAAGGTGAAGGCGGCGAAACTGAAATGACTGATATTAATTATGCTCCTGGCGCAGAAGGAGAACCACCAATAATGGACGAGCCAGTTCCAGATACATCTTTACCAAAACCAGCAGGAAACGCTCAAGATATGGACGCCGAGTTTGACCCTCCAGATGAAGTAGAAGGTGCTGGAGATGCTGGGGAAGACGCAGGAGATGCTGTATTAAAACTTGCGAAAAGTGCTGGAGGAGATATTGAAATGGGCGAAGTTGATAGTGATGCGGTTAATATTTCTTTGGACGGAGCGGGTGATACGGCAGATGCTACAGATGCTGTATCAGATGCTACACAAACTCTTTCTAAGGGTGTTACCAGTTTTGGAGATAGTGTTTCTCAAATGTCGTCAAATGCGGTCAAAATGGGTGCGCGAGCATTACAATCATTAAAAGCATTAAAACCAACTGCGGCAGCTGATGATGTTGAGATGAGCCAAAGTTTATTAGGTGAGGCGGATACAGCGGAAGAAGCGGCAGAAACCACAGCAAGTGCAGATGCAGACACAAGTGATATACTTGGAAATCTTGCGGAGAAAGCATTTGGAACGATGGCGGAAGATGCTGGTGCTGGGGCGGCAGAGGGTGGGGTTGAACTAACAGATTTAGCGGCAGCGGCAGGAGAAGAAGGAGCTGGAGTAGAGGCAGCATCAGGTGCAACTGATGTTGCGGCAGCGGCAGCGGCAGAAATATCTGGAGAAGCGGCAGCGGCAGGGGCAGCGGAAGTCACCCTAAACACAGGTGTAGATGTAGCGGCAGCAGAAGCGGCAGCGGCATTAGGCCCTGATGAAGCGACATTTGGAGCGGCAGCGGGAGTTGCGGCAGCAGTAGGTGCAGCGGCAGGAGCGGCAGCGGCAGGTGGTATATTAGCGTCAGTAATTCCAGCGTTTATTGCGGCACATAAACAAAAACCATCTGCTACAGTATTAACCTCTTCTCAAGAAACAGCATCTATAAAGGCATTACAAGACGAAGTCGCAAAAACACCAAGTGTGCAATCGGTTATTACTATGGCGAATAAAGCCGTAGCAGATGGAAGACCATTATATAGTGTATATGACGGAACTAATACAACATTAGTAGCTCAATTATCATCTAGCGATTTAGCACAGGCAGCGGCAAGTTATAAACAAGACCCAAATACATTTAAAGGTGTATCTCCTCAAGTGCTAACAGCTATGGGTTTAAATCCAGCATTATCAAATGGTGTTTTACCGAAAACTATAGTAGATAATGCTATTCCGTTCCTTACATCGGCTTTAAAGGCTGAAGGAAAAACAGTAAATCAAGCTAATTTAGCTACTATCGCCCAAACAATATATCCCCCATCTCTGTTTCCAGACCAACAAATGACGAGTGTATTTAATACTAATGTATCAACACCACCAACAGACGCACAGGTTGATGCTATAACAACCGCTAATCAAACAACCGCATCTGCCGACCAATCTGCTGTAAGTAAAGCTAAAGCAAATGTAGCAACCGCAACCGCAAATGTTGCTACAGCTAAAGCAAATGCTTTAGAATATAATAATACATTATCAACGGCACTAAAAACCGAATATATTAATGAATATGTTAATACAGTAGATAGCGACCGAGCTTCTGGTGCAACCATAAATACAGGTTCTTTAATAAATCCAAATTCATTATATAATACTTTAGCTATTACTGGAGGTGGTGGAACAGCACCGACCACAAACCTACAAAATGTTGAAGGTTTAACATTTGTAAAAGGGCAACCTGTATTCTCATCACAATTAGAAGCACAGGCAAACGCAGGAACAAACACAGCATTAACACATCTACAAAATTTACAAACAACTAATTTACAAGCACTTAATTTACCAACTCAAGCACAACTAGCGGCAAAGGCAGCGGCAGCGAGGAGAGCAGCACAAGGTGCTACTTATAACGCTACAGCAATTAAACCAAAAACACCAACACCAACACCAACACCACCACCCGCACCAGCACCAACACAAATAGCTAACCCTAATCCAGCATTACCACCACTATCGCAAGCAGACGCTCAAGCACTTGCGGCAAGAAGATTGGCTATGGGTGCTACATATAATGCTATAACGCTTCCAAGCACACCTAACCCAACACCACCACCAACTACAGGAACAGGTGGAGGAATAAACCTTGGCCCTCCTCCAGTTGGTTAATTTATAATAGTTAAAATTAGAATACTTTTTTCTCTCTATAGTATAAAAATAAATGATGACTAAAAATGAAGATTTAAAATTTGGAATGGAAGCAGAGGATAAGGTATTAACACTTTTAAAAAATAAAATAAATAAAAATATAATTAAAACATCAAAGTTCCACACATTTGACTATTTTGATGCTTCAAATAATACATATTATGAACTTAAAACAAGAAGAGTAAAACATAATGCCTACGCTGATACTATGTGTGGTGTTAATAAATTAAAGTGGGCGGAAGAACACCCAGAGAATAAATATGTTTTTTTATTTAAATTTACAGATGGTTTATTTTATCATAACTGGCTATGTGATAAATTATATGATATGAGAGCAGGTGGAAGGTGTGATAGAGGGAGAGTAGAATTATCTAATTATTTTTATATAAAAAAAGAAGATTTACAAAAATTTGAAAACCTTTAGGAATAATTAATTATTTAATAAAAATGATTTAAAAATTAAAAATAATATATATGTAATATATAAATGACCGAATTAGAGAAACTGATTGCTTCTGTATCTGATAAATCCGTAAATACTCAAAAAGCATATAAAACACAATATAATAAATTATTTAAACTTTTAGATAATGAGGTAAATGAAACGAGTGAAAAAAAACTGATTGAAGTGGTGTTAGAACAGCAGAACAATAACCAAAAACAAGCACTAATTAACATAGCAATTCTCATTAGAAGAATATATAAATTATCTACAACAAAATTAGAAGCACTTCGTGAGAAATTAAAAGGTTCATTAAAAGAAGATGTAAAAGAAAAGAATGCTGTATTAAAAGATACATTACCTTCTTATGAGGAACTAATTGAATATACAGATTACCTTTGGGATAAAATGGAATGGAGGGATTATATTATTAATTATTTATTAATTAATTATCAAGTTAGAAATGCTGACCTTGTATTTGATATAGTAAGCAAAAAAAGAGAAACAAAAGATGAAACTAAAAATTATATGTGGATTACACCAAAAAAAGTTGTCTATACTCGTAATGTATATAAAACAGCATCAACATATGGTAAAAAAACCGATATTATTACAGACCCAAAATTTATTTTAGCGATGAAAAGAGTTTATGCTTGTAAAAAACGAGATGAGGAATGTGGCGAGTTTATTCCCACCCTATCACAGGTTGGATATTATATTAAGAAGGCGAGTTATAAGCAACTTGGTGAAGGTGCTTATGTAAAGATTATCATAAGCCATTTTAGAAAAGATTTTAGCAAATTAAAAGAGATTAGCGAGAATAGAGGCACTTCGCTCACAACTTTAGCGGAAAATTACGATATAGAAAATATATAATTAATTGCTTTTTTAAAAATAATTAATTATTTATAAAACAAATTGATTTAAATAAATAATATATTTGATATATATAAATGGAGAATATTACATTTTTTTGTAAAAGACAAAATATAAAGTTTTTACCTATAAAAATAGAAATAGAAGATAATAAAAAGACATATTTAGATTGGAAAAATCACGGCGAGAAATCTAAATGGGAAAATGGAAAAAGTAATTTTAAAATTACAGATTTTGAAAGGTATAGTTTAGAAGAATGTAATCAGATTTATGAAACCTATAAAAATGAAACAAAATATATAGGTATAGATGCTACGGATATACAACAATTAGATATAGATGATTTAACAGGTAAATACAAAGATAGCAAATTAGCAAAAGAATTTTCAAATCTCCCATATTATTTATCTTTAACAAAAAAGCAACCCCATTATTTTATGAAGACCAAATATCATAATAAAAAAATTAATGATAATATGAAATTAGATGATGGTTCAGTATGCGACCACGATGTCCTATATAAAGGTTGTTGGGCGTGGTGTAGAACCGACACTATGTTATATAATGGTAATAATAATATGGAATATAATAAATGGGATAATATAACTCCTCAAAAATCACCGATTAAAAAAGATACGAAGAGAGAAAAAGTAATTGAAAAAGAAAAGAAAGAAATAAAAGTTAGTCAAGAGAATATTCAAATGGCGGAATTAATGGATATAAAATATTTTACAGGATATGACGCTTGGTGTAAAACAATCTGGGCGATGAGAAATGCTGGGTTTGATTATAAATTTTGTATGAAATTATCTTCAAGAGTAGAGGAGAAATTTGATATGGTAGAGTTTGACCGAATATGGGAGAGTAAAACAAATAAAGAACAATCAGGATTGGGAACTATTTATTATCAAGCAAAACAATCAAATGAAGAAGAATTTTATAATATTAAACTTTATAATATTGATGTTCCTATATTTGAAAATAATGAATATAACATAGCAGAGGTTCTTCTCTCTGTGTTCGGTGATAATTTAGTATTTTATAATGATGTTATGATGGTATATACAAAAGATAAGTGGCGACAAGACCCAAAATTAGATTTACTTCGTGTTATGATTAGTCAAGAAGGAAACAAATATTATTCAAATATATTATCTATGTTATATAAAAAAAGGTCATTTTTAGAGGACACAGACCCAACATATGAGGTATTAAGAAAACAAATAAATACTATAGCGGATATATCGCAACTCGTTTTAAAAACATCTTGGAAAAATAATATTTCAAAAGAAATTCAATCATTAGTAATAAACAGACACGAAGAAATAGAATTTAACGCAAATGGTAATGTAATAGCGTTCAAGAATAAAAAATATAATTTTACTACAAAAGCGTTTGAACCAATATTAAAAGAAGAATATATATCATATTCAACAGGATATGATTGGGTAGAACCAACGGAAAAAGAAGTAGATAAAATAAAACAATTAATTTGTGAGATATTCCCGAATGAAGAAATAAAACAATCTTATTTAAGTATTATGAGAACCGCTCTACTTGGTTATACAAAAAACCATTTTATTGTAGCAAATGGTTCGGGTGGTAATGGAAAAGGATTATTAAATGAATTATTAATGTTTATGTTAGGTAATGATTATTCTTATAATGGTAATATATCTGTATTAGTTGATAAAATAAAAGGAGGTGCTAATCCTGAATTAGCAAATATACACAAAAAAAGATTAGTTTTATTTAAAGAACCAAATCAAAAGGATAAAATTCAATTAGGTAATTTAAAACAATTAGTTGATAATGAAAGTATTAATGCTCGTGGTCTTTTCCAAAGCAATACAAAAACCGAATTATTAGCAACTTTTATTTTAGAATGTAATAAAAAATTAAATTTTTCAGGAGAAGTAGATGAGAGTGAATATCGTAGATTTATAGATATATTATTTGAAAGCACTTTTACAATAAATGAAGATTTATTAAATGATACAAATTTAAAAAATGTTTATAAAGCAAATCAAGATTATAAACAAGTAAATTTCAAAAAAGAATATTCTTGTGCTTTATTTAAATATATTATAGATAACGCCAAAGAAGATGTATATATTCCAGATTGTGTAAAAGAAAGAACAAAAGCATACATAGATAGTAATGATACTTTATTAACTTGGGCGACACAAAAATATATATATGAAAAAGATACAAAGAATTTTATTAAAGTAGCAGATATGTATGTTGAGTTTTTAGATAGTGATGAATATGATAGATTACATAAATCAGCAAGACCGACAAAAGCAATATTCTTAAAAAATGTTGCTGAAAATAAATCATTTAAGCATACATTTCACCCAAAGAAAAAGATGAATAAAAAAGATTATAGAAATATTATTTTAGGTTGGCGGGAACTTACGCCAATAGAGAAAGCAGAAATGGGAATTCAAGAAGAAGAAGATTAATATATTTAGGAAAATAATTAATTATTTATTTAAAATTAAATTGATTTAAATAAATAATATTATATATATATATAAATGGAGAATAACTCAAATAGGTGGTTTTTCAAATGTGAAAAAAAAGATTATGATACTAATAAAAAAGAATTAGTAAAAATATTAATTCGTGCTACAAGTGAAAAAGATATGGAACATTTTAAATCTATTTTTCCAGATAGTGGGTTTTGTCGTAAAAATCAAGATACAGAAATTCGTGATAAAGTTCATTTGAATAAGTTTTATACTATGAAATATGATAATTCACAAGCAAAAGATATTATCGCTTATCATACTGTTTGTTATATAAAGGAAGATAATGTCGCTTCTTTTAAAAAAATAATTGAAAGTTCATTTAAAAAAATTACATTTAAATATTCTAATAAAAAAACCATTACTTTAACAATTAATCCAAAAGAACCAGCAAGAGGTTATTGGACGACGGAACAAGACGAATGTAATAAATTTCCAATCAATATTATTTCGTATGGACGAGCGAATGAATATGGAAGAACGCATAAGTTTTTGACTGAATGTTGTATAAAGCATAATATGTTCGTTGAAGAAAATGAGTATGATAAATATGAGAAATGGTATAATCCAGAATATTGTAATTTAATAAAAGGCGATAATTTTTCAGAACAGAATATGGGTTCTACACCTATGAGAAATTATATTTTAGATTATTGGAAACCATCTTTTGGAAGAGTTTGGTTATTAGATGATAATATTAAATCTTATAAACGATTGTATCAAGGTAGTAAAAATACTATTAAATCATATGAAATATTTAATTCCATAGAAAATTATATTAAGAATTATGATAATGTCGGTTTAGTATCTCATAATTTTAATCCATTTGTTAGTGAAGGAGATGCGAGAACGGTTATTGTAAAAAATGGTAAATGTTTTTCTTCTATGTTAATAAGGACAGACCCACGTTTTCGTTTTAAATATAAATATAACGAAGACCATTTAATTTCTATGGAATATATTGAGAAAGGGTATTGTAATTTATGCTTTAATAATGTTTTATATGATAAGAATACATCAGGTAATGATGCTGGTGGAAATCGCAAAACTCTTTATGCTAAAACAAAGGAAGATGATGGATATACAGAAAAATATCAATATTTTGAGAATATAGTATTTGGTTTAATTAAAAATAAAAAAATAACATTAAAAGATAAAGCAAAACCAGAGCAATTAGTTAGTCGCTCAAAAACTATGAAATCAAAAGCAACGCACGCAGAAGTCAATTATGATATGTTAGATAATCATAATAATGAGGTTGAATTAATTGGTAAGGAATATATTGAACCACCAGAATTAATATTTATTAAAAATAAAGATGACGATAATTCAAGTGTATCAAGTGTAGAGATACAAGACAATTTAGAAGAAGAACTCAAAGATGAAAAAACATTATATATAATTAATAATTTTATGAAAAGGAAGAATGCTATTGAAGAAGAAGAACAAGAATTAAAACGATTATTTCCAACTTATTTTTAGAGCGACATCAGTTCTTTAATCATTCTGTCCCTCGTCCAAGATTTATATACAATTCTTTGATTTAAAAGTAATTGTTTTTTTAAATAATCTTTTGAATATTCTTTGCTATTTCTTAAATCATTACAAAATATTTTTTTAGTATAATTTTTGTAAGCACAACACCCGTAAGTAGAAGCAAATATTTTGTTTCTTTTTTGGTTAATGAAATTATCTTCATAATTGTAGTAGCCATATTGAAAAATCCAAGGAATTCTCCAACGTTCTTTCGCAAATAATACTACATTATAATCTTTTTTTAATTTATCATACCAAAATCCCTCTTTCTTGGATAAAGATTTAGTAATTAAACAACAAAACTGACTATTACAAAAATCTTTCGGAATACTACCATAACGGTGCTTCTCCCTTATTTCTTTAATAGTATTATAAAAAACAAATTTCCAAATGTGTTGTATAATCTCTTCGGGAAGTCGGTCAAAATAGGTTTTCATTTTTATTTCTTTTTACAATATTATCATAGAGAGAAAAAGCATTTCAATTTTTTTTAAAAATAAAAATAAAATAAAAAATATTAATTTTTATTTTATTATATTTTAAATAAATATTTTTATTTTTCATTCTTCTTTATTTTTTCATAACATTCCAAACAAACTACACACTCATTTTCGTCACCACAACCAATATCTTTACCACAAATTATTTTGGTATTTGTATCATCGGTTATTTCTTTACCACAAGCACAACATTCACACCACTCATCTGTTTCATCTTCTTCTTCTTCGTCTTCGTCTTCCTCGCTCTCCTCATCTAATTCACACATCTGTGAAACCATAAGGGAGGTGGGATAAGGCATTTTTATTTCTTTTTACACTATTATCATAGAGAGAAAAAGCATTTCAATTTTTTTTTATTTTAAAAAAATAAAATAAAAATAAATATTAATGGCTCATACAATAGCAAACTTTGAACTTATCCAAGACAATACTGCGGTTGAGATGCTTTGGGAATTATTATCATTTTATGAAGAACCAATAAAATTATTATTATATAAATATGGTGAATATTTAGTAAAGAAACACTTTAGATATGATTATTATATTTATTTAAATGAAACTGGAAGTGAAAGGTAGAGAGAAAAAGTATTTAAATTGAAACGGATTTAAAAAAAAAATTGAAACGAATTTCTCTCTATGATATAAGATGAACTATTTAGAAATGTGCGATTATTTCATAGAACATAAAAGAAAAACGAATAATCTTTTTGATATGATTAATAAACTTGGAAAATGGGAAGATTATGTTGAAATGGAATTAGAAAATGGTGATGCTACGATGGAAGAGATATATACCATATTTTATTGGGAGAATGATAAATTAACATATGGGGAATGGTTGATGAATTGCGTCAGAGAAACAGATGAAGTAGATGAAGCAGATGAAGCAGATGAAGCAGATGAAGCAGATGAATAGAGAAATATAATCTTTAAGTAGTTTTCGTTAATTAATATACGCCAGCGACAAAGCGTCACTTTTGCCCCCCATTTGTATTCTCCCTAGTGGATTTTCCCTATGTGAGGAGGCTTTTCAAAT
>Ga0181410_1001297_pt1 | contig 10662 bp, 20 predicted proteins | sample 33SPOviralmetaG_FD_130112 | JGI IMG/M metagenome (GOLD analysis project Ga0181410, IMG submission 130112) | Marine viral communities from the oligotrophic San Pedro Time Series (SPOT) site, San Pedro Channel, CA, USA - 33 SPOT_SRF_2012-06-20 | ecosystem: Environmental > Aquatic > Marine > Strait... | reverse complement strand
TTTCTAAATTAAGTAAAGAGATATTTCCAGAGGCTCCTAATACTTTAGTAGATAATCCCGATTTAATTAATAATACTGAAGTTATGAAAAAAGTAGCTAAGAACTATTGGAAAAAAATATCTAGTAAAGTAGATTTTTCTAAAGAAGATTCTATGGACAGAGTTACAGATATAGTAAATAAAAAGGATATACATAGAGAAAGACGTAATGAGTTATTTAAAACATATTTACCTAAATCAGTAGCTAAGAAAAAAATATCTAATGAGTCCGGTTATATAATAACAGACCAACAACTACAAGAAGCAAAAGAAAAAACTAAAGGTAAATCCTATAAACAATTTGCCGAAGAAATTAACAAATTTAAAGTACAGGAGTAAGTATGAACCTATTAGAAAAATTAATGAATACTAAAAAAGGCGGTAGAGTAAAAGACGAAGGCGTTAAAAAAGGTAAGAAGTCTATTGCTGAATTAATTGGTATGAAGAGAAAGAAAAAGAAATGTAAGAGCTGTGGCGGTAAAGGCTGTAGCAAGTGTAGTAAGTATTAATGGGATTATTTGATTTTATAAGTAACATATTTAGTCCAGCTGCAAAGATAGTTGACGAGCTTCATACTTCTGATGAAGAAAAGCTTACGTTAAAGAATGAGCTGGCTAAGATACAAGGAAAAGCACAGGACCGAATCCTGGACTATGAAAGTAAGCTGGCAGAGTATCGACACAAATTGCTAATCGCAGAGGCTAATTCACCTCATCCATTCGTTGCCATGTGGCGACCCATCTGCTCGACCGCCCTGGTCACTATTATTGTGTTGGCTTCTTTTGGTCTTTGTCAACCAGGTCCCGAACTATACAAATTAGCCGAGATCTTTTTAGGGGCTTATGTTGGAGGACGTACCATAGAGAAGATTGTAAGTGCAAGTAAGCTAGGAAAGTAAGGAATATCACAGGTATATTTCGTTATCTTCTATATCAGTAATTTCTACTGGCTCTATATTATCATGACAATATAAGAACATTGCATTTGCTAAGGCATGAGCCATGTGGTGTAATCCTGTCTCTGGATCTTTCTTCTCCCCCATTCTCCATGCTTGAATATGCCTAAGTAAGGCTGCTTCATATCTATGGGGTTCTACATTCTTCCAGTTATATCTATCGTATTTTTGTGCGCCAATCGTTAAAACCTTAGCTAGGTCTTCTAGGGCATGTGCATCTATTAAATCATATTGTGGTTTATCTGTATCGAACTTCTTTCCTTCCATGAGTCTCCCTGTAATGGATCTGGAGGGTGTGTTTAAAGCCTAAGCTACCCTCCGAAATAATAACCCATATCTAACTATAACATACTTTGTTTCTTTAGTCTACCCCATCTTTCGTAGTAAGATAAAGTAAATAGATCTTCTAGATATATAGCTCGTTTACTATACTCTAACCACTTTACTCGTGGCATCTTTATTAATTCTTTTTTAACTATGGTTTCAACTTTTATACATCCGTATATAATTACTTCCATGTTCTCCACATCGACGAGACAAGGAATAAGAAAATCACGATTAGTAACATTTCTGAATAGTTTGTCAACATGTCCCACACCGTTACCACCATACTGTAGTATATAGGACTTACCATATTTATTAGCCGACTCAACGCATTGTGATTTACAATGAAATCTGTTACCAGAATTATCTGTAAGGTCAGCATCATAACTTTTCTTTTTAGTGTCATATACGTTAAAATCCGGTTTGCTAGATTTAATACCTAGTCGTTTAAGAGCCCTGGCAATACCTATCTCACCTAAAGCTCCGGTAGTAATATCGTGGGTAATCTTATCTAAACTACCTTGTCCTCTTTTCTTGTAGTGATCTATAGAAAGTCCTACCCTATCATTGGCGAACTGGGTCGCTATCTCCAGATCTTTTTTCTTTAGTTCTACTGTTAGTGATTTCATTAGATAATTCCTTCATCTTTTTTTCAGCATGCTTGAGTCTTTCCTTGACATACTTTATTTGAGATCGTAATACTGCATTTTCTCTTTCTTCTCTTTTTAGTCTAGTATATATGCGATTCTTATCATCAATTAATTTATCAATCATCTTGTCTCTGCTGTCGTGCATCTTCACTATTTTACTCATGACTAACCCTTAGGACACCAATCATAATGATGTGGTAATTCCAGTTTGTCGCCTCCACACTCGCAAATAGATGGCAAATTTTTATTCTTTAAGCTTTCAGTCCAGTTGACTAGGTCTTCTTCTGCACATGTTAATTCGACCTCTGGCATCTCTAACAGAATAACTCGGTATATGCTTTTACCATTGTAGATCTCTCTACCTACAATAGCTCCTAAGCTACCATCGCTAATCCCCTCCCTCGTAACTTTGACCCAGTCTCCTTGATTGAATTTCATTTACAATACCTGGATGAAACTGTAGATTCTACACTGATTTTTACATCAGGTACTACGAGTGACATTGAGTTTATCATAATTTCCTCCTGTAGTCCACGCATTTCTTCTGCTGTATTTTCAGGTACTTCCGTGATTATCTCATCGTGTACAAAGCCTACCAGCTTGTATCCTGCGTCCATAAGGTTATATAAGGCTATTTTAGCCCCATCTGCGGCTAATCCTTGAAAGGCTGTGTTCTTCTCCGCACAGTAGGTTGTATCAGCTCTAAGCCTACCTGTAAGGGTCCATACACTCCCTTGTTCTCCCTGCATATACTGCTTCATCTCAGGGAATGCATCAAACCATGTATTCTTCATGTGCTGTGCTTCATCTACTGTCAGGGTAATGTCATACCCCTTAGCAAACTCAATAAAGGTTTCTATACCTAATCCACCTGGGAATCCAAAGTTAGCAGCTTTAGCAGCTTGTCGTTGCCACTTCTCTACTTTATCCTCATCTACTCCGAATAAGACGGATGCATAGTATTTATGCAGATCCGCCCCTTCGTTTATCTTGTCTCGCATGACCGAGCTTCCTTGCGTGGTATATACGTGTTGAGCCAGTGTAGCAAGCTCTATAGCACTGTAATCCGTTATCAGTAAAGTGTTACCTTCCTCCGCTTTGAACATTGATCGTATTGATCCATCACGAGGTAACTGTTGTATATTGGGTGAGGAACATCCGGTCCTCCCTGTATTTTTTAGCAAATCATATCTTGGGTGAACGCGACTGCCAGATAACTTTCTAATAAAGAATGTAGTTTTTTCAGTCTTTTTGTAATCCAAGAAAGAAGCTATGAAGTGATTACCTTTGTATTTTTCAAGATCACTCTCCTTCATAGAGTAATCACCTTCTGCGGTTTTAGGTAACTTAATACCTAAGTATTCTATTACATGGTTATATGCTTTTTGATTTCCTTTAATGCCTTTTACAAAACCGTAACAAGACATCTTGGCATGTTGTACCTCCAGGGTAGCATTAAGTTCTCTTAATAATTCTTGAGCTTTATGTTCATCAAAACCAATACCATTTTTGTACATCCGGTTAAGAGCTAATGACCCTAACAATTGTATATGATGTGACAAGTTAGTATTACTTCCTAATCTAGTGATTTCCATTCTGAGTCTAGTAAAGCAATGGAAGGTTGCAATAACATCTTTTGCTCCGTACTCGAGGAATACTGAGGGTATTTGTTGGAGGGGTATTTCCATGAAGTCACTAAAGTTACAACGAATGTCGTTATCTTTGTCCAGCTCGATTCCAAGTAATTCACTACTGATATGAGCAAGGCTGTACTTACGAGGAACATTGCCCCCAGTAGCCAAGCCAGTGAGCCTATACATAATATTAACATCAAAAACTTTATCACTTTCTATCTGCTCCTTCAAAAGGTTTTTATCTTCCGTAAACTTTCTCAGTACATCCACATCGAAAGGTGCATTGGCAAACACTAGTGTTCTACTTAAGTGTTGTGTTAAAAACTTGTTTACATCGCACCTGTCAACATAGAACAGATTCTCCCCATCAAACACCTGGAAGGTAACAAGATCGGGAGTCTCTGTAAAAGGTTTTATAGTAGTTTCAGTATCAATGGCTAGAGTTCTACCTAACTCTTGTCCCTGCCAGAACTGTATATTGTACTCTATACCATTGAATAACATACTTACTTCCTACTGTATCTTTTAACTACGTTACGTGGCTTGTATCCAGGATTACTTTCAATCGCTGTATCTATTACAAGCTCCTTCCCAATGAATTGCTCCAGTTGGGTACTATCATTACCTAAAGCGTCGAATCCTCCATGGACACCAACAGACTTTAACATCTTATCAAGACGTTGCAATCCAATGCCTGCGGCTTTAGGGTTAGGGTGACTAATTAAGAAAGAGTCCCAAATCAATCGATTCTTAAACTCTCCATCTACTACCTGAAAAGATACATCTATTAGAGTACCATTTCCGGCTTTGGTTGATTTCTCACCTACCCTATTAAAGACGACTGTATAACTATCATCTGATAAAGGTTCGTAAGATTTCTTTTCACTTGACTGTGTTTGTACATTGTTTATCATGTATTCTCCTTGTGTGTGGCAGGTTACAAGTCAGATAAATTATATCTATAATTTTCTTTTTTCTTTTGGTATTCTTCATCTATCTCATCTAAAAAGTGTTTAGTCTCTAGACCTTTATATCTCTTTAAACAATCACATACTAAATCTATTACCATCATTTGATCCTCTATAGATAGATGGTCTAAGGTTTCTGTCTTTAGTATCTCATCTACTATGGTCATCATTGATGTTTCATTAAAAGGTTCTATCATTTGAAATTCTCCTTCATATATCTATATCTTGCTCGGCTCGTTAAGGCTCCACCTTTCTCAGTTACTTCCACAACAGTGCCAGGACCTTTTTCAAATCGCCCACTGTCACTAAGCACGTGGTTGTTAGAATTATTAAACTGATGATAATTCCTTTTTGCGCTAGGTTTAAATTCACTCAGTTTTCTTAGCTTTCTTGCGAGTCTTCCGTTCACTTTTAGGCTCCTCTGTCTCTTGTGGTGATATAGTAGCAGCACTTAATAATTGGTAAATATAATCAATCTTACCAGCCATATCCATTAATAGTGCTTGTCGTTCTAATTCTAGTTCTCTGTTATTTGGCATCTTTGTCTCCTCCTGGTAAAGCATTTAAAGCTAAACGCAATGTTAAATTTACAAATATCTTGAATAGGTCATACATTACTAGACCCTCAATAATTCTTAATGTCATCTCACTCATCGTATTCTCCTAGGTGCATACATTCTTCTAGTTCTGCTAACCTGTTTTTTAAATTATGTAACTGATTAGTCCATAATCTAACATCAGTAGATACAGGGTTTTGACTTAAATGAAATTTTACAAGCTTTATAGCATCTTTATAATCATTAATCATATAAGTTAACTCCTTTTTATTCATTCTTTAAAAACAGCCCAAGCAGGTAGATCTACTTCTTGCATCCCTTGTTTAAAGTATACACCTGTTTTCTCAGCCTCAGCAAGGGTTTTTATAGCATGCTTATACTTTTTTCTACCATTCTCTAGTAGTTCTTCACTGGCTTTTAAGATACCTACATCTCCATTCTGCTTATTAAGAAAAGCAAAAATAAAATCATGATCCTTCCCAGTGTACTCTTTAAATGCGTCCACGTATAAAGCCGCAGATAAATCATAATCGAAACGTATAATTGTTTTCGCTGCACTAAAACGGTCAACAGGGTCAGCAGTAGTCTTGACATCTATAATGGCTCCCTCTTTAACATAGTCAGCACGTACCTTTATAGGCATGCCGTCTAGCTCTACACATAAGGTATGCTCAGGAACTCCGTCTTCTATTAGTCCGGTAGTATCCACGTGTTCATTAAAGAGCTGTAAAAGATCGTTAGCTTGTTGCGCTTGAGACGCTGTAATAATTGTTTTACCTTCGTTAGCGGATTTAAATTCTTGATAGACCTTCCCCCTTCTAGTAGCTCCCTCAAATATAGCAAACTCTTTATCAGTTTGGTGAGGCTCTAGTATTATACTATGTACGTATGATCCAAAGTCATAGGCACTCTTGTAACCATCTTCTCTTTTCTCTCCCTTAACATATCTTTTATAAAACTCTCTAGGGTCCTTTAAAAACATCTTTAGGGTTGAACTAGATTTAAAATGCCTATCAGCATGATAATCTTCATTCTCACATTTGTTTACACCTAACTTTAACATTATACTCTCCTATATACGTACGATATCTTACCGTCGTGGTTAAGAGATACATACTCAATTTGACCTGCTTCTAGTAGATCTTCTAGTATCTCATTCCTTTCTTTCTTTTTTAAGAATCTTGTTCTATTGGATATTTCTTTTTTAGTAATTCCTTTTGCTTCTTTTTTCTCGATAACTCTTAAAACTTTTCTCATGTACTCTTCATTCTTATTACTGAATACACATTGCTCTACAATATTTTTCATATTATGGTAGAAGTATTGAACTGTTTGGTATCCAAAGGTAACATCGTTATGATCTACTGTAGGTGTCTGTTTATATATCTGTCTAGATATAGCGTGTATCATTGTTATCTTTAGCATTTGTTGATATAGTCTAGAGATAATTGGTAACATAACATCGTCACCCTCAGCGTCTATTCTTAATCCATCAAAGTATTCAAATGCTTGTTGTAACATCTGATTAGCACTTTCTGTTTTATCAATAAAGGTAACATCCTGAGCATGTCCTGCAATAACCTTATCTGATTTTTCTGGTTGATATGCTGCTAAGGTTTGTAGTTGTCCTAAGGTATTTCCGTCTACCCTTGTAGGAGCTTCTACTCTCCGAGCCTTTTTATTTCCATCTCCTATAAAAATAAGAAAACGTCCCATAAGACCTTTTTCAATAGCCGTAACAGTAACTCCCTCAGAGAGCCCTGTCGGGGTTGTTGAACAAAGGAGGTTCACATTAGGTCTTAAGGCACGTCCCTTATTTCCCTCAGCAGTTTGTCTACCAAGGAATATTGATGTTGATGTTGTATATAGTTCGGCTAGAATGTCTGCCATCTTGGCATTGTATGTGGCTCCTCCACGGTTAACACTCTTTAACATGCCTCCGGCTTCATCTACAATGTCTAACCGTACAGGGGACTCAGGTAGTCCATCCATTAATGATGCATCTGAAACGTAATCCCCACTTCCCAAAAGGTAATCACATTTTGCATCGATCAGAACTTCCTTGATTTTCTCTTGAGGTGCGTTCTTACCTGAGCCTGACGGTGCTACATTTAATAAATATAAGTTAGGTGCGACTCCTTCGAACTCAAACTTACGACCAGATAATGTAGCTATTAAGGATAAAGCTGCCGAGAAGGCAAAAGCTGGTTGTTCAATATAACTATTCTTTAGTATGTAATTCATGATTGCAGCGAGGACACCTTCCGGTTTCGGTAACTCTGGGTTGTTTGAGTTTTCTTGTGCCTCGCTTTTTAACTTTCCCTCACTACCCTCCGTTGGTAGGATTATATCTTCGTAAGTCTGATTAGCATTATATCTCTTACTGTTAAATGATGTTAAGTGAGAAGAGAAAAAAGCTAATGCATTAGTAGGAGCATGATCATTTCCAAATTCTTGAGCATCTGTAAATAAAGGAGTCTCATGATTCTCTTGATCAAACTTAATTAACTTATTAAGAATAACTGATAATTCATTCTCTTCTTTTATTACAGTAGCACAAAACTTTGATAAGGCATCGTTTCTTCCTTGAACGATTTTATTATAACCTACCTCAGCTGAGCCTCTATTTTTTCCTATTAATAAACTTTTTAATGTAGTTACAAGGTATATAGGAAATACGTCCAGTTCCTCAGGCTTTATGTTGGCTAGGGACTCACCTGACCATACATAACTATTGCCTGAAGGATGGACGCTTGGAGGTATTGTCGTCTTTTTTCCTGTGCTCAGAATCTCCAAAACTATATTACCGTTTACTTTTATATTATCAGTTAGAATACCTGGAGCCCACTTAAAAAAGCGTGTCCAGCCTTTACTGCCTACCTTTTCAACTTTGGAAGGAGGTACTATTTTCTCAATGATTTCAACTATTTCGGGGTCTACACAGTCTAAATCTATCGCTACTATTCCCGAAGCTTCTCCTAGACATACAGCTACATTAGACTTATCAAAACTATTTGACCAATTTTCTATTTCCTGGTCAGTAGGTTTATTAGCACAGTAGTTTGTCCATCCTTTAATAGCTGGTTGTTTACTCATAAACTTATCAGGAATTACAGAGTAACCTGCATCCGTAAACTCACGAGCATACTGCTTATATAAATTCATTCTTCATCCTCCACTTGATAACCACAAGCTACCAAGAATTTATTAAAAGCGTCTACTACATCACCTAATGTTTGACCATCTGTTTGTATTTCTACTTGCATACCATCTTCTGTATTATTTAAATTGTCAAAGTGATGTTTTGTTTTTATAAATTTAATCATATTAAAATTTAAAAGTTATTCCAGTGAATGTCATCAATGGAGTTATTGTTGTTGTAATTGCAACCTTATCATTTAAAGGTAGGTCTAACTCAAACCCCATTATAGGCATAACAGCATCAAAGGCTAGAGTTATACCTCTATCTCTAAAAGGTTGAGGGTCCTGGATATATGCACCTAATTTAAAATCTATAGATGCTGTTGGGTGATTAACAAGATTATAATCATAGCCGTAGCCAATAATAGGTTTCCTAACACTGTTCTCTCCTATCAAAATATTATGGTTATCAAATTTCATTATTACATTAGGGGCGGTCATCACGTCTGGTATAGCCGGCTCTAATGATAGAGTGTGGAATATTAGCCCACCAATTGTAAGTTCTGTTAACATGTTACCTCCTCCTCTTTATCTTACACCTAATTAAGTATGTAAGGCAAAGTATATTTACAATATAATTTACCAAACGAGGCATGTATATATCTTGTAATTCTACAATGCATAAACATACCTCACCTAGCATCCACAGTAACAGTAGTCCCCATGAACATCCTGTATAGCCCTTCCTTAGGCAATGAATAACCTCTGCAACAGCGCATAACGCCATGCAAACTCCCCCTACCCATCCTATTTCATTAAAATACACGTTATACATACACCTACACCTTTCTACGCTTTATAATACATCTTTTATACACTTTTACTATTTCAGCGCGCTCCCTCATATATTAATCCAGTATTTAAGTCCCTATAATCATTCATTTATTACATTTTTCTCTTGACAAATATTATATTTAATATAGATTAGTCTGTAGACGTTTAACCCTATCGGGAGATTAGTCTATATCCAAAAAATAAGTATCCATATCAGCTACATCCTCACCAAATTCTGACTCCTGCTCGTCTCCGAAACTGCAATCTATCATAAACCTAAGGTTATTCAACGCTAACGCGTACAACGTCTCGTGGAACTCAGTTTCTTCGTTTTGTATTGTTGCCCCTGCGGTTTCCACTTTCGTCAAAGACCGTTTGCACCTTGCTAAAATTTTCTCGTATTGCTGTTTTGTAGCACGCTCCATATAACTCCTCCACGTGATTTAGAAACTTTACAAAATTGTAAAAATTCGATTGTCTAAATACCTTAAATAACTGTTGCCTCTCCGAGGTTGTCAGTGTCGGGTAACTGCTCATCATCTTCCTCCTTTTCATAGGGACACCACTCATATCCACAAGGTTCGGTACAGAAAGGACATTTTTTAGTGTCTTTATCTCCTGAATTGTGGTATGATTCTTGCATGATAGTATCCTTTTCCATTAAATCTAAACCTTTTAGCGTAAATAAAGCGTACTATAAGAACCGACAACTAACAAAAGAAGCACGAACGTGGCGCTCGGATTTTCTACTTCTATTGCAGAAACCAGAGGTACTCCAACAAATACAATTATTAAAGCAGCAATGGAACTCAACAAAACATGCGTTATCCGTTTCTTATGACTTTTTTTATCCATCTAAAATACTCCTCACTAAAAAGGGAGAGATCTCACGACGAAGCATGGACCTCACCAATATTGAAAAACTTATTCAAGATAACCTTTTCGAATCACGCTACAATGGTAGGGAGATCGATGGAGTTATCATTGAGAACTTTGATATTGACGACAAATTTATTGTTTGCCTCCAGTCTCGTAAATTGGCACATAACCAAGAGTATCACGAAGTTCTGATAACCGTTGAACTTTTGTCTCTAGAATCCGTAATTCTATAGTCAAGTCTGCTAGTGCCTCTGCTAGGTCATCGAATGTAATCTCACTATTTTTGTCCTTCGCCACTATTTCCTCCCCATCTGATATACAAATCTCTAAGTTCATCTTGAAAGCTGTCTGTATCTTTTGTTTTATAAGTAAAAGCGTCTCCTGTATCCACTTCATGATCGCTAAACATTGTTTTTTCATAGTATGCCATCCTCTTTTCTTGCTCACCTATCCAATGAACTGTATGATTACTCTTTACTGCTGTAACCCACGGGACCTGCGATCCTTGCGCTCCTCTAGGATATCGAGTATGCTGCGGCTTTTCCCAGGCATAATGCCCACAATGAATACATATTTCATCAGCGTCTACCTCCGTCTCATGGAATTTGAGATGCCTATATTCATCGCCTCTATTTCTAGTATAATTCACACTCTTACATGTACATAAATAAGTTCTTCTAGA
>Ga0181410_1001296_pt1 | contig 10672 bp, 9 predicted proteins | sample 33SPOviralmetaG_FD_130112 | JGI IMG/M metagenome (GOLD analysis project Ga0181410, IMG submission 130112) | Marine viral communities from the oligotrophic San Pedro Time Series (SPOT) site, San Pedro Channel, CA, USA - 33 SPOT_SRF_2012-06-20 | ecosystem: Environmental > Aquatic > Marine > Strait... | reverse complement strand
ATATGCAATAGCCTGAGCCATGTCGCTAATTTCTGCAAAATTGAATGCAGTAAATTCAGCCAAAAAAACTAATCCCCAAATCTGAATTTGCGCTAAAATATGTTCTTCCATTATGCAAAAGGTGTACCTACTGTTTGATCTACGTTATTTTCGAATCCTGCTGACTCGCCTATAATCATATATTCTAGTCTAACATACCAAATTCCGTCAGGTGCATCGGCTTCAACTGAGATGTTATTTAAAGATTTAAGACACAAGTCTCTGTTAGCAAATTGTTTTACCTCCGCATTTCTAATAGTTCTATGGCATAACCAGTCTCCGCTAGTCTCTGCAACAGATTGCGGTATTACTAAAAGAGGAGCAAAATTGCCTGTATTGGCACTATTTTGGAAAGTTCCTATTTGTATAGAAGCATTCCCCGATTGGTTTCCCCATTCTCCTGCCCTAGTTCCGTAGTCGTTATAAACTGTCATTCGTTGAGGCACAATATATTTCCCTACACCTGCTTTAGTAACAATCGTGACTGGAGTGTTGCCCAGACCAACGAACCCACTCCCAACTATCTTGAATGTTTTGATGTATGTATTCTCAACTACTTTACCATTGTTGCCAAAAGCAGGCGTAGTTTTAGGTTGATTCTCTGAGCCAGTTAAAGTGGCAAAAGTTCCTTCGCCATATTTTTCTGCCTGTATGTAGCTATTTGTTCCATCAACATAGAAAGCCTTTGAATCAATGTTTAAATCATCTGCTTTTATAGTGCCACCAACTTCCAACATGGCAGTAGGAGTGACACCAGTGCCAATACCAACACCAACCTTTCCTCCGGTAGTAATCTCGTCGTAGACTTCAAGGCTGTCACCGATAGAAACAGAATTAGAAAATGAAGCTGTTCCAGTAAATGCAGGAGAAGCTTTATTTGCTTTTGCCGAATCCAAAGAATTTAAACCCGTTTGTATATCATCATTGGCACTATTTATATCCGCCGTATTGTTAGTTATAGATGTTTCCACACTTGATAAAGTACCAAGAGTCAAAGTCCCTGAAATAGTTGGATTAGGAAAAGAGTTTAAAAAGGTAGTAGCTTCAGTAGGTATTCCTGAAGGAGTAGGAATCACTCCCAATATAGCCTCTCCTATTACTTGGGAGAATATAGTAGTAGGAGCTTGAAAAATCGTTTGTAGATTTCCGCTACTATCCGTGAGTTCTAATTCTAAAGTAGAAGTAGCAGAGGTGCTTGCATCTAGTAAATCAAAAATGCCCTGAGTTCCTAAATTTAAAGAGCCTTGTATGCCTTTTTTGTTAGCATCGCCTCCAAGAGTTGTATTAGTCCATGTATCTACGAGAGCTATAGGATTAGAGAACAGTCTAGTTATCCACTTTTCTTTAACTGTAGATGTTCCAGTTACTAGCCTCTGTACGGACGCTGTAGAGGAAGGAGTTAAAGAAGTTGAATCTACCGTAGGAAGAGTTTTTTGTCCAGTAGTATTAAAATCCGTTATAAATACTTGAGGAGCTATTTCTGTAGTAGAGTTTGCTTCCCCTGCATCAGCTTGTATAGCACTTTGAAGATCATTATCGGAAAGGTCAAAAGCGAGATCCGAGTTTGTACCTGAAAAATCTAAGTTAAATGTTCCGCCAGTTGGTTTACCATTTAAAGAGCCTATCCCCAATCTTTGAACAGAGTAAGCCTGTATATCCAATAGCCCTGAACTAGATGTTAAAAATATATCAATAGAAACTTTGTCACCTGCAACTAGCTGAGGAGCTTGTTTTTGGCTTAAATTAGTTTGTGATATAACTAGCCCTGAAGATAGTGTATTTCTATCTATATTTGCGAATATTTGTAGTGCCATCTAAAACTTGTTCTTGTGTCAATTTATTCCTGCCATGCTTCGTGAGAACTTACATGATTTATTACTTCTTTAAAAGTTTGATCTAATTGTATAGGCGGTCGCCAACCAGCTTCGTATATTTTACTGCTGTCTAGAGCATATCGCAAATCGTGACCTGCTCTGGTTTTGTGAAAATCGACAAATTCATATTTTAAATCTTTACCCATTTTATCTGCTATTTTTTGAGCTAGGTCTAAATTAGTGATTTCTTCTAAGCCAGCTATATTAAATTTAGTCATTCTAGTTTCTTTGCCGTAAACATTAAAATCTATTTTCTTTAACATAAATAGCCAAGCGTCTGCGAGATTTCTGCAGTCAATGTACATTCTAGATCCAATCTTATTTGGTTTACCATGAACTGTTACTGCCTCGCCTTTGTGAACTCTAGACACAATTTTAGGAAGATACTTCTCTGGATCTTGAGTAGTGCCAATCATATTCATGCAATGAGTTACAGCTATCGGAGTGCCGTACGTTCTCCAGTAAGCAAAGCAAAGAGCGTCTTGCGCGGCTTTCGAAGCGGCATAAGGATTAGACGGAGCTATAACATCCCACTCGTGATGACAATGAGCATCGTAAGCCGAGCCAAATACTTCGTCGGTAGAGCAATGTATAAACTTACTTAAATTAGGCAACTCTCTTGCATACTGCAATATATTGCCAATCAATCTAGTGTTAGACTCCCAAACATGAACTGGATCTTCTATTGATGTATCGACGTGAGAGATAGAAGCGCAATTTATTATATAGTCTATGTCTCCGATTCTATACGCCGTGCGTCTTGATATAGGCGCATTTAGATCGTGACATATCATTGAATATCTAGAATCGTTGGACACTCTCTCTGCGTCTCCCATGTGTCTAAATGAGTCTAGTCCTATAATCTCCCAATCGGTATGCTCTAAAGCCCATTTAACTGTATGAGATCCGACGAATCCTGCGCTTCCTGTTATTAGTAGTTTTTTCATATAAATTTGTGAAAAGGAGTTCTTTTATATCTTAAATGCCCTTTAGTTTCTCCCTCAGTTTCATGATAAGCCTTTAAAGTAGTAAGTCCGTTTTCCGAGTTGTCATCTCTGACAACATGATCGCAGACTGTATGAGTTATACAACAGAATCGAAGTCCTGCAGGATGCCACTTTCTCCAGTTAAGATATAGGTCTTGCGTACCTCCGCCATCATATCCGTCAAAATGAGCCAAGCTTGCCGCTTTTTTGCTCATAAGAGTACACCCTAGTCCAGTCCAATCTGTTTCTATTACTGCACCTCTACCAGTTCCCACATGACTATGATCGAGCCATCCTCTACGTCTCCACCCTTTAGCATTCAGCTCGAAAACATTCCCCTTGGGAGGACAATTTTTTATTTTTTGATGAATACGAGCCATTCTTTTATTTTCCTTCTCAAACGAATCTCTAGATATATCCTTATTTTTTAGTTTCTTTTCGCAAGACTTCATTAGAAGTTTTAGCTTACTAGGAATAATTCTCTCCTCAGGTAAAAAATCCTCTGCGATAGGGTGGGTATAGCTTCCATATCCTCCCAAGAAGCTACCTCCGCCTTGAGAGGGATAAGTAACAAAAGCCACATCGTAGTATCCATCATCAAACCTAAGCATATCTAAAGAGACGGATAGAGCGTTATGAGGGACTAACACATCCGCTTCTACGCTCCATAGAAGATCGCATCCCCAATTGCGTGCACGATCAAATCCTACAGATTGAAGCGTAGCTATAAGAATCTGTCTGTCCTGCTTATAGTGTTCACCGCTTTCTTCTAAGTTGATAGATAATATATCTGTATCAAATACCTCTGTTATCTTCTCTATTTTTTTCTTACTATCTTTATCTGTAACGACTATAAGTTTATGTTCTATATCCTCAGGAGCATAGTCCATAGCACATTTAATTCTCCTAAGACATACTTCCAAGGGATCTAAATAAGATTTAGTAGCTACTACTACTGTAGCTATTTTTTTAGTAATAGCCATAAGAAGGTCTTGTACTTTCTCTTTTGTATGTTGATGTATTCATATAGCCACCCGCGATTATAGATCCTTTTCCTCCTATAAATTCAGTTCTAGTAGATATAAAATATCTTAATCCGCTGTCAAGCTCGGAAGAGTTTGTGCTATCAAAATTTGAAACTTCTAGATTGCTAGACATTTCTGTAGTATCATCTGTATTGTTAGCATCTACTAATGTAAATTTATTACTTAATTTAACATAGACTGAACCTAGGCTATTGAAATGTTTGCATCCTCCAAAATAAAATTGAGAGCTCGAAGTATTTAGAATGGACATACCAAAATCATCATATGTAGTTTGGAATATTTGCGTAGATTTATAGGTGGTAATTGCATCCGTAGATAACGCTTCATCTTCGTTCTTGAATATAGTGTAGAACTTTTTTGTAGCACTATAGGTTTCAGTAGCACTCGCAGTTTCACTAAATAGAGTGCTGACTGTAGTGTAAGTTCCAGTAAATGTCGCTATAGATTCTTTACTTAATCCTCCGTCATCACGATAAGTAATGCTATTATTATTTTTATCATGAACAGTTACATCATCACTTCTAATTAAATATCTTAATCCTTGCAAGGAAAAAACCTGAGCTAAAGGGATGTCGTAACTATCGGCAGTTTTAGTAGAACTTACGTGAAACTTTACGACTTGATTTCCAACTGACTCTGAGGAGGTAGTTAAAAAATTGTATGTATATTTTACGGAAGGCGGAGTGCAGTTTTCTCTATCAGAAATTTCTGTAGTAGTATCGGATATATATTTTATTCCTAACACCGCACTCGAAAAAGTAATTAATGAAGGAGTAGGTATAGCACTCAACAGTAAATTAGTGCCTTGAATTTCAGAAGTGAATAATTTCGTTACACTTGCAAAAGCAATTCCTATATTTCTAACACTATTAGCAGTATAAGTATCGTAAATCCCCGCTTTTTTACTAGTCAACACTTGGACCGTAGAGTTATCCCAATAAGTATCTGTAGCATTTATTTCATTTGTTATATCTGTTAAAACCTCAGAATATATTGCATCTTCAGCAAATTGACTTAAAGTTTTTAGTTGAGTGATAATATTAACAGGATTATTAAAAGGATTATTGGAGGTGCTACCAATATATAGATTTCTAGTGGCAGTAGTAGTGTCATATGATCTTCTAGTGTTATCGTAAAAATTGTGATCATGGTATATTGAACTAGTAGGGGAATCTGTATTTACTGTAGTAATTGTAGTTTCTAAAGTATCCGTATAAGTTACATCTGCACCAACATCCGTATTTTCTGAGTTAATATACTCAGTGATAATAATCTCTGTATAATTAGTGTCTGTATTTTCATCTAAAGACTTAGACATTGAATATGTAGTTACCTCTCGCGATTCAGCGTTTATCTCAAAAAAAGTTGAAATGTCTGAACTTTCAAATGTAGTGAATTCCATTTCACCTACTGTACTTGTTTCTGTGAATCCAAAAACTCCCCACCCACCTTCATAAATTATATCAGATATTTCAAAATATTCGTAGCCATACGGAGATGTTACCATGTCTACATCTGATGTAGTAGAATTTGGTACATGATATTCATAACTAACAGTTGTAGAGTTATATTCATATTTTGTAGTATAAGTTTTCATTGTATCTTCATTACTTAAAGAAGACGGCAGATTATAAACTTTAGAGACTTCAGTTGAAACTGTAGTAGTTTCTGTTAAATCAATTTCATAAGTTTCGGTTTCTAATTCATAGGTCAAAAAATCTACGACAGGAGATAAATTACTTCCAGAAAAAGAAGTAGATGATGTCTGTAGCGTATCACCTGTAACACCAGCAGTAATTTCAGTACTTGTATTAGTTGAACCACTAGTTGCAAAAACACCCGATCCGCCATCACTACCCATAGTTACAGTACTAAGATAAGTTGCCTCATTTCTATAGTTTGATATAGTAGAGAATATTTGCAAACCGCCCATAACTGAATCCTCTTCAATTACAGTAGTATTTATAGTACAAAGAGTGCCAGTTCCAAAAACTGTATCAATTAATGTAGATCTTCTGTTTAATAGGGTTCTAGGGGTATTATTTGCAACTACCAAAGTTTTATATCCCTGCCTTAAAAAATCTACTTGAGTTTTTTGACCTGACACTATAGTTTCTCCGTCTCTTGAAGTAACACCGCTACCTGTAGCGTACGAAAATGCAGCCTTTTCTACACCACTAATAATTGCTTGGCTACCATTTGACCGATGGCTAGTGTTATTATTATAACTTGTCGATCCAGTTAAACCACCCAGAGTACCGAAATTCCTTATAGATTGCCCACTTTTACTACTGAAAAAGGTAAAATTGCTAGCAGAGTTATTTAGCGTGTAAGTAGTGTTATAAGCCGACCCGAAAGTTGTACTAAAGTGATTACCATCTTCACTGTTGCTCCTGAAAAAGTTAGTGTTTCCAGACCTGTTATTTTTTATGTTACTGCCATTTAATCCTGTTGCCCCTGCAAAAGTTACGCCTGTTATACCGCTTCCCCTCTCAATACTACCAATCGCAAGACCATCAATAGCATTAGAAACTGTATGAGCAGATGACTGTGAAGTATAATCGTTTAAAGTATTAGAGGAAGTTTCATCTGTTTGTACTGTGATACCACCATCTGGATCGGTGAAAGTAGTTGCTCCACTAGTCGCAAAAGTTATTGCAAAAGAAGTATCTTTACTTGTTTCAGCAGTTGAAAATCTAGTAGACTCTTTTAATGAATACCTTACCGAAGACACATAAGAATCATAATTTCTAGTAGGAGTAGGCATCTTAATTTCAAGATGTAGTTACTGACCAAGAATAATAAATATTATGGTCATACTCCCCTACTGATACAGAATCTTTTGGAATAGAATACATTTCCTGCGGAGAAATTGTCATGTTTCCGCTTCTTACTTGAAAAAAACTTAAATCCGTTATAGTAGCGATTAATATTTTACAATCACCTGGGGCTTGATTTTCAGAAAAATCAAAACCATCAGGAGCATTATCCTCTATCACTAGTTCTGCCGAATCTATGTTAGAGTCGTCAGAAAATTTTACCTCTATGCATAAATATCGAGTATCATTAGAAGAATTAAAATCTATACCCCCTACAGGAGTAACTAATTCGTTATTAATAGTACCAGGATTTACCGCTATAAAATCCTCTGTTATAGACATTATCTCAAAAGGATCAAACTTTTTATTAGAGATCTTTTCATTTTTTTTAGATATAGTGAGACCTCCTGCTTGAGTATATTTTACCTCTATCCCATTCTCTCCCTTAGAGTTTAATATAGCATTTATAGCATCTATAATCTCATTAGCTTTATCAGTATCCAATAAAGACGGAGCAACACCCTTTGTAAGTCTTTCGATCATATTTCAACATTAGCTACTATTTGATAAGTTTTTTTGAAGTATATATTTCCTGCATAAACGCCACTTTCTATCTTAACTTTAGGTGAAGGTTCCGATGTAGAAAAAGTAAACTCAGTCTCTTTATCTATAGCTTCATTCGTTTGAGGATCATCCGATCGCATGAAATAACCGCAGTTAAATTTACCATCTCCGAAAATATTAGAACCCGTTTCTACTGCAAACTCCATTGTGTTTGGAATATTACCTGATTTAATGTCTGTCCCCTCTAAAAGAACATATTCGTTTTTTACCCTACACGCTACATTGATAGTCCCACTCTTTTCTTCTACACTAGTAAAACCATCTTCATTGAAAAATTTTAAATCAGCTGAAGACTGAACATTTAAAAAGCTAAATAAATAAGCAGTATTTAGAGTTATTGAGCCTGCCGTTAAAACACTTACCCCTCGAAATTTTAAATAAGGTATATTTAAAGACTCAAAAGAATACCATGTTTCTGGAACTGCAGCATACCTAGTAGTTATTTTAAGAACTCCTCCGCCTATATCAGAAACAGTTTCCTCGTATGCGTAGTGATCTGTATTTTTAGTACTTGGTTCTCCTATGTCTACAGCGTCATAATTATCCTTAGTTACGAAAGAAGTCTCACCGATTACAAAAGAGGTTGGACATCTAGGGTCTTTTCTAAAAAAATTAGCTTTCGAATCTACTACTAGTTTACCATTATCAAGAGCTGATGGAAGGTCTGCTTTTCTTGTATAATCGGACATAATTTACTGAGATACAAATTTCCCCTCCAATGTTGTGTTAATCTTTTCGAGAAGAGCTTTTGTGTCGCCATCTTTACTTAAATCATTTTGTAAATTCTTTTTAAAATTTTTGTCTGAAGGCATCTCTTTAGATCCGCCTGCTACAAATTTTTGCAGTTCATCTTGAGATAATTTTTCTGCTTTAGATCCGTCAATAAATTTTTGAAAACCTCCATCCCCTAGTTTTTCAAATCTAATGTTTCCTCCACTTTCGCTCTCGCCCTTGCCTGCTAAATTAGCCGCTCTTCTTAGATTGTGACCAGTAAGAGAATCTTCGCTAGAAGCCTCTCCTGACGTACCTCTCGTGTTAGAGCTACTATCAACTGTATTATCATCATCACCTGTATCATCGTCGATACCGCCTGCACCTAGAATAGCTTCAACAGACTCTTTTGCGGCTTGTTTTTTTTCTGCCGCTAGTTTTCTAGAAATTTGAAGTTTTCTCTCCTCGGCCTCTGATGCTTCTTTCCAGAACTTGCCTGGATCATATTGCATTTCAAACTTCTCTTGAGAATTTTGACGTTCCATGAAAAAATCTGCGAATGTCTTTTTGCCCTTTTTTAAATCTTTGTCCAAGTCATCCATCAACTTGTCTGTATTAATGACTCCTATATCAACGCCAGGTATTTTGTTTAGCTTTTCGATCATAGGATTTAAAGCTTTAGAAAAATTGATCTTAATGAGAGTTCCCAGCAGACCTATTGTAGAAGACATTTGAGCAAAAAAGAAATCCGCGAAAGCTCCGAATCCGTTGCGAGCAATAGCAACAGCATCCATAATTGATTCGAAGAGACCCTTGCCGAAGTTGGCGGCAACTTCTAGTATCTTAAAGCCTAGTTTTTTTAACGCGGCTCCGTCCGCCTCTCCTGCTATTAACTCGCCTACAAATATAGTGGCTTTATTTTTAAAACGCTCTATAGTATCAGCCGCTTTATCTAAAGCTTGCTGAGTCTCTGCGTCCATTATGCCGTAAGCTTCTTTGATATCTTCGGCCATCTTTCCGTAGCCGTCTTTATTTAATCTATCAAATACCTCGATTAATCTACCTGCATTTCTCTGACCGAAGATTTCTATAGCAGAAGTCAAAGCTTCTTGCTGATTCGAGGCGCTTGCTATAGCTTTTCCTATAGCCATAAATTGAGCCTCTGGTTTCATAGCCTTTATATCGTCTATATTTAGCCCTAGACGCTCGAAGGCTCTGGTATAAGTCGTAAGACCTTCAGAGCCTTGAACGATCGCTTTTTGCATAGTTACAATGCTCTTCTCCATGCTTGTGGTAGTACCACCAGCATCTATTAAAGCGCCTCTAAACACTTGAAACTCTTTTGTAGCAAAGCCCGTATTAGCGGCTATATCGGAAAGCTGAGATCCTAAAGATATAGCATTTCTAGATAATAGCGCAAAGCCTGCGGCCGCTGAAGCAAGACCCATCTTGGCAAGTCTATTAGATACATTTAAGACAGCTTTACCAAATTTCCCAACTCCAGCTTTAGCGGAGTTTAAGCCCTTTTGAAAGCCCTTTGAATCTAGACCTATTTTAGCAAGTAAAGAGAAGTTAGCCACGTGAGAACATACCTTTCATTTCGTAAGCTTTAGCGGCTTGAGTTATGCCATTTCTAATAGCATATTTTGGGTTATTTCTTTTTATTATTCTTTGAAATAATTGCAAAGAAGTTGCGAGAGGAGTGTCTAAAGTCTGATCTAGAGTCCAGCCGTATTCGCTAGAAATTCCATCTATTAAAGAGGCTAGCCAAACAGAAGACTCGTATTCATTCTTCATTCCAGAAGAATCGCAACCAGGCATATCGTTAAATTGAACAGAGAAGAAGGCGGATATTTCGTTCTTTAGAAAAGGATTTATTTTTCTGCAAACCCACTTGGTAAACTTTTTTATTTCTCTAGTGTCGTCTCCTCTTAAAGTCCAGAGCAAGTGAACCACGTCGTCGATGTTAGGATCGCCCTCGTCTAAGAATTTGTTTTCGGCATATTCTAAAACTAAAATATCTTTAACCTTTAACGGAAATAATTTAAACGGACCGATCTCGGTTGGTATTTCTAGAAATGCCTCTAGTCTTTGCCTCTTCTCGAAAGACGCGGCAAGCGTGATGCGCTTTTTTGCGGCATCATCAAAACTGACCGCTCTAAAAGCCATTTTTTATGTTATGTCTGTGAGAGGAGTAAGACTTGTGCCTGTTACGACGAACCCAGTTATGGTCATGCGAACATAATCTGCTTGAGTTTCATTTACATCTACACCAGTAATAGCAATATTGTTTCCGTCATAGCCTTGAACTACTTCTCCTATTTGTGGAGGAGCTACAGAACCGCTGGCGTCTCCCATCTGAACAGTTAAACTTACTTCTTTTCTTTGAGGAACTACTGTAGATCCTATAGGTTTGCCGTTACCGTCGTCTAAATCTACCCTGTTAGCAGGTGTGGATTCAGAATAGCTTTCGACTATAAAGCCGTCAAATTTACCATCAGTAAAACCAAATCCTTGACTTCCGTCTTGCTTGCCTTGTGTATATGCCATATTATAAAATTATTAAATTTTTT